>Ga0115555_1003466_pt1 | contig 10225 bp, 11 predicted proteins | sample COGITO_mtgs_1104_2_FD_87285 | JGI IMG/M metagenome (GOLD analysis project Ga0115555, IMG submission 87285) | Pelagic marine microbial communities from North Sea - COGITO_mtgs_110407 | ecosystem: Environmental > Aquatic > Marine > Epipelagic | place: Germany:Helgoland, sampling site Kabeltonne...
AGACAGAAAAAGACGAAGTCGTGCTAGGTGCGGCGTTACTGTTGTAATCGATCAAGGATGAGAGTAGGAGTTAACTTTTGATAAATACTGGACAACTAACTCCGGATTGATGGGTGACCCACCTGTCTTCTTGAAAGACCTCGATTCTCCTGACGCTATTTCCAATTCTGATTGTTCTTGATGAGATCGCAAAAAGTCAATGTGCAAGTACGTTAATATTTTTTTTTAAGTTCTCTCAAACTACTGAAAACTCTTGCCTCCTCTCGCCAAAAAAGCTCTCATTTCTTATTTCAAACATTCGACATGAGAACGGCACAACGGTTCTTCATGACATCGCAGGCAATGTCAGCATCGACTCGCGTCGTGCAGTCCTTAACCCAGTCCCTGATGGCTACCCTGGTCTTCTTCCCCTTGATTTTGTCAAGCTCATCAGCGGCCTCCTTCAGCGAACCAATTTTTGTCAAGTGTCCAGCACGAACCAAGAGATCTTCGTCTGTGCATGCTGCGTTACTCTTTTTCATGGCCTCCTCGGCTTGCGGGGGGCGCTGCAATTTGCTTGCAATGTTTCCTCGCACGAGCGCCAGCACTCCCGTCATGTCGCTTCCATCCAAAAACGTCATTTTCCGGGCTGTTTCAAACACAGTCTCGTAACGTGCCTGAAGCTCGCCTGTAGTGGGCAAGGCCCCGCCCTTCTTAAGGTCCGCCTCCAGATTTTCGAGAGCAGCAACAATTAGCGTTTCAGAAGCACAAATTTTCTTCAGGGCTGAGATGTCAGACTGAAGAGAGCTTGCCTTTTTGGCATCACTTCTCTTCTCCATTGCTCCCACTAGTCCCATCACGCCGCCAGCAATTTTAAGTACGTTCGTCGTAGTGGCTTCCTTTTGACCTCCCTGCTCGACCTTGCTCTTTATGGCCAGCACACGTTCTTCCAGTTCGTTTACTCCCTGGACTCGCCTAGACAGTTCTTTCTCACATTGCTCTTTAACCCGCTGAACCTCCTCGTTGAGTTGAATTTCGAATTGTCGCGCCATCTCCTCGCGGAATTTCAGAGCGTCCGCCTCCCACTCCTTCTGGACCTCGCTACGGACTGTCGACGTAGCATCGGCAACCGCGGACTCCTTGTCTTTCAATGCAGCGGCGGCGTGCTCCGAGAGTAACGAAGAAAGTGCGTTGTCAAATTCAGTTCTAGGAGGCGAAAAAGAGTGTTAGTGCTTTCGTCATTGAGCGTCATTGAATTGTGTGTCATTGATTTTACAATTGGCGTGATGAATCGACAACTGACCTTTGCTGCCGCACTATAGCGATCCATTTCTCGTTCGTCTCCTTCTCGGCCATCCGCACAAACTCGCCTGTACGGACGACCTCCCACTTCGCTCTGTCCTTCATTTCGCCGACGAGCTGAACAATTCGATAGCGGAGAGCGTCGGGGGGGAGAGAGGAAAGATCAGAGAGGAGCTTTGAGTCGAGGTCGGAGGATAGGGTGTCGTGAAGGGCAGAGAGAGAAGTGGATAGCGAAGAGAGGTTATCCTTGAAGAGGTCACCGGCGGCGGCTGTGGAGGGAAAGGTCTTGGGCTGTTCAGGTTGTCTTTGTACGACATTGTCGGCGGTGACGGTGGCGGTGGCGGTGGCAGCAGAGGTAGCAGCAGAGGTAGCAGCAGAGGTAGCAGCAGAGGTAGCAGCAGAGGTGGCCCCTGATGTGGCAGCAGAAGTGGTTTTAGCAGGTTTGGATTGTTTGGGAGAGGGTTTCTTCTCCTTTTTCTCCTCCTTCTTTGCGGGAGCAGCTGCCTCCTTCTTCGCGACGGGAGTAGGGGCAGAAGAGGGCGAAGAGGCAGAAGCTGGAGCAGAGGCCAATCTTTTCTTAGCAGGGGAAGTCCCAGCCGCTGTGGAAGAGGGCTCCTTCTTTGTATCCTGAGTGATGGAAGCAGCAGGTTTGGGTTCAGACTTTTTTACTGCCTCCGATTCACCGCCCATTCCCACCATCTCCTTTATATTAATGATCCCACTTGAATCGGCGGCATAAGCAGCGCCACCGACGAGGCCGAGAAACCCGACCAGAGGGAGGAGTCCCCCACCACCGCCACTGCTGCTGCTGCTATCACCAGCAGCAGCCTTGGCCCCAGCTGTCGCATTTCCAGCACCAGGGACCTTTTTTATGGGCGCCTTGATACGACTAGGGTTGGGCTTGTCAGGGTTCTTGCTGCCGTGGGATTTTGTGAACTCCTCGGCAGAGATAGGCTTTTTAGCAGTGTTGGCTGTGCTGCTGCTGTTGGAGGGCGGTACAGGTCTCTTGGACGAGGTAGCTAATGCTCGGATGTGTCCTGTGAAGAAATATGTTTGTGTTAGTTTTGTGTCTATTTTTTGACGTACTTGGGATCGTTTTCTTAGCTTAATAGTTCGCATGGTCTTCACCATACTGTGGTATATTGTGGTAGTCATAACTTGTGACAGTGCATGCGATGGATTTTACTCTTCACGGGCCATCCAAAATCCTGGTTTTGAGACAACAGGCTCGTCGATGCAGCTAAAATTATGCTGGAAGCACCAACGCGTCAGAAAGAAATCGAAGAGGAGGGGTTTGAGGGGCACAAATAATTTTACGAACCTTGCCGAAAAGAGCGGGCAGAGGCCTTGCTGGTGCGAAGAGTCGATGCGATCATTGGTAACGCTAGCTAATGATGATGGAGGTGGTCTGCGCACACTTTCGGGACTCAATCGTGCTTAATCCCGTAGTCAAATCGTCCAGGATTTTTTCATTCGTGTGTTTTCAGCTGAAATATTTTCTCCGCAATTCCAGTCCTATTTCTGCTCATAGAGCGCAATTCAATGACCTCAATCAGGTGATACCTGTGTATCTGTAAAGAAATTCATTCTTGTCCCTGTCTAACTAACTTTGCTTTCCTGATTTTCCGTTGCTCTCAGTGATGAGGGTACAAGGAACCACAGTCCCACAGCAGATGATACCATAATGAATGGTAGTGCAGGTGAATCATGATAGAGTGCGCTGATGCGAAAAATTGAGTGACAACTGATCTAATATCTAACCCTTTTTCAGGCCCGGTTTCTACTCAAAAATCTGATTGTGACTTAAGCTCCAATGCAGACTCGGGCTCCTACTCCAACTCGGATTTAGATTCTTGCTCTGGTTCCCCTAGCTGTAGTTCCAATTCTGGAAAAAGCTCCAATGCAGACTCGGGCTCCTACTCCAACTCGGATTTAGATTCTTGCTCTGGTTCCCCTAGCTGTAGTTCCAATTCTGAGTCTGATGCGGGGTTAGGGTCAGACTTTAATCTCGAGGATATTCCTGTCATTCTGTGTGGTTTAGGTAACTCTCATTCAGATTCAAATCCGATCACCTTTCCAGCTTCGGGCTCAGGCTCGAAGGCTGAGTATATTGAGCCGAAGCTGCAGCCGGTAGCTAAAAAAAGGGACATACGGGAAATGATGCCAGTGGAATGTGTGGAGGTTGAATATGTTCAGCCGGAGGTGCAGCCGGAGGTGCAGCCGGTAGCTAAAAAAAGGTTCGTACGGGAAATGATGCCAGCCTCTCGTGAAAGTGGGGAGGTTGAATCACCTAAGTCTCGGTGCGGGTGCCTCATTAACTGATAGTCCTCTACCTTATTGGAAATGTTTTTAGTCTACATCTACCTCCTTTTACACTAAAAATATTACTTCACGATCCACATCCAATCGACAAGTTCATGATTGCCACCACCACCGTCAGAGGTTCCCCACTGCTCAAATTTTAAATGCGTCTCATTGTACACAATCATCTTCGAGTAGCCGAAATTAGCAATTCGCGTCACGCTGAAGTCAAGAATTTCATCTTCATCGAAACCCTCTGTACCCTCTGGTCCTCCGCCAGAGCCACTGACAATGTGCACTGGTGCACCTGGGTTAGTCATCACGCGCTTGTCTTCAGAATACCAGCTCGTGTCGGTCGTGTGATTGTAAACAGGTAACATTCTCTCGTACATGTGCACTAAATCAAATTATTTAAGCTGTGTTAGTCGGGTATGAGATGAATTTCACAAGAGACTGCTCAGTCTACTCACCGTGTCCGCTCAAATACAAATCGACTCCATACTTCAACAGAGTGTTCTCAAGTCCAGCACCTTCGTTTCCTGGGACTCCCTGCCTAACGGCTTCAGCATGCTTCCCCTTGCAATCATCGTCCTCGCAGGAACAGTACATAGGATGATGACTGAAGACAACGATCCAGTCAGTCAGGTTGTTGGCACGATTTGCTTCAAGATCGTTCACAAGGAAGTCACTCTGCCAACCTGTCATGTCTGGATACTGGAATCCGTACCTTGTCTCGGGCGTAACATCAAGAATGTCAACGATAAGCTCAGTTGACAAGCTGACAAAATGCACATTCGCAATGTCAAAACTATAAAACAAATTATTTTTCATTCCCGCAACATTGGCTCCAAGCTCAGGGGGGATTTTGCCCCACGTGTCTCCGTCGTTTGTAGGCAGCCCGTTGAATCGATGAGTGAAAGCAGTGAAGTTGTAGTTGAACTCGTGGTTACCAGGACATGCAAAGTAAGGCACGCTAGAGGCAATCGGTTCAATTGCCTCCATGAACTCATCGCCGACTTCACCGCGCTTGAGATCAAGATCGTACGCGATGTCTCCAATGTGAAGTACCGCATCTATAGTCTTTTTGAATGCTTCATTTTGAAGAGCTGGGAGAGTTTGAGCTGTAGTGTCGTGGATTCCAAAGTCACCAACAACAGCTATCTGAAGGGGAGAGTCTTCATTTGGCTTACTTGTAGGAAGGGTTCGCAGGGTAAAGACGTTGCTCCAACCATCCGCATCGTTTCCAACGCGATATTGGTAATCTTCTTTGGCCGATAAATTTGTCATCAATACGGTATGAATGCTTAAGTTATGCGAGATATTTGCATTGATGAACTCTCCAGTTTCATCCCAAGCAATTGGGACTGGGAAGGTGACGTTGGATCCTACATTTGTGGATACAGTAATGTTTCCCGAGGAAGACGCGCTTTGCCACCATTGTACAGTAGTCCTCCCGCCAGGTTGAGAGGATTCAGCCGGACCATAGTCTGTGGTGTAGGTTACAGAATATGTCTCCTGCCCGACTTTACAAGTATGAACTTGGCGAGGAAAGAGGGGATCCGAACTAGCAAATGCAGGAAGCAAGGACAGGAGGAGGTGACCTATAGAATTCCGCATACCGAATACTTCAGGAGGTCCCCTAACAGAAGTGCACTCTTGATTTATTTGGCCCTCTTCTCTCTCTCGTTCTCTCTCTCAGGCTTAGTGAAAAATCCAGTTTTTATCTTCAATAAAATCTATTTATTTCTGGCTTGCGTAACTCAACTTATTTTCAAAGGCTTTGATATCTTTTTTACTCAATTTCACTTCTTTTTGAGGTATCAGCTGATATCAAGTGCACAACATCACATAACCGCCACCATCTCCCATAGTGTCACCACGGCACTTCCCATACCTTCGCTCCGCCCTTTCCCGTTATCTCGGAATGTCTTCCTCTTGGGACCGCACGCTGGTCAAATCAAAGTCTTATGTTGCTTTATGCGATAAGAAGCTACGCGACGAAGAACTCTTGCACCAACAACGAGAAAGAGCAGCAAAACGGCAGCAGAAGCTTGCACAGCAAATGGCTGCTCGTGAACGCCGCAATAGTTTGGCGAGTCTGATGTCAACTCCTTTACCAACCCCTGCTAAGGGTGCAATTAACGAAGGGATGGATGTCCAGTTTATCTCTGCGTCTGCTCAAGTCACCTTTGGAGAGAATTTTCCTGCCAGTCAGCATGGATTTTTAGATATTCCTGCTATAACACCGACGCAAGGAGATCCAACTTTTACCATGTCTGAAAAAAAAGTGAAAAAATCTTTGTTCAACATGGATTTTGGTGGAAATACACAGAACTCAGAGGTAACTGCAGCTGCAACCACAGTAACTGTGAAACCAAACTCGTCAACTATCGCCGGTTCGAACCCAACAAACGATGGTTCTTCTCGTCCGCGGTCAGCAAGCGGGATTTTCTGGGAAAGCCGGGCTGCATCTCCTGCTTACAGCCCGTCAATTACGGCCAACACCGTAGAGAACCTGACAGCAATGCAGACGACTGCTGCTCTTAAATTTTACGAGAACAATTCTATTGACCACGAGGAGGAAGAATTACTCTTATTGACAGAATGGCAACACCTTCGTGCATGCGAGATGGCAGTGAAGCCGTTGAGGGAGGAGATGCAACCGTCTAGCGAAATGTCGACTAGAGATCTGATGAACTCAAGCTTCGTTGGGATTAGGAGCGGTGGCGTCGTCATAAAGGAGGGTAGCAGAACCGATGCTTCGTTTAGAGGAGATGACCTAAGTGAAGGTTTTGACGAATTTATTGACAAAGACTCCGTCAGTGAATTGCTTGGCAAAGACTTCTTGGACAAGGATTCCCTCGAAGAAGACTTGGATGAATTTGAGGACGAAGTCATCTCACCAGAATACAATTTAGACTCCGAACAAAATGATAATGAGGATGACGACGACGATGACGATGACAACGACGACGAAGATGACGACAACACCGATGATCAAAGTAGTAAAAAAAGCAAAAAAAACAAAAAGAAGCCAAAAAAAATAACCGACCGGATGAAGCGGCCATCTGTTATTGAGCGCCAAAAATTGCGAAAGCATGGAGTGGCTCGAGAAGTAAACCGCACTGACCAGGCCCTAAACCCCCGAGATCGCCGAAAACTGCTCGATCAGAGTAAAGCGGCGCGAAAATACAGCCTCCTACGACGCAAGAGCAGGCTCCGAATGAAGAAGGAAGACGATGAGATGGATACCAGTCGGCGCTTGCAGTTCCTCAAGTTTGTACAACTCGCGCGAATGGCGAATACTCTCAGCAGAGCATTTGTTGCCAAAAAAACTGACTATGCGTTGGCGGAGCAGCAAGAAAAGGCGGCATCTCTCATTCAAATTACGTGGGAAATATACTTTGCCCCTTTGAGGGCCGAACGGAAAAAGAATGTGCAGATGGCGCTGATGAAATACAGTATGCGTCTGCTCAATATGCTCAATAGAGTGCGGCGCAGGATAGCGACACGAAAGGTTGTTACTTTCTACAGAGATTTTAGCAAACAGAAAATGGCGTATGTCATGATCAAGTTTCGTTTCAATTGCGTAAAGTTGCAGAGGCGTATTAGGAGCTACAATCAGGTGACAAATGCCCGCTTGCTATTGTTGGATTTGAAGTGGGATTTAATTGAGGCGAGCGTTCGCGACCGGGTGGAGAATAGCGTATACGGCGGTGAGGGTGGCGGGAAAAGTGGCAACAACAAGTGGAAACAGAAGCTTCGCCTCACGGAATTTCCTGAGCTTGGTGCCGATATTAATCACGCCACAACAAATGTCATCAACTTGAAAAAATCCATCGAGAGCGGCATCAAGCGGCAACGCTCTACACTGCCAGCAATCATCAAGTCAATGGAAAAACGGGAGCGGATGATGGGCGAGTTTGGAGGACGTGACCCTGCCTCAGCGGCGCTCTTGGGGGAGGAAGGTGAGACTGAACTAAATGTGGACAATCTCGCCGCCTCTTTGAGCCAATTCAAGAAAAAGGGGGGTAAGAGGTATAAATCCTTGATCGCGCCTGGAGTGAAGTCTTTTGCTCTCAAAAACTACCTTACGAACCGCCGAATCAGCCACGGCTTCGTCGGATGGGACGAGACGCATGGAACTTCAGTTAAGGCTCAAGAAATTGATGTTCTTTCTGCTTTGGCTATACTCAAGGGACAATTGTCGATTCACGATCATTTTGACTACACTGTTTCCAAAAAGGCCTGGCCAATGATGATGCTACTGACAGATCATGAGGGGAATTTGGAGCTTACTCGAATCATAGAGCAGCACGTGAAAGACCACTTTGTTGCCAAGAACGCTGAGATACAAAAAATAGTCAAGGCTAGATTCGAAAAAGAGGAAAGCCAGAAGAAATTACAGAAAATGATGTCACGTGGAAGGGGGAAGGGTCTCTTCAAGACCATGGTGAAAAGTGTGATCCACGACACTCTCCGCCAGCCTTCTGAGAACTTAGGTGTGAAGGGCGGTATTAACGAGCAATTGAGAACTGCCTTGAGGAAAGGAATGCAAACAGAAAAGGAGTTGGAGGAAGAGAGACTCGAGTCAAGGAAAATTCATGCCGATTTGGATGTTGTCGGTGTGTCAATGCAGTAAACTGAAGTAGACAAAATTAATTAAGCTGGAAGTGTTCTCGGCAGTTGCGATGCTGGTAGATAATACAGGCAAATAGTACTAGAAAATGAAACGATGCTAAATTTGGCCTCTTGCGTTGCTGTGTGATGCAATTTTGTTCACTTTGTTTTGTTCCACCAACGTTATCAAAATTTTAAAGTGCCTATTTCCAGCTTCAGAAGTGACTACCGGCCCTCAAACTTTCCACATTGCACCTCCGTATAGGCTAAGTATGCACTTACATATTCAAATGATAACGAACAATACTAAAAGTTACAAACCCCAAAGAGAAAAGCTAAAAAATCAGGGTTAAAAATAAAAATACATCCGTGTACATTCATAGTTATTCATTCTGGCTCCCTCCGGCCGACCACTTGCTATCATTATCTTCCTCTCTCCACCCTCGTCCCCTAGGCATCTCTCTTCTCCCAGATTCTTCAACCCACGCCTATCGTCCGACATGGCTGACGAATTTATCGAAGACCTTTTCTGCGGTGGTTCCAATGCCACCCCCGCTTCGTCGCCTCTTCTTTGTTTGTGGATCTTCGTTCTCCCTTGCGGTGATTTCGTCCTCAATCGTACTTTTCCCCTTGTTCTCCAGCACTGTAGTCACGCTCTCGATGGTTGTCTGGAGGCTCTCGAGCTTCTCGGGCATTTCCCTGCCCACATCTTCCAAGTTCTGCTCCAGCTTTTTCATCGTCTCCTTCATTCCCGCAAATGCCTGTGCTTTGGCCTCTTCGCTCATCCCCTCAGATTGATTCTTAGCTTCGATGCTGATATCTGTCACTTTCACCTTGTTCTCGTCCTCAACTGCGAGAGGTGGGGTTAGATTTGGGGTTAGTTGAAAAGTTATTTTTTGTGAGAGAGTCAACTTGATTGAAAGGCCAATACCACATGGTTTGAGAAGCAATAACACATGGTTTGTAGAAGCGACTCGTATTTCATAGACAGTTCTCGCTAATTTAATAGAGAAAGCTCCCACGCAAAGCCACTCAGAGAAAACAGGCGCACACACAGGATTGGACAGTGAACAAGAAATTCAGAACACCAAGCCCATGTAGAGCACACAAAGCACACCGACGCGCAACACACGACACATTACAAATGAACGGATCTATCATCATTCACTCACCGATTCCGTTGGCAAGCTGGGGCACGGACTCTCTGAGCTCCGAAATTCTGGCACTGGTCTCAGCTATTTCGCTCCGCGCACGTTTGAGCTTTCGCTCAATCTCAGTCTCTTTGGCAAGCTGTTTGTCCAAGTTTGAGTCTGCAGCGACAATCTTTTCAATCTTTTCCTTCATCGCATTGCGAACGCAGTTGATCACAGCCACCTGGGACTCACTCAGATTCGAATCCAGCCGACGAGAGCAAACAGCGTCGATGGTGGCGTTGGCCTTTTCAAGCTCCACTGTAGGGACTGCTACTTTCTTAGACTTTCCCATGGTTTGTTAGCGCACGGTCGGGGATTATAATTTAAAATTGGTTGAGCTAAGGAACGAACGGTCAAATCCCCCTTCGTTTGCGAACGGTCATATCTCAGATTTTTCACTCTGCCTGTTTGGCCTCGGTTCCTTTTTGTTTTCGTCTTTCTAGGTGAAAAATAGTTTGATCGGTCGGAAAATAAGGTTTTCGTTGCGAAAAAAAAGCTCTTCTTTTACTCTCCCGACATCTTCACCCTTTGTCATCCCCTGCACTACAACCTGTCCCCACCTTGGTGTTGGCGTGCCGTGCTCGATGTGTATTGTGCGTTAGAATAGAAACTACCGCTCGGTGAATTGTGCGTTAGAATAGAAACTACCGCTCGGTAACGGCAAAATCAGCATGTCTTGGTTCTTAGATTCATCTGAGGATGAATCAATGGATGAATCCAAGCTGCCCCCCCCCCCCCCCCTTCCTCCCCAGAGCCAAAGTTCCCAGAGCCCGCCTTCCGCTACCCCAACATCAAAGAATCAGCTTTCACACGACCAGGTTTCGCAGACC
>Ga0115555_1003467_pt1 | contig 10225 bp, 3 predicted proteins | sample COGITO_mtgs_1104_2_FD_87285 | JGI IMG/M metagenome (GOLD analysis project Ga0115555, IMG submission 87285) | Pelagic marine microbial communities from North Sea - COGITO_mtgs_110407 | ecosystem: Environmental > Aquatic > Marine > Epipelagic | place: Germany:Helgoland, sampling site Kabeltonne...
AGACGAGAAAGAGACGACTTCAGCTACAGCCTTTGATACAGACAGTTGGATGGCCGAGACTTTAGCGAGTGAACATGATTCCCGCGTTCTGGAAGTTCTCCCGACGCTTTCCTCCTCCAATTTTGTTTTTACCTCTGCCCCTGCCTCGACTCTCTCCCCAACATCTAACAACAACAACCATCCCCAGACTCAGTACCTCGACGACGATATTCCAGGAGTGATCCACCGAGTGTCCACGCTTTTCGCGGGAAATAAGAAGCTAGTTTTGGGTTTTAAGAAATTCTTGCCCGAGGGCTACAAGATTGAGCTACCTGTGGATGGGAGGGGACCACCGACGGTGGTCTATCAGGCTGAGGGGCAAGAGAACCCCACTGTGCTGTACGGACCGGGTGCACCTGGTTACGTAAGCACAAATTTCGACGATGGCAAGAATTCGCTTCCACAGGATGGCAGCGAGCAAGGCAACTACGATAACCTTAGCAGCAACAACAACCCCAACAACAACTTCAACAACAACAGCTACCCCCCCGCTCCGCCTAATAACCAAGTCCCTGGTCAGCAACAGCCTGGCCAGCAGCCCGTGGAGTTTAACCACGCAATCAACTACGTCACCACGATTAAAAAGCGCTTCCAATACTCTCCTGATACGTACAAAAAATTTCTGGAGATCCTCCACACTTACCAGAAGGAGCAACGGGGAATCAAGGAGGTATTAGACGAAGTTAGCGGGCTGTTCTGGGATCACCCGGACTTGCTCGGGGAGTTTATATATTTTTTGCCCGACGGTGTGCAGGCGGAGGCCAAAAGACAGCTGGGAGAGATGGTTGAGATGCGTGAGGATAGGCTCAGGAAGCAGGGAAGGCTGGGAATGGACGCGGGCCGCCCTGGCGAGATGCGACAGCATCAAGTCAATTATCAGCAACCGGCGCAGCAGAATCACCAGCAGGCGCAACCTTTCCACAAGCTGAGATCGGAGGAAACAGAGAAGGAGATTGCTTCTCAGGCATCCTACGGGACAATTACATTTGTCCCCCCTAAACCATCTTCCACGCCGCCAGTACCCTCCTCTACGCCAGCCACAACGATTACTTCCATCCCCCCTCCTCCCACACCGCCCACGGTGACCGAATCCCTCCTTTTCGACCAAATCCGCAAGCACCTCTCCCTCCCCTCACTCCAGCGTTCTGAAAAGTCTCCCTCCTCCACCACCCCCCGCACGACGCCGTGGGTGGACTTCATCAAGTGCCTGCACCTGTTCGCTGCACGAGTGACCGACCTCGAGGAGACCATCGCGCTCTTCCGCCCCCTGCTCCTCCAGGGACACGCGCTCAAGACCAGCTTATCGCAGCAAGAGCAGAGGGAGATTGGCCAGGAGGCTGAGGGTCTGATTGAGGACTTCAGGGCTATGGTGAATAACAGGAGGGACAAGAGGCCGAAGAAGGCGGTGGAGGAGAAGGCAGCGGAGGAGAAGGCTGCTCCTGAAATTAAAACTGAAGATACAAATGCGGAGGGCGTCAAAATGGAGGATGAGACCGATGCTGACGCAGCTACAAATGATGCTGCTACGAATGATAATGCTTCAACTGAAATCGCCTCGCCGCAAGAAGACGCACCCGCTTCCACCGCCGCCGCTGACCCTCCTCAACCACCCGCTTCCGCCTCTTTGAAGTACGAGTCGGCTTCCTATTCAACCCTTTTCGCCCCTGACAAAAACAACAACCCAACCCCAGTCACCCCGTCTTATAGCTTACTCCCATCCGACTACCTTTCCAATGCCCACCCTCTCCTTTTTTCATCACGGACCCCTGAGGATTCTTCCTACCTTAACGACTCTGTCGTGCCTATCAAAACAAAAATAACAGATAATGTGAAGAACCATGAGGGAGCCAAGAGCCTGAAGAACCACTACGAAAACGAGCTTTTTATCCTTGAAGAGCAGAGGTTCGAGCTGGATAGAATTATTGATGTGAACACTGCGACGATACGGCAGATGGATCCGGTGGTGAAGGAGATAACAATTTTCAAGAAAAAGGAAGAAAATGACGGCCAGCCTGTCGGTCGTCTGCAGTACAAGCTCAAGCGGCGCACCTTCACCACATCCCACGTCAATGCGATCAAGAGGCTGTACGGTCCCTTCGGAGACCAGATCATCGAGCACGTCGGGAAAAATCCTTTCGCGGTTCTGCCCATCGTTATGAACAGGCTTCTGCAGAAGGATAAAGAGTGGAGACAACTGAGGTCAGAGTGCAATCTCAGGTGGAAGGACCTGCAAGGCCTTTACTTCCGGGGCTCGCTAGATCTTACTCTTAAGAAGCAGATCGCGACTTACGCGGGTTACTGGGAGAGCCGTGGTCTTGTGGAGTACACCAAACAGAACACCAAAACCGCCGAGAATGTGAAGCCTACTTATAAGCCCCTCTCTGACGCCTGGATGTCTTACCACCGGCACAGCTACATGCTCATCAAGGCCTTTACGGGTTTCTCCCACAGCACGAGCAGGATTTGGCTCGAGTTTATGCGCCCATTCTACGACTATCCAGTGGAGATGGTGTTGCAAGAGACGCATCACTATGATCCTAACGACACGCGGAATCCGATCTACCCACCTGGCGTCATGGTCAGCACTTCCTTCGGGGACGGCCATGTTATCGGTTACAACCCTGAAGAGAAGAAATACGAAATTAAGCTCCCATACGGCGTAGGCTTCCTGCAGGGCGGTAGCATCCTCTCAATAGTTGGGGACAAAGCTGCCAAATCTTATGTTGGTCGCGACCATGCGAACGGCAGCCACCTTGTGAAGCAATCTGACCCTGTCAAATTCAAGGCTGGAGGCGCGTCCAATTCAAAACAGCCTTTTGAGTTCGCCTACGTCGGACCCCGAATGTACCTATTCATGCAGTACCACAGTCTCCTCAACGACAACCTGATCTGCGCGAAGGGCATGCTCGACCGTGCCAAGATTCAGAAAGAAAAGGACCAAAAATCGAAGAAAAATGTATCCCTCTCCTCCCAACCTGATGAGCACGAGGTCAATGACACAAGCCAACTTTGGCTGGAGCAGAACCAGACAGAGGCTGAACGCGACGCGCAGAAGGCCAGGGAACTCACCAAGAAGGAACTGCCGTACGAGGAGGGGTTTGTTGGAATTTTAAGGCTCGTAGCTTCCAAGAAAATCACTCAGCTACAGTACGAGGACTGCTGTCGCTCTCTGTGCAATTTTAAGTACGAAGATTTTGTGGACGAAGAGGGTATGTTGTCGAAGCTGTGCGCTCTCCCTGAGCTGATTAAGCTATGTGGTGAGAGCCTCGCCTCTGTGGCTGCGGAGATGCCCACGGACGCTGGCATTGACAACGGCCTGCTCCGGGACTTTTACAACTGCGCCAAGGGGTCCCGCTCCACGGAAACCACCTTGGAAGAACACTGCAAGAAGCAAACGAACATGCTCTTTAAGTGTGTGAAGGACAGCAGTGCAGATATCGGAGGGGTAAAGTTTTGCCTGGTCAATAATAAGCTCAAGGCAGCCGAATTCAACGCTATCTTGGCCAACATCGGAAGTGTTGGGGTAAAAGTAAAGTCGGAAACAACCAGCAAGAAGGGTAAAAATTCGGGCACCAAGCGATCGAGAGGCTCCACCACCACAAACAACAGCAATAACAATGATGCCACCACTGAGGAGAAGAGTGGGAGGCGCCCTAAGCGCCAGCGTGCGTCGTGACAGTGTAAATAAAAGTTGTAAAAGTTGAAACGTTTTTGTAACAACACCACCACTATCCATTATGCGGTGTCTTCACTTATCCTGCTTAAATTCCGGCTGCTCTCCGCCTCATTGCTTGCCCCGATACCGACATTTCTACTGACATAATCGAAAGCAAAGGAGTGTATGGTGTTCTCTTCCTCGGTGTCGACTATGCCTAGATCCTTCTTCTCCTTCTCACTTATGTTCCTGTTCAAGCTCCTGAGTTTATTCCTATCGAACTTGAAGCGCGGCAACTTATTGTTAACAGCATTCCACCACTTGAACATCCCGTCGTCGGCCGTTGCACCCTTAGTTTCCATCAAATATCGCTGCCTGGCCTCGGCATCACCGCTGTATGCCAAAAGCATCTGCTTACTATCGTACGTGATGCCTCTGTCCAGTTCTATGCCGTGGTCGATCGGATTCGGCAGGTAAATGCTCCTGAAGAGTTTCTTTGCCAAGTCAAGCAGCAGAATAGTCGTCGGGACAAGTAGCAAGACCAAGTAAAGGGGTGCATTTTCTGCCATTTGGACAAAGACCCCGTAGAACGCTGGACTGTAGCTCGGCCAACTGCTGTAAATAGGTAGGAAAATGCCCCCGAATAGTATTATGCTCCCTATCCAGAAAAATGCCACGACAGCGTTCCAAGTGTAGGTATTACTCGCCGCCTTGAAGCACATCGAGAGAATTAACGCGCTGTACGCAGTCGTTCCGAAAACGTACAGTCCTCCAAGATCCCGTGCCATCACCCAAGTCATAAAATAAATCAGTCCCCCGTCAAATAAGCCTTGGGTTAGCCAGCTAGCCAAAACGGGGGCATTTAGATCGATTCTTTCCCTTCCGCTCATGTACATCTTGTGAAAAGTCATCAGTGTCTTTTCGCTTACGTCTTTGTCAAACATTCCGATCATTAGCGGGGGCATTCCCAAAAAGAAATTGAAGCCACTATACACCATATCCTCGAACAGACTTTGTCCGCTGTAGGCAGTGAAGAAACCATAGAAAAATAGCACCATAACCAAGACTGTATTTTTGTAGAAGCTGTAGCACACGCACTTGCTCAGTCGCCTGTAGTTCCACCTACCATGAACCAGCAGTAGCCTCTTCAAGAATTTAAATTGAGCGATGGCAAAGTCGCTCGAGTTGACAGCCTGGCGTCCTTCCCTCCCGCTGATTCCTACCCCTACTTGCGCCTCTTGTATCATACCGACATCATTAGCACCGTCTCCGATCGCCAAAGTAAGCGGTGTGGGCTGCACTCTATTTTTCACGAGCTTAACGATGAGGGCCTTCTGGGAAGGGGAGACTCGACAGGCAATCACAGCCTTGCACATGGTGGCGATTTTCAAAAGCAGTTTCTCGGCCTCTTTGTCACCCAGCACGTTTGTGAGTGAGGGGCCGTCCATGATAATGGCGAGGTACTCTGATTGCAATTGTTGAATGTCGACACCTTCGGGAAGGTCAGTCTCTTCCTCGTCGCTGCTACCGTCGTCGATCTCGAAGTCGTCGACAGCGACGTCGACATTTTCAGTGTCAACGCTCTCACCAGCTGTTCCGGTAGCTTCGGAGTCCAGACTATTCTGCGGCCGAAAGATTGGTGCGTTGTAAATACTCTTGGCCACCCCTCGGACGACGTGCCTCACTTTTTTCACCCCCTTTCCCATGTTCCTGCCAAACCTCAGGAAAAAGTTCTTGGGATCACGCGTCACCTTCCCGAAGTGGTTTACCAAGCCTCGAAGCTGGTTCTTCACGGAATCAGGGTCATCGTTCTTGTTCTGAAGCTTTATAAGAGTCATCTGCTCTTGCAATAGCTTGCAGCTGTAGCCAATATTAATTGCAGTCTCCATCTTGTCTCCTGTCAGCACCCACAGCTTAATTCCCGCCTTCATCAGTTCATTTATAGTATTCGGAACGTCATCCTGTAGAGCATCTTCAATGGCCGTCGCGCCTACAACCGTCAAACCGTTCTCAATCGTTGCGGCAGCCTTGGCCATCTCCTCATAACGGTTCTCTGTAGTGGCGCAGGCTGCATCCCAAGCCTGTGTGAATTTCTTGAACTGCGCCTTACTAAGCTCTTTCTTGGCCAAAACAAGCGTTCGCAGGCCATCTTTAGCATACTCGTTTAGGTGTTGGTTGAGGGTCGAGAAATCTTGCTCAGATTTCTTGGCAAGCCCGAGCATGATGTTGTCCGCTCCTTTGCTGTACAACACGTAGCTACCATCGGGTGCCTCAATCACAACGCTCATTCGCTTCCTCGCGGAGTCGAAGGGAATGGTAGCGTGAATTTTGTAACTTATGGTTTGGTTTGAACTCGTTTTAACGACAATCGCGCTAGTAGATCGACTGAAAAGCTCAAAACCAAGGCTTTTCGCGGCATCGACTAGTGCCTCCTCGTCTGGACTTTCAGCCTTGTAAGTTCGCTCTCCAGTCGTCTCATCCGTTTCCACGACGATCGTGTGACAGAGTCCTAGCGTCGCCACGAAGTCAAAGGCGTCATCGCAACGTTTTTTTACATTCGTTTCCACATTTGCGAGCGATTTAAGGTCTCTTATCGGCTCGTGCTGTACTGCAACCGACGATGATCTGCCCTTGTTCGAGGCGTTGGAGAAGCGCTGTGCCTCCTCGTCGTCATGTGAGTTAGTTGGGTTGACAGTGTCCCCGGAAGCAAGCAACGACTCTTCCGTACGGTCAACCACATAGCTGACTCCCCCTACGCTACATTTCTGAAATCTCATAATATTCTGTGTCAAGGTTCCAGTCTTGTCACTAAAAATATATTCCACCATACCCAAGTCTGAGCCCAGATTTGAAGTCCGAGCCGCGGCAGGGACGTCTTGTTCAGCGTCGTACATTTTCAAGTCATTATCAATGTAATGCGCGTGCGCGTAGTTACACATCTCCACCGTCACGTAGAGCGAAATCGGAATAAAATTGTTGTATAGGATGAAGTAAGTGAAGAAAAAACCCCAGCTTGCGCTCTTAGCCTCGAAGGCACAACCAGTTTTGAATGTATCCATGCCCTCAGGGATGTTCTTCTCCGCATCTTGCTCGCAGATATACCATAGCTCGTCACCTTTTCTCGCATCAAAGATCACATAGCCTACGAGTGTTAGGAAGGACAGAGCAACCTGGAAGCCCATGATGAGGTAAATGGTCGAGTTGATAGTGTCGTCAACTGATGCCATCTTGGTCCTAGACTCATGTGAGTTCATCACTATTTTAGTCTCGGAACCGGTGTAGATACAAGCTCCCACCGCGTATCGAGTATTGCGAAGAACTGAGCCCCGCAGGAGTAGGTTAGACTGGTCGAGCGCCGTTTTCTTCTCCATCATTTCTAAAGTACCTGTGAAGGTGTGAATGAAGGAGTTGGGCCGCTCAAACTCGATTTCTCCTTCCTGTTGGTAAATATCGGCTTCAGAGTCAAACGCGACCGTGGTATCACCGGTCCGTGCCGGATTGCGGATTTTTAGATTCGTCTCCCCGTCAATGTTGGCAGTCTCTATGTAGGCTAAGGAGTCCTCCTCAGGGGTGTAAAGGAGCACAATGTCTGCTGGAATATCCTCGTTATTAGATACTTTTAGTATATCGCCAACTTTAACGTCTCGCCACTGGGTTTCGATGAAGGTTCCACTTTCATCCATGACGTGGCAGGGGGAGTTGTTGATCTGGCGATCCGAAATGTGGCGTTTTATGTCTTCCAAACCCTCCTTGGTCATTGTCAGAATAAGTACGATCACTAAGGGGCCCAGCGTTGACCAGGGAAGCAGTGGCGAATCAAAGAGACTTGTATACGACCCTATCAGCATCAGCATTGATATGAACAGGAAGTACATATTTGCCAGTCGTCTGAACTGGCCAAAAAGGGCCTTGGGAATGAATGATAACAACGAATACCGTCCCGTTCTGATGGTGTTCGCTGCAAAGACAGTATCGTCCATATTCAGCAGTTGAGAGGAGTGACGACGAAGTTTGCTGAAGGATGTTTCACGTGGACTGTTTGTCATGCTATAGGTGGTCAAAGAAGTTGTTCGCCATTCCTTGGGAGGGGCCGATGAACCAAAAATATTCATCAAGAAAGCCATGGTAGGCGACAGTGATGTGCGATTGAAGCTATATAGATGGAATGAATTTAGTCTGTATCAAGCTAATTAACTGGGATCCACGAGAGGAGACTGGTTCGGGTGTTCGGGTTCGGAGGTTCGGGGTTCGGGGGAGGGCCGACTAGAAAAAAAAGTGAATCAAGAAGGGCCTGTTTTTCCTATGGGATTTTGTGTCAATTGTGGCTTAACCACTCCCCCTTCAGGGCGTTTCTGTCCCTCTTGCGGTGCTTCTGTTGAGGGGAATTTAGGCATGTCTTCTTCAAACTCATTCTTGGCTTCCTCCAATTCTTCCTCTGAATATGTCCATTGTGACGGAAAAGACGGTAAAGAAGATGATGATGAATTTATGAAGAGGCCTACTCATCTGTTACGACAGTTGTCTGGATCGGCTACTTTGGAGAGTGATTATGAACTTGCTAAGCGTGTTGCACAACAGGAGACATTTCATGAGAGCTTCAGGAGGAACAGTGATGGATTGGGCGCAGAACCAAAAGCGCGGGATCGCGATGCGGAGTCTCTTGCTCTCGCTAAGCGGCTCCAGGAGGAGGAAGAGGCACTTCGTCGTGAACGGCAACAACAATCAGAACTCACAAGAAGTGATAGTGAATTGGCCAGGAGACTGAGCGCTACGAGTGGTGCTCAAGAAAGAGAGGACGTTGAATTTGCTCTCAAGCTTCAAGATGAAAATGATAGTATGCTTCCACCCGCTGTGAGCGCTTCTTCAGGAGCTTCCACCGCCCATGACAATGACAATCACAATCACAATCACAATGACAACGACAATGACAGGAGAGAGTTCCATCGTTCTGGGGACAGCGACCTTGCAAGAGAACTAAGCGAGCAGGCATTAGTTGAGGACGCTGAACGATTATCGCGATGCCTTGAGGAAGAGGAAAGAGAGTTTAGTTTGTTAAAGGAACGATCCATTCGCGAAGAAGCAGAACGAATAACAGCTTTGCAGAGAAGAGAGGAAGCTGACCTTGAGATAGCAGTGAGATTGAACAAAGAAGAGCAAGATAAACGAAAACCACCACGACAGCATTTTTTAGAGGTTAGAAGTGATAGTGATGTTGCAAAAAAAATGCAAGAGGAGGAAGAAGCACGAATGGCAAGCATACAATTGGCGAGGGAAATGATGTGGAAGGCAACTCTCGTGACTGCACCAGATATTACAACTGAGAAGGCATCTGGGGTAACGGCGATGACCAGTGCCGATCTAGCTTTATTTGGAGACGACAAAGGGGCTAAATTGGTTCCAGCCTTGGATGAGCAATCAAATCTCCTCAGTTCCTTCGCCGCTACCGTAACCCCTATCTCTAAAGAGGGTAGACTTCTTCCTAATTCATTCCGCACGCACAAAAACGCTCTCTTTCTATATGCTGACAATAAATTCACTGCAAAGTTTACGCCGTTCCAAAGTGCCTTGAATTCAACTGAGAATTCGCATGGGAAGTTTATCAAAAACGACGGCAAAACTATTGAATTGATCTGGGATTCCACCTGGAGCACTAAACTTAGGCTTGAGTCGTCTGGCGCATTCGCCGGTACGCATTCTAAGAGTGGGGTAGAGCTGCTAGCCTCACGAGGTTCAGTAATGCTACTCAAGGAGGATAATGAGGATGAGTAGAAAAAATAAAGAAATGAAGGAACAACCAGTGCAACAAACAAAAAATTTATCTTATCAATCACTGCTTTGGCCTATTCAGGAAGGCAACGAAACAGCACATCAATGCAACCTGGAGGCCGACAAAATGACCGACACGGCATACTAGTGGAATATCAAAAAAGTGAGTAATTGGGTTTGAGTCCTTTTCTGTTAGGGTTACGTCTCTGTAAGAACAGCCAATAAACCCCTCCTTATCCTGGATTCCGAGCATAATCGTAGCTCCGAATAAAAAGTAGACCAAGCTTCCAAAGAACTTGTGGATTCCCATCAATTCCTGTTACGGCAAAAATATGAGGGCGGGTTAATGTTTGGTCTTTTATAGGATTGAATAGGATTTAATTGAGCACCTTCCTTTGTCGCGCTAGAATTAATCATTGGTCGCTTCAAACGCTTCCTCACCTTGCGAGTGCTATCTTCGCCGAGTTGGAAGCCATAGAGAAGAGATCCGGCCACGAATTGGCCAAGGAACAAAGAAAACGTGCCGATTCCAACCCAGGAGTGAAAGCTGTATAAATTAGGTATAAATGTGCCGTTGCCTGTGTTGTCGTGGGACTGCCATACTGCAACCAGGCCAAATATCGCACATCCGATAGCAGCAAACCAGCTCAAGCCATGGGCACTTTTCCTGATCCTGCGATCCATCGACTGAAGGAGAGGGAGCTTGAAGCTAAGAATTGCGAGGGTCATGAGGTCAAACGAGAGGACCATCATCACTGGATGCCA
>Ga0115555_1003473_pt1 | contig 10216 bp, 7 predicted proteins | sample COGITO_mtgs_1104_2_FD_87285 | JGI IMG/M metagenome (GOLD analysis project Ga0115555, IMG submission 87285) | Pelagic marine microbial communities from North Sea - COGITO_mtgs_110407 | ecosystem: Environmental > Aquatic > Marine > Epipelagic | place: Germany:Helgoland, sampling site Kabeltonne...
AGAGACAGAGAGAGAAGAAAGAAAGAGAACGCACATCATTTTGAGAGGACGAAACGACGAAGACGACGACGACACGATGCTTCTTCTTCCTCGCTTCTTTGCGGAAGAGGAAGACGAGAACCCGGTCGTTCGCTCTCGTTTCGCGCGGGGAGAAATGAAGGATTTTATACAATTAAAAGTTTTCCAATCAGCGTTCGCCATACAACGGAACGCGCTTTGAATACTCTACTCGCGCGAATGCGTGGTGTCACTGCGCCGAGCGAGCGCGGTGAGGAAACGCAGAGACGCAAAAAGACAGCGACCGAATGTGAAAACCTCGGATGGCTCGCGTCTGGTTCGTGCCTCCCCAGGAAACGGAAACCGATCGAAAATATCACCCACGCCTCGCTCGTGTTCTTAGAAGCGGAGAAGGCGAAATTGAAATCGGAAACCGCGTTTGGTAAACCTTCCTCTTCGGCGACGACGACGGAGGAAACGACGACGAAAAGAGGAAAAAGACCAACGAAAAAGCGAATAATTTCAAACGCGAAGCGCGAATTGTTGAAAGAGAATAAAGGCGTTCGCGAACGGAATGGAAAAGACGTCAGAGACGAGGAGAGAGAGAAAACGACGTTGGAGACGAAAGCGAGTTTGTACGAAAAGTTGTCGAAAGACGACGATTTGGGAGGAACGACGACGATGAAAATACCGAAAGACGGATTCGAGTGTATGGATTTCAAACGGAAACGACTGGAGGAAAAGGAAAAGGAGGAGTACGAGTACGATTTTGGGAGCGCGTACGAAAGACGCAGATACGCGGGAAGAGAGGACGAAGACGAAGACGAAGAAGAGCGAGAACGGAACGAATTTCGGGAGCAACGGCGAAGAGAGGACGAAGAAAGGGAAGCGCGAGAATTTAGAGACGAGGAGAAGCGAGAGAAAGAGCGACGGTTGGTTGAAGACGTGGCGAGAGAGACGGAAGCGGCGAGGCGAGAGAGGGAAGAGGCGAAGATGGAAACCGTCGAAGCGAGAGAGAAGCTGAAGAGGAAATTCATCGAAGAAAAGATTGCGCAGTTGAAGGAGAAGAAGCGATTGGAGAAAGAGGAGAAAAAGAAGAAGGTAAAGACAAAAGAGGCGAAGTAGTTATTAGAGAATTTGTAGTTAGAGATGCTTTATATAGTTTTATCCGTTGCTGTATATTAAGAAAGATTTGATATCTCTCGTGCGCGCGCACCTCACAGTCATCATTCGTCATCATCGCTCGAACTCGCCGCGGTGAACGCCTTCGGCGACGCACTCTTCTGCATCTTTTTCAAGTTACTTTTGGGCCTAGTGTTGTTCGTATTACTATCAGAGCTACTCTTTTTCTTCAAAGTCTTCTTCTCTTTCTTCTTCTTCTTCTTCTTTAACTTCTTCCGTTCCTCGTCCGAGTCGCTCTCAATCTCCACGTCGCTCTCTTCCTCCTCTTCCTCCTCTTCCTCGCTCTCTGACGCGTCCAAACCTTTATAACTCACCTGCGTCCTCGTGTTCCTTCGTCTCCCACCTTCGATAATATTCGACGCGTCGATATCCTCCAGATCTTTTTCCCGTTCGATGTCCTCCTTGACTTTCGCCAACTCTCGCGCCGTCGCGCGAATATCCAACGCGCGTTCCCCGAGCAACTTCTCCAACGCATCCTCTCGCTCCAAATTCGTTTTAAACTTCATGAACACGTGCGTCGCTTTCGTAATTCCGGCATCTTTGCACAGTTTGCGAAGTTTCGAAACTTTCGCGTTCGGCGTTTCCGTTTCCGTCTTCCTCTCGCGAGTTGGTTGCTTCTCTGACTTCTTTCGCTTCCTTTTTACCAACACCTTTGCCTGGTCGTCTTCGTCGTCCTCCTCCGAATACTCGTCCTCGTCCGACTCCTCCTCCAAATCGTCCTCCTCCTCGAGCGTTCCACGTTCAATCACTTCGAGGAGCAGTTTCCCGATGGTCTCTTTCACCGTCGGTTCGTCCAACTGTCGTTTGCTCAGGCGTAAATCCGTTTCGAGAAGTCTCCGGAAGGATTTCTCCCCGAGCTCGTTTTTCTTCTCGACGATGAATTTTCTCCGCGATTGGATGGCGCGTTTGACTCGTTCTGCGAGCGACGCGGTGGTGGTGTTGTTGTTCTCGCGCATGATGCGTATTCGTGTCGTGTGCGACCTCTTTCGCTTCCTTTTTCTGCAAAAAGCGTATCTTTTCTCCGGGAAAAGTGTTGACACGGCGGCACTTTCTGCGCTGCTTTGAAACGCGGAAAAGAAGGCACGCGACCCGGGTTGTCGTGACATCTCGCCTACGCTCGGAGAAAGAGGCGGAGGAAACGAAGGAGAAGGAAACAATACTCGTCTCGGAATATGAACGCGACGACAACGTTGCTCTCGTTTCCCGAGTTCATCTCGAGATGTGCGTTCGTGAACACATCGACCGCAAAGACGACAACGGTTTCGTCGTTGGATGAGATTGACTTTTCACGCGCGGTGGCGACGCCGAGCGACTTATACGGCGCGTATTTAGGTTTGATGCGATCAGGTTTATGGTTGGAGTGCACGCCGACGTGCGAAATGTTTACTGTCGGCGACGAAAGGGAGGAGGAGGAGGAAGGAGGAAAAGGAAAGCGCAGACGAGATGAACAACACCAACAACCGCCTTTGTTGTGTTTGATGTGCGAACCGAATCCGAAACCGGAGGAAACGAAGAAGAGAAACACAAAGAATAACACAACAACGAGGAACAAGAGGGACGGAAACGTCGGCAACGGCGCGAAGCGAAGAGCGAGAGCGAAGACGAAAGCGTACGCGTTCGCGCTGAACAGAGGCGTCGTCGACGAGACGTTTTTAGAGGCGGTGGCGAACGGAGATGGTTTGGAGAGGTTAGCGGATCCTTCTTTGAAAGAGCAGCCGGAGGCGAAGGAGAAGGCGGGTTTGATAGCTTTGGCGATGGAAGAGGAGAAAGGCACCGCCGCGGAATTGCCTTTGAAAGAAGACGAGAAAGAAAACGAACGAAACCATCGACGAAACATCGAGGAAAATGTAAAAGAAGAAGGAAAAGAAGAAGAACAAACCGCACCCTACGAATCCATCATCGTCGTCACCATCGACTCGGACGGCACCACCACGGCAATGCGCGTCTCTCGAGGTTTCGTCGAGCCCGAAGAGCTCCGCCGCAAAGAAGAAAACGACGACGACGAAGAAAACGACCTCGACGCGTCGGGCGACGACGACGAAGAAGAAGAAGAAAACGGCTTCCTCGGCGGAGGAGGAGGAGAAGCGAAGAACCCACCCAAAGGGAAGAAGAAGAAGAATAAGACAAAGAAAAGCATCCCCGCCGGCGCTTTAGCCTTTAGCAGTAGCGACGACGACGACGATTTAGACGACGAGTATAGCGAATAGATAGTCGAAGCGTAAAGTTCGAGAGGCAACCCAACTAAACCCTACACCCTAACACAAAGACCTCCGAAAAGAAAGCAAAGAGAAATTTCTCCACTTTTAGACAAAACCACAACTCGTGAAACGCATAGAGACATAATGGGTGCCGACGACGTCGTCACGAGAGAATACACCATCAACTTGGGCAAAGCGACGCACGGAGTGACTTTTAAGAAGAGAGCTCCGCGCGCGGTGAAAGCGGTACGTGCTCGTTCGGCGTGATTTCCGAAAATGCATTTCTTCTACGCGCAAATTTGCTCCTTTTGTTTTTCCTTTCGTAGACGCGTAAATTTTTGCGTAAAAACACACACTTGAAATCTCGAAAAATGGATCCTGTTGCGACTTGCGAGAGACGCGCGAAACGCGCGAAACGTACACGCGGTGTATTTATTTGCGCGTTTGTCGCGTATTTGCGCGTGGTGCGCGTTCGTTCGTGCTCTTCGGGCGACGCGACCGAGAGAGAGAGAGAGATGAGGGAAAATTGTGTTCCGGTGCAAGACCCCAAAACACCCTAAACAAAAACTGACTCAAAACTCCCTTCACCTCTTGTATTAACCAAACACAGATCAAAACGTTCGCGCAAAAGATGATGAAAACGTCCGACGTCCGCGTGGACGTGAAATTAAACAAAGCCGTTTGGTCCAAAGGCATTCGCAACGTCCCGAAGCGCATTCGCGTCCAAATCTCTCGACGAAGAAACGACAACGAAGACGCCGACGAGGAGATGTACTCGTACGTGACGGTGTGCGAAGACGTCCAGAAAGGGGATTTCAAAGGGTTGGGGACGAAAGTGATCACCGAATAATGTAGAGAGAGAGAGAGAGAGAGAGAGAGAGAGAGACTTACCTTTTTAGCCTAGCACCGACTGTTATGCACTCGTCGTATAGCGAATATATATACCATATATACCATCGCTCGCGTCTTTTCTCGCTTCACACACCTGCGTTTTACTTCACAAATTCTCACCCCTCCCGACGACGACAAAAACGCGAAAAGAACAAAAACACCTTTGGAAATCACGTCACCCCATTCCTCGAGAGATGGCGGTGACGCCAAAAGCGAACCTCAAAACGTCGTCATCAGCTTTCGGGTGGTCGTCTTTCTTTCATCATCCTCCTTCGCGGGGAAAGAAGAGAACCAATTTTCGCATTTTCGTCGTCGTTCTGTGCCTCGTCTTTCTCGTCGGCGTCTGCCTCAAAACCACCTCAAACTCCTCGGGGAAGAAGACAGTCACGTTCAGAGTGCGAATTCGACGTAAACTCGGCGGCTTTCTCTCTGAAACGACGATTTCGAAGACGAAGAAAAATGTTTTGGACGAGGTGAAGCACTTTGCTCAGTTTCATCAACACACGACGTTTCAGGAGGAGGAGGAGGAAAACCACGGGAACGAAAGAAGAAGAGAGGAAGAAGGCGAACACGAACGAGAAGCGGTGATTGCGCACGATTTACCGCAGTCGACGGTGGACGCGCATTTAGATGAGACGGAGGAGGAGAATAGGAGTAGCGGTAGCGAGACGACGACGACGACGACGAGCGCGGAACGTAACGAGGATCCGGTCGCGACGATAACCGCGGCGACGGGGAATAAGCCGCATCTCGCCCGAGGATGGCTCGTTTCGAAGCTTCCATTCGATGTGGACCAACCAGGGAGCGAGAGGACGGCTTTGGAGGCGAATTTTAACGGGTCGGTTCCTTTGTTGACGCACCGAGGGATATTTAAGTACGATCCGACGCCGAGAGTGGACGGGATGAACTATTATAGAAGAGTGTACGCGGTGACGCAAGTCGGCATGGCGCAGGATTTGCCGAATTGGAAGAGCGTTGGAGAGGCGGATATGGAGGCGACGGCAAATAGTAGAAGACGGAGGAGGTTGTTGAGACATAGAAATAGCGGGGGGGGCGAAGGCGCGGCGGATGCGGATGTGGAAGCCTTAGCGGCTGAAGCCGAGACGGTGATTGACGAAAGCGACGACGTTGGATTCGGACTTGGTGGTGATAGTAGCGATAACTTGCAGCAGCAGCAACAACAACAGCAACACATGAAAATTGAAACCGCCGGCGCTGGTTTGGAAGAAGCGTTGCGCTCAAAACCGCCCGGAACGCGTGGTTTAACATTTCGCATCACAAAACACCTCTACGACGCGTTACCACCTCGCGATCCGTCGTGGCGGTACAAGACGTGTGCAGTTGTCGGTAACGGTGGAGCTTTACTCACCTCGAGACATGGGAAAGATATCGACGCGCACGATGCGGTTTTACGAATGAACAACGCCCCGGTTGGCGGTCGATTTACCGATTACGTCGGCTCGAAGACGACGTTTAACATGATCAATTTTCACTGGGCGCGAGAAATCACGCAAAGAACGCCGGTTGTAGAAACCGACGCGTTCTTAGTCATGTATGAGTCCGTGTTGCACACGTTGAGAAATCAATTGTACCCGAAACTCCTCCGGATGCAAGCGCAAGGACAGCTTCCAGTTGTCCCGGTGTTGACCTCGCCGGATTTCACCGTAAAAGGCTACGGTATTTGGTTGCAGCTGAAAGACGTCCTCGAACAACGACGCGCGGCGGAACGCCGCGAAAAAAATGAAAAGTTGGTCAAGGAAGGTAAAGCAGTCGAGCAGCTGAAACATCCAGGTGCGTACAAGCGCAAACCAATGTCTGGTTTCTTTGCCATGTTGTTCATGCTGAATCTGTGCGACTCGGTGGACATGTACGGGTTCTCGAATTGGCGTCCGAGTCGAAGTAAGATTCCGTACCACTACTTTGATAAAGTCAAAGGGACGACGGCTGTGCACTCGTTTGATTTATCCATGGAAGTGTTTATGGAAATTGCCAAAGCGCACGACGTGAACATGATTGACTCCGAAGGGAAGAGTACGAAACTTCGAGATGATAAATTAAAATTTTAGCGCTTAACATTCTAGATAATACTACCAGCAGTACAAATTGCATATAGAAATACATCAGACATACGTTCTAACGGAACGCATATTCGCAAATCTTGACGATTATTTCGCCTTCATCCTCTTGACACGGATTCCGAACTGCTAACAGCGTATCTTTCCTCTTTACGTCTTTCACGCCGCTCTTCTCTCGTATGATTTTGAGAAACTTCTCGTGGTTTTGCGGGAATCGCGACGGCGGATCGGCAAGGAGAAACGTAAACGGCGACGACGTGGCGCCGTGTTGTTGTCGTCTCGACAAGGCTTTAAATACGATCGATGCCACGGCTTCGACGGCTTCTTCGCAATACAAACAATCGCACGCGATGACGACGTCGTACGCAAAATCATCCTGCTCTTTGACGAGATACTCATCCAACTTGAACCAATCCATAATCTTCGCCTCGATGCATTCACACTTTCGGCTACTTCTGCTACGTCTATCGACTACACCTTCTAACAAACCTACATCCATCTGCGCCAACCCGTCTACGACGCTCGCGTCTTCATCCAGCGCTTTCGTCACCGAGCCAAATCCATTCGCAACCGCACTCGCCGCCGCGCAATAACACGCGAACGGCTCTCTATCCGTCATGGTCACTTTCCTCGCTCCTTCCATCGCACACAAAACACCCGTTAACCCGACGCCGCAACCTAACTCTAACACTCGCTTCCCTCGCACTAACGAGCCGCCGCTCTCGTCCGAAACCAAGTATTCGTTCAACGCGATCCCGCCGTGCCACACATCCGCCCAGTGCGGATCCTCGTCCGGTTTTCCCAAAGCAGAGAATACGTTCGCCACTAATTCTTCTGACTCTGGGAGGATGACGGACATCTCGATTCCAACATTCTCGTCAACATTCTCGTCGTCGTCATCTGACGTATTTCGTTCTCTTTTGGTTCCCAACTCCCCTCCTGAAAGGCTTTTGGTACTGCCACCGTTAAAACCAAACGAAAGTTGCGCTCGAAACAAATCCAGAGGGTAATGGTCCGAACACGCGTGCTCGAGCTTTAAATTCGTCCGTTCGTATCTGCCCGGGGTCGATCGATGGCGCAGATAATCATGATGTTTGTCTTCTTCTCCTCCTCCTCCTTCCGAATTGGAAATGGATAAAAAACGCGGGGAACGCCCCCGAAGAGAAAGAGGAAGACGAGGAGGAAGATGGAAACGAAACGAAGAGGCGGAGGCGGTGGTGGAGAACATCTCGCGTATTCTTTTATTTTTACGAGCTTCTTCGGTAACGATGCATTGTTTTATTGATCGTCGTCGTCGTGTTATTCGTGTTCGTGTTATGTTGTAAAGAGTTTTTCAATTAAATATTCCTCCTCTTTGGTTGTATCTCTCCGAGAGAAAAAGAATCAAGTTTTCACCCGCGTTCTCTCTCTCTCTTAACTTAGTCTCGCAATCAATGAAGTTCTGCTTCCCACTCCTCGAGTTCCATTTCATCTTGTTCTTGCTGTTGTTGTTGCGCGGCGGCGATCGCGGCGGCGGCTTGTTGTTGTTGCAACATTTGCATGTGTCCTCCCGGGGCGGGACCGCCGCCATTTGCGCCCGGACCGCCTCCTAAACCGCCCCCTGGACCACCGCCCAAGATGTGGTGGAAATGGTGGTGGTGTGGGTGGTGATGATGCGTCGCCGTCGGTTCCGGCGCTTGCGTCGGGCACCCGTTTTCCACGGCGTACTCGTAGACGTCGCGGTGACCGTGCTTCATGGCCATCTTGCACGTGCGGTAATCCCAGTTGACGCCTTGCGATCGTAAGAAAATCAAGCACTGCAACTGTCCATACTCTGCCGCTTCGCTCGTGGTCGTCTCGTTCGCCATGCAACCGTTCGCCATCGCCCATTTCAACATTTCCAAGTGGCCGCTTTGACACGCGCCTCGCGAAGTTCCGATGTTCCACGGACATTCTCTTTGCCTGCACCACTTCAACATCTCAAAGTTCCCTTCCGCGGCCGCCGCGCTCGTCGTGTTGTGATCCCACGGCACCTTCTTCTTCTCTCTCAAAAACTTCAACACTTCCCAGTGTCCGTTCTCCGCCGCCTCCGCGCACGTCTTTTCGTCCATCGGACAATTTTCCTCGCACAAGTAGTTCAACGTCTTCATGTTCCCTTTACTCGCCGCTTCCCACGACGTCGTCGCGTCCCACCTGCACTGTTTTTCCTCTCTCGCCCATTTCAGCAACTCCAAATCGTTAATCTCGCACACTAAAGAGCAGAACTCCTCCTCTTCTCGCGTCCATCGCTGCCACGCCCACTCGAGCGTTTCTTTCGACGAGAACTCGCCCACTGCGTAATAAAAGAAGAACGATGAAGTCAAAGAAAGAAGACGATACGTGGTCAGTTGAAAATCGAACAAAACAGAACGTGATATTACATCAAACGAGAAGATCTGATGATGCGTAGAAGAAAAAGGGGCGAGATGATGAGATGAAAATGTCATCCGAAGCGTTTCTCGCGAATTCGCTCTTCGATCTCAAACCGTAACGCATTCGTACCATTAAACTTCCCGGGAACGGACGCGACGTTTTTGCTCCTCTTCATCGCCTCTCTGCTTTCGCTGTTCGCTTGGTTCAAGAACTTCAAATCTGCGCCGTTCAGTTTGCACACGATGTGCGTTTGGAATATGTCGTCGTGGTCGGTGATGAGTTGCCAGAGTATGTTTTGTTCGTTCAAGCAGACGAAACAAAACCCGCGATTTTCCAACTCCGCCGGGGAGAGCTGATGCAACGTGTCTCGAATGTGATTGTACTCTCGACTGTTGAGCTGTTGGCGGCCGCAAAACGTGCACGCGTTTAACGGGTTTTCGGAGGATGGTTCCGAGTACATCTTTACGCGTTATCTTCTCTCTCTCTCTCCTTCTCTCTCTCTCTTTCTCTCTCTAGAAAGAGCGCGCGCGCGCGACCACGGAGAGTGAGGAAAGTCAAGCTTCCGAGAAATTTTCCCCTCTCTTTCATTTAGGGTTTGATTAGCAACCCTAAACTACTCAAGGGGTCTTGACGCAATTTTCTTTCACGTACCGCAGAGAAATGCTCCGTTGATGTTTGCTCGACCGGGAGAAGAAGAAGAAGAAGAGCACACATCGTCGTCATGTGCGGACGAGTCAACGCGCGCGTTTCCCTCGAGGACCTCCAAAAACTCTTTTCTGCTGTGAAAGAAGATAAAGACGAGGAGGAAAAGGATGTCAAAATCGTCACGTGGGTGAACGAAGGTGCGCACGCTCAGTTGCGTAACTGCGCGCCGTCGGAAACGGTCGCAACGCTCGTCGCGGAAGACGAGGTGTGGACGACACGATTCGGATTGATTCCATCGTACAAGAAATCTACGTACGATAGGAAGAGAGATCATTACGTGGCGTTTAACTGTCGCTCGGAAACGATTTTAGAAAGACAGATGTTCAACAGGTGCACAGAGGCGAACGCGAAAGATAAAGGGAGAGGAAGGGCGGTGGTTTTGATTCGCGGCTTTTACGAATGGAAGAAGGACAAAATGGGGAAACAACCGTATTACGTGTCGAGAAAAGACGGGGAATTGCTGTGCGTGTGCGCGGTTATGGACACGTACAAAGGAGACGATTTTTGCGACGGCGGCGGCGAGATATTAAGGACGACGAGTTTGTTAACGAGAGACTCGAAAGGGACGAGGTTGAGTTGGTTGCACGACCGGATGCCGGTGATGTTAAAAAAAGAAGCTGTGAAGACGTGGCTGACGGATAACACGAAACGTATCGCATCGTTTTTGAAGGACGATGAAACTACTACCCATCGAGGAAGAGGAGGCGTCATCGAGAAAGGCGAAGATTTGCAGTGGTATCCGGTGACTCCGGAGATGGGAAAAATCGAATTTCAAGG
>Ga0115555_1003484_pt1 | contig 10189 bp, 11 predicted proteins | sample COGITO_mtgs_1104_2_FD_87285 | JGI IMG/M metagenome (GOLD analysis project Ga0115555, IMG submission 87285) | Pelagic marine microbial communities from North Sea - COGITO_mtgs_110407 | ecosystem: Environmental > Aquatic > Marine > Epipelagic | place: Germany:Helgoland, sampling site Kabeltonne...
CGCGGTAGAGCTTGTCGAAGTCGAAGCCAGACTCGGTGTTGGCGAGCTTTCCCAGGGAGATGGAGGCGAGGTTGCACACGGCGACCTCATCAGGGGCAGTGTACTCGACAATCTCCGTGCAGAGGTTGCTGCAGCGGATGGTTCCCAGGTTTTGCTGGTTGGACTTGCCATTACAGGCGTCCTTGAAGAGCATGTAAGGGGTGCCGGTCTCCACCTGGCTGTCCAGGACGGCAAACCACAGCTGCTGCGCCTTGACGCTCTTGCGCCCCTTGCCCTCCTTCTCGTACTTCTCGTAGAGGGCCTTGAACTTCTCCCCGTGGCAGTCGGCTAACCCGGGACATTCGTTGGGGCACATGAGGGTCCACTGCCCGTTGGCCTGCACGCGCTCCATGAAGAGATCGGGAATCCAGAGGGCGTAGAAGAGATCGCGCGCGCGGCAGTTCTCGTCCCCGTGGTTCTTGCGCAGGTCAAGGAAGTCGAAGATGTCGGCGTGCCAGGGCTCGAGGTAGGCGGCGATGGATCCCTTTCTCTTGCCTCCCCCCTGGTCGACGTAGCGGGCGGTGTTGTTGAAGACGCGGAGCATGGGGACGATGCCGTTGGAGGTCCCGTTGGTGCCGCGGATGTAGCTGTTGCTGGCGCGGATGTCGTGGATGGCCAGGCCGATTCCTCCGGCGTGCTTTGAGATGACTGCGCAGTTCTTCAACGTGTCATAGATGCCGCTGATGCTGTCCTCCTTCATGGTGAGGAGGAAGCAAGAAGACATCTGGGGGTGGGGGGTGCCGGCGTTGAAGAGGGTGGGGGTGGCGTGGGTGAAGTACCTGAGGAAGAGGAGAGAGGAAAGAGAGAGAGGAAAGAGAGAGAGGAAAGAGGAAAGAGGAATATTGTTAGAGAGGATGTTAGAGAGGATGTTAGAGAGGATGTTAGAGAGGATGTTAGAGAGGATGTTAGAGAGGATGTTAGAGAGGATCTACAGAGGACATCGTCCCCATCATCTTCATCACAATCACCATCACCATCACCATCACCATCACCATCACCATCACCATCACCATCACCATCACCATCATCGTCGTCGTCTTCATCATACGCACCTCTCACTCATCATGTTGTACGTCTCAAGAACAGCAGGAATGTCATCGCCGTGGATTCCAATGGCCACTCGCATGATCATGTGCTGGGGTCGCTCAGCAATAACGCCGTTCACCTTGAAGAGGTAGCTCTTCTCCAACGTTTTGAAACCGAAATAATCGTATTCAAAGTCGCGGTCGTGGATGATGGCAGAATCCAGGACGTCGGCGTTCTTTTTCACAATCTCGTAGAGCTTCTCGGAGACCAAGGGGGCGGACTCGCCGGTCTTGGGGTGCACATAATCGCGGAACTTCTGCACGTTCTCGGAGAACGACTTGGTCGTCATCTTGTGGAGGTTGGACACGGAGATTCTGGCGGCCAAAATACTGAAGTCCGGGTGCTGAGTGGCATTGTAGGCAGCAGTTTGGGCGGCAAGCTCGTCCAACTCAGTTGTGGTCACGCCAGGGTAAACACCCTGAATAACCTTCTGTGAAATCCTCACAGGGTCCACAAACTGGTAAAGGAAAGCAAAGGAAACGAAGAGCAAAGGAAAGGAAAGCAAAGCAAAGGAAACGAAGAGCAAAGGTAAGCAAAGGTGGCGAGCAAAGAGCGAAGAGCAAAGGTAAGAGAGGACCTGCCTTGGTATTATTCATCTCTCAAATTCACATAGTAACGCACCTTGGGGTTCAAGCCGTAGCATAGCTTAGCAATCCTACTGGTAATCTTATCAAAGTGTACACTCTCCCGCTTCCCATTACGCTTCATCACAAACATCGACATTTTCGCGTGCTTCCTGTTGTCTGTTTTCAGGGCAGAGGGGAGTCAGCGAGGAAGGCAGGTTGAGAGAGAAAAGGCGGCCAGCCAATTTCGCCACAAAATAAATAAATAACGCACGTTAAATGTTATTTTCGGAGAATTTATGATGAGAAAGGACAAGGATATGAGATTTGTGAGTAAAAGAATGAAAAATGACAGCGCTAGGGGGGACGGGATACGATTGAGCGGGGAAATCCTAGTTGTGTGTTTCCACCTTTCTGAGGAATAATTTGGCTCGAAAAGGTCAAGAGAGCAGGAAAAGGGTATGAAAAGTGCGGTGAAGATGTTTGTTTTCAAAATTTAATTACTTACCCTGATCTCTGTTGAAAATTGACTCACTCACTCACTCAGGAAGCGTTCCCGAACCCCGAACCCCGAACCCCGAACCCGGAACACTTTGCCAGAACGAGAGTTCAAAATAGTCCTGTCTTTCCTAAAAGCGACGAACCAGAAAGAAAGTAACTCAGACTCTCTTCAATTAACGCACTCCTCACTGTGGAGGAATTTCCGAGCTCCAAGTCGCTCCTACCACTCCACTTTTCAACTCCCGGCTCCCTCATCCCCACTCCCACTCTGCCCCCCTTCCACCCTCACAACCAGTACCAACATGCGGAAGAACTGGCAGATTCATCTTGCTTATGTTCATTCCAACTACGGGGAGTGCCTGCGCTTGATAGAAGAGGAACTGCATCACTACAATGGGCTCTGTGAATATCCTATCTTTGTGAAGGCCCTGATAATGCGTCACCAAGGGAAAATAAACGAATCTCTCCAACTCTTTCAGGCGGCAACTTGCCTGTCCCCACACAATGTTCAGAATTTGAAATCCGTGGCTCGCTCACTCTATCTTCTCGGCAAGCATCGTGCAGCAGTGGAAGTTTATGATGAGGCCATGAGAGTTGGTTTTGAGGATTGGGAAATTTGGCACAATAAGGGTCTTTGCTATTTGTATTTGAAAGACTATGAGCAATCCATTGACTGTTTTGAGCACGCTAACGATGTGCAACGACACTCGGCGACCTACATGCAGCTCGGGAAGGTCTACCAGCTACAGGAAAATTTCAAGGCTGCTTTGAAGGTTTATCAGGAGGCTATGGATCACTCTCCGCAAAACCCGGAGCTGCTGACGACTTTGGGGTTGTTGTACCTTCGCGTCGGTGAAAATCAAAAAGCGTTCGATCACTTGGGGAATTCTCTAGCCCACGATCCCAATGACAGCAAGACTATTTTAGCAGCAGGGAGCATCATCCAAGATAACCAGGACATGGATGTGGCGCTGGTGAAATACCGCATCGCCGCAGTGAAGACACCAAATTCTGCGCAGCTTTGGAATAATATCGGCATGTGTTTCTTCGGTAAAACGCGGTATGTTGCCAGTGTGGCTTGCCTGAAGAAGGCACTTTACTTGGACCCTTTTGAGTGGATCATTTCCTACAATTTGGGCCTGGTGCACCTAAACACATGCCAGTATGCTTCTGCCTTCCATTTCTTCTCCAGCAGCATCAACCTCAACCCAGATTTCGCTGCAAGTTACATGTACCTTGCGATCACGCTCTCCAGACTGGAAGACTTCGATAACAGTTGTTCTGCTTACGAGAAGAGCATCCAGCTTGATTCCTCTGCTTCACTGACCCACCTAAACTATTCGCTTACCCTTTACAATAATGACGAGATCGAGAGCGCAAAGAAGCACTTCAAGATTTTTGAGGATCTATGGAAAGAAGGGAACGGGGACGATACCGAACAGGAAATTCTGCAGGTAAAGGAGGCTTTGTCACAGAAGTTGAATAAATTATGAGGCGTGACGTGTTGACTTGACAAAGAAGAAAGACCATAATTTGCCCGAAAGCTCTCTTTTTCAATTACTTACTTCTTAGCACTTTTTAGCACAAACTCCCTAACCCAGTACTCATGGAACCTAGTATCTTCGGTGAGTTCTGGGTGGAAGGCCGTGATGAAGGCATTATCCCTCTTAGCTGCAATAACAACCTTTCTCGGTCCCCCAAGAATCGTGGCCCCCGGAAGTTTGATGTTGTGATTATTTCCGCTACCGCTCGATTTACCCTTTGTATCAATCTTCCTCCTCTTCCCCCCCCCGTTAGAAAATTCGTCTTTCATGCCGACTTTATCTCCATCAACCTGACCCATCTGGCAGATCCCCTCGCCCCCTTTCTTCGTGATGTCCTCCCCGTTGTCAATCCTGTTAAAGAGAGGGAAAAGAGGAAAGAGGGAAAAGAGAGGAAAAGGAGAAGCAAGCAATCAGCGAAAAGCCCCGTGAAAATAAATGGATCGGCCTTACATTCTCTACTAGTAGTAGTAAACTCACCTTCTCTGCAGCTCAACAAGACAGGCATTGGCAGTCTTGCATGGGACAGCCATAAGGTCCCCAACAACTTCCACGCTCTCGCCGACGTCCAGAATTGCAGGAGCACGAATAAATACAGCCGGATATCCCACATCCCCCTGATTGATGACGCTCTTAAACCCCACTGGCATGTCCACCCCAACTTGAAAACTGCTGATCTGGCTCCCAAAATAATTCCTGCAAACTGTGACATCAATCCCCCCGATTATCCCTCCGCCATCCCTCCCTACGTCAACATTGGGCGAGTTCCCGATGGAACGGTCAGATAACAATATCATCCCCGCGCATGTCCCCCAGACTGGGCACCGCCTTGTGTTGACGTATTTTTTCAGTTCAGGAAGGATGTCAGGTGTTGCATTGCCAATTAGTCCAATGGCAGTCGATTCGCCGCCAGGAAGGATCAAACCATCAATAGGGCGCCCAGTTTCGGGACGAGGGGAAAGAAGTTCCTCCTTCGTCTTTATTTGGACTGCAACAATGATAGCTTCACCACTGCCAGTTGATTGGGGGAGGGGAGGGAGGGAGTTCACCATCGAAACATGCTCTTCGAACGCGCCCTGGAGTGCCAGCACACCAATGACATGAGTTGGCTTGTCGCCCCGTTTCTCTTTCAGTTTGTCGCTCATCTTCTGCAGTCTCCTCACTTCTCTCCTTGTCAGGTATCAATGACTCCGAGACAAAGGCAATCCTATCACGGCAATTCTTATTTTTCAATGATTGGATTTTTTTGTGGTTAGGTATTTGTTAGTAGGGGTAGGGAATCAATCAAAATTACAAAGAATCTTGTTTTTATAGGGGTGAATGTGCAGTCTTCACCAAATTTCACCAAGTATTGAACCATCTGACTGTTCATCCTGATTGAATAATAATCTTCGGCTAAAGCGTGTGTGTTGTCATTCTTGAGTCGATTATCTTACTTTTGGCACGCTGGAAACTCCTATCATCATTTGAGCCACCCTAAAAATCGACTTGAAAATCGAAAGACACACCTACCCCTCTCGCCCAATATGAACCTAAAGAACAACACTGACAAAACTTGCCTTCACGGCACTGCTCCCCAATTTCCCACAAACCCGCTATATGCTTATATCTCCAAGGCCGTCTACCTGTACAACTTATGGACGGGGCTTTACATGCTGGAAAGGTGGGAGAGGTTTTTGTTCAACATTGTTGGCCTTGTTTTTTTCGTTGTGGGGGTTTGTTTCTTGGCGAGAGTATGGGAGATAGGTGTGATGGGAGTATTTCAAGAGGCTTTGGAGAGCGTCGGTTTTGGGGGGAAGTATTTTTGATGTTGATGATGGATCAATGGGGGCAAATGATGAACTGTAATAGATTGGCCTGGTGATGATGGACATAACTTGTTGATAACAATAATTAGATGATTACGTCGGGCGTGTTTCGTAGGGGTAATGCAAATTCTTTTATTGCAACATTATCACGTTACATACGGTATATATTCGCTCTTGTTCTTGTGCGAGCCCAGTATACTTTCAATTATGAACCTCGTATAATCTCTTGAGCTCCCTCCTCAAACCTCCCCTCTCCCTCTCTTTTTCTTGCTTTGATTTCTCCAACTCCGCCTTCCTCCTCATGCCCTCCCCAGTCTTCCTCCCTCCCCTCTCCAGCCTAGTTAATTCCGCGTCAATAAGAGTTAAATCCTGGGAGAGTGTTGTAAGACGTTTTTCAGACTCAATGGAAGCAGAAGTCATTAGTGAGACTGTCTCGCGGGTAGCATAGGGAGTGGAATGGAGACGTTGGGCCATTGTCTGGGGTTGTAGTTGTGTCTTTTCTGGCTGTTGTTGTTGTTGTTGTTGTTGTTGTTGTTGTTGTTGTGACGGTTGAGGTGGTTCCGTTGCGATTTGTGATTGCTTAATTTCTGATGGTATTCGCGGTGAGGTCGAATTGGGTGGAGGAGGTGGGACTGAAGAAGAAGAAGAGTCTAAAGGTTCGCTCGAGAATGATACCACACTCCTATACTCGAGCCCTCCCTTCTCATTCCTCAAAATAGACTCTGGATCTTCCCTCGTTTGCTGCGAGTGTGGCGGCAGCGGCTGCTGGTGATGTCGCAATGGCTGTCGAGGCGGCAATTGTTGCTCTGGCTCTGGCGGAGGCGGAGGCGGAGACGGAGGTGGCTGCGATTGCTGTGGTGGCGATGACCGTTGCTGCTGCTGCTGCTTTATTTGTGCCGATTTCACTGGCTCTTCGACATAGTCACCATCAGTCGACCCTCTATTTAAGCTGAACCGATTTTTTTGTCTCTGTGTAGGAATTGGAATCGATTTTGCTACTGAATCCTCTTCGACCTTCTCTTTTTCTGGCACCTCCGCCTCCTCCCATCCCAACATGTTCTTCACCTCCCCCCCGTAAAACATTTCATTCCGAGTCATGCTTTTTCTTCCGACCAGCATCGTGGCGAGGCGAGCATCCTCTGGCTCCTCATTTTTGCCATTGACGAAGGGAGTGTGCACGTTTTTCATGTTGTTGTTATATTTTCTAGTCGGTGATGGAGAGCGGTTTCGTTGCTTCTGCGTCATTTTATTCTCTTCTGCTTTTTGTTGGTCTGCTTTGAGGTGCTGTACTCTTTCCTTTCTCGGTGCCACCATCTCCTCGTTAATGTTATTGTTATTGTTATTATCATCCTCCAATAGCTTCTCCGCCAGTTCCATGTCTTCCTCCTTCCCGCCCGCCGCCACATCTCTGACCTCCAACAACCTCCTCCACTGCCTGTCGACCCCCTCGATTGTCTCCCTTCTCCCCATTTCCCTGATCTTTCTGTCCTTTTCCTCGATCTGTCCCATCAAATACTCGCTCTCTATCCTGTGAAAATCCAATTGATTCTTTAGATTCTCTTGTGTGGCTGACAGCTTAGATGAGGTAGACTGCAATGTGTCGTTCAAGGTCGTCATTGTGTCTTCTAGTGTGGTAGTCTTGGCTTGCAAGGTGATTATCTTAGATTGTAAAGTCTTCTCTTTGGAATCACTTTCAATTTGCAGCTGGTTCTGCTTCTCAACCTCGCTCTTGAGGTCTTCATTACGTGAAGCTAAGTCTGTTTTTTCCTTCACGAGAGCTTCGTTCTCTTTCACCAGCGCCTCTTTCTCTTTCACGAGAGCTTCCTTATCTCTCAAGAGTGCCTCGTTCAATTTCACAAGTGATTCATTACGAGTTGATTGGGTTTCTATATCTAGCTGGAGCTGATTTATCTCAGTTTTTGTATCATCGACTTCATTTCCTCCCTCTGTCTGTACCAGCCTTGAAAGCATGACAACTTCTTTCTCTGCCTTACACATTTCATTTTTCTCTGCTAATGCCGCCTCAACCTCCTTATCCTCCTGTCTACCAGCATTTACCTTCTCCAGCTGACTACTCCCCTTCAAACTCCTCTTCATCTGCTCTGAGTCCACGAACATCTTCTCTAAATTTGAGATCCGATTTGCCAGGGGGCTCAATCCTCCAACAACCGCCTTGTTCGCTTTCCCTTCGTCACCCTCGCTGTCTACGTTCTCCTTACCAAGTCCCCCACCAGGAGAGTTATCCATTCTTCGTCGTTGACGGAGTAGAGGACTGGGACTGTGCGTCAAGTAGGAGTCGTGAAATTGTAGCATGGCAGTTGTGGAGGACAGTTTCTTCAGAGAACTGCGGTTTCTGTTGCTGCTGCCGCTGATGCTACCGTCAGTATAGGTGTTGCTTTCTCTGCTTTCTCTGCTGTTGTTTTCGTTACTTGGTGTGGAGAATCCCTCTCCCTCTTTGAGTACCCCCCAAGACCCGGGACGGTTCATTACGTCATACCAATTTGCCTCAAGAAGGGGAATGCTTGAGCTGGACAACAGCTCGGTGTCTTCATCTGAGGGATCCAAAGAGTGTTCCATTCTCTGTCTGTCGTTCTCCCTTTTGAACTAGGAAGTGATTCAAATGACGAAACGATCAAAGTGAAAAACTCGCAAGCAGAATGTTTTGACTGTTGAAGCCTCTAGGTCGATCGTTTTTTTGAAAATTTCAACCGTCCAACATGCAGATAATTGCCCTCGAGCCCTGGTGGAATCTGCAAAAACTGGCGAAAAATCTCGTGGGTGGGTTCGTCCAGATCCGTTCACCCCAAGACTACATCTTCCCCATCATACTAAATATTTATTACAATGGGTGCTATGGATGCTATTACTAGTACCGCCCCGGTGGCTTTCGTCCTAAGTGAGATGGGTGAGTAGCTTTGAAATCCAGATATCAGTTGCAGGATTGCTCGTTGTTTGTAGGCCTGTTGTGTTACTTGTGTTCATTGCGATTGAATGAAATCTGCGGGGCGAGTTAGGATTTGTCTGATTACTGCCTTTAGACGCCTTGTTTTATCGGAATACCATGCTTGTCGCCGCCACCCCTCCCAACAAGTATCTGTGAAGTGCCACTCGATCTGACTTGGACAAGCCTCCAACAACCCACACTAACTTTTTTTCACTCTCAATCTTCCCGATCCCTCCCCATTCACCCACCACTGCAACTGCACCGTGCGATGGTCATACAGGCTGGACCTTTAACTTTGTTTTTGCCCATGTCCTCTGGTGGGTTGTGGCCTTCCCAAACCTTTTGGACTATGGCTACACTGATGCTGAGCAGGACGCGGATGGCTCCATCGCTTCCGGTCCCTCTGGATCTGGAGTTGTCATTATCTCTGGTATGCTTGTGGCTGTGAGCACATGGACTTATCTTCAGAAGATTATGGGCTACACACCCAAGTGAAGCCAGAGGAAATGTATCGCAGGTTTTTAAAAGGGGGTTGGTTTATTTGTTGGTTAGAAAGCAGGGGCAACATCCCGTCTTTTTCTTATCATCTTTATGCGCTATTCAACAATCTCAGCCGTACAAAATATTAGCATATCTAGAGTGACAATGGCTCCTGCCACTTCTGCTTTTCCAGGGGTTCCGCTTCAGTTGCATTCTCATACAAGTTATATTTATTCATCTCCAAGTCGCATTTTGCCTTTGCGTACTTCATTACCTGCAGTCTATGAGCTCTTATCTCCGCAGCAGTCAGTTCTTTCTCTTCCATTTCCTTTTTGAATTCGTCTCCCATTGTTTTTGGCAGAGCGACTTTCACCCCGTTAGGGTATGTTAAACTGCCATCTTTTCCTTCGACCGGGGCCGGCTTCTTCCTAATCTTGGCCAATTGTTCTGCACTTAAATCGTCCCCATATTCGATCATTTCTTCCCCTTCATCGTAAAACTCGAAGTCCTCATCGCCACTGATCTTTACGGCCCCGTAGGTGCTCATGTCCTTGTTTTTGCCCCCTCGAAAGGGGTTTTTGAAGCCGTGCTGCGTCTTGTCAGCCTGCACATTAATTTTTGCTTTCTTGGCGAAATTCTTGGCCTTCATGAGTCCTTTCAAGGCCAACGCTGCTTGCTCTCCAGCGTCCATCTCCCTGGTGATTTTTGGAGGCTTAACCTCCTCCCCAAGCCACTTGCTAGCGAGTTTGTGTTCCTCTTCGTCAGGTTTCTTCACCTTGACTTCGTTCTTGAGATACTGCAAAACGTTGGGATACCCAGCGCTGTGAACGATCATCATGGCGCGAGTTTTCTCCTTATCCCAAAATTTTGACCCCATGCACTTGTGCTGGAGAATATTTTGGAGTAAAATTGCAGGTTGCAATATGGAGGTAGCTTTTTTGGCAACTTTTTTCCACTCATCGTACTCAATAACACCGTCGCCGTCTACGTCTAATATACTGATGAGTTGTTTTACGTGGTCTTCTTTGTTGAAATTTTTCCCAAAAACATCATCTATCATGGTTTCAAGTTCATCGTGACTGATGAACTCTGAGCCATCATCGTCGTAGAGCTCAAAAGCGAAGCGCGCAAGGGCCTAGTTGACCATTTGTTTAGTTTAGGCTGTGTCAAATGGCGCCCTCGGCACAGTTAAGCATAAATTGCCACTATCAACTCTCACTCACCTCA
>Ga0115555_1003491_pt1 | contig 10182 bp, 9 predicted proteins | sample COGITO_mtgs_1104_2_FD_87285 | JGI IMG/M metagenome (GOLD analysis project Ga0115555, IMG submission 87285) | Pelagic marine microbial communities from North Sea - COGITO_mtgs_110407 | ecosystem: Environmental > Aquatic > Marine > Epipelagic | place: Germany:Helgoland, sampling site Kabeltonne...
ATTGCATATACAAGGGATAAAAAACCTGTGTTTGCAAAAGATTTAAAAGCTCAAGGTCCTATGACTGTATTATTAAAAGATGCAATTAGACCAAATGTAACTCAAACTTTGGAAAATAATCCTGCAATAATTCATGGAGGTCCCTTTGCGAATATTGCTCACGGGTGTAATTCAGTAATTGCTACAAAAACTGGGCTAAAACTTGCTGACTACGTAGTGACTGAAGCAGGGTTTGGTGCAGACTTAGGTGCGGAAAAGTTTCTTGATATTAAATGTAGAAAGTCAAATCTTAAACCAAGCTGTGTAGTAATTGTTGCAACAATTAGAGCATTAAAGATGCATGGTGGAGTTGCTAAAGAAGATCTTAAAAATGAAAATGTAGAAGCTCTTAAAAAAGGGTTGGTTAATCTTGAAAGACACATCGAAAATGTTAAAAAATTTGGGTTACCTGTAGCTGTTGCAGTTAATCATTTTATTAAAGATACAGATAAAGAAGTAAATGCTTTGATAGAATTTTGTGATGGATTGGGAATTAAAGCAAGTCTTTGTACTCACTGGGCAAATGGTGGCGAAGGTACTAAAGAGTTAGCTGCCCATGTTGCTGATTTATGTGAAAAAAATAAGGATAAATTTAAATTTTTATATGAAAGCAAAACACCTTTATTTAAAAAGATTGAGACAATTGCAAAAGAGATATACAGAGCAGATGAAGTTATTGCTGACACTAAAATTAGAGATCAGCTTAAAAGTTTTGAAGAAGCTGGATATGGAGATCTACCAATTTGTGTTGCTAAAACTCAATATAGTTTCTCAACTGATCCCAGTCTTAAAGGTGCACCAACTGGACATGCATTACCAATTAGAGAAATAAGACTTTCTTCTGGTGCAGAATTTATTGTTGTTGTCTGTGGAGCTATTATGACAATGCCAGGTCTACCAAGGGTGCCTGCAGCTGATTCTATAAAACTTAATAAAGATGGTGAAATAGAGGGTCTATTTTAAAGATCTTGTTACCAATCAATTTGTAATTTTTTATTTTCACAAATAGTTCGTAACATGCTGAACATAAGTGGAAAATGCTGAGGATTTAAATCTTGTAAAATTTTTGGCCCAATTTCTAAAGCTAATTGTGCACCTTCTACCGTAATATCTTTCATAAATTTTTCTTTAGCATCATTGTATAAGTGCCCTTCACCCAAATACTTTCCCATCAAACTATTTCTTCCACCAATAGCACTAACATATAAATCGCCAAGACCTGCCAAACCATAAACTGTTTCTGCTTTACCACCATAATTAGACACAAACTCAACCATTTCAGAAATTGATCTATGTATCAAAGATGCTGCCGTATTTAAAAAATATTTTGATTGAATTTCTTTAGAAGCTTTGGAATTACTTAAACCTTCAGATGCTCCAATTAACATTGAATATATATTTTTTATTGCCCCCGATAACTCGACACCATTTATATCTTCTGAAATTTCAGTAGAATAATATTTTGTTGATATTATTTCTTTTAATGATTGAGATTCTTTTAAATTTTTATTTGCAATAACTGTTCCCGTTCTCATTTTATTTGCTAATCCTGCTGCCAAACAAGGTCCTTTAATAGCTGAAATATTAATTTCAGAATGGCCCTCTTTCTCTAAAAGATTTTTAATTTTGTCTGATAATGTTGAAAGTTCATTGTCTACTATTGATAAACCTTTTGTTAATAATACAATTGGCATTTTCTTTCTATAAGTTTTTGATATTTGTTGAACAAACCATTCAATACCAACGGAACTTACTCCACAAACTATAATATCAATATTTTGTTTTAAGATAGCTTGTAATTTTTCAAATTTTTCAAATTTAATCTCATTGGGAAATTGCGTCTTTAATGCTGGATGTATATTATTATTAGAATTAATACTTTCGATTAAACTATCCTCTAAATGTGTTCCAATAATTGTAATATCGTTATTGTTGTCCAAACATGGAACTGCAAAAGCAGATCCCATTGCACCAGCACCAATTATAATTATTTTTTTCATAATCTTAAATAAAGCTAAAGTTTTCTAGCCAATTGTTACAACCCTTGCAAGATGTTATCATCAATTGATTGTAAATTTTCTTTTAATTTCTAATATTTTATGAGTAAATTAAACTTTTATAATTACTAATGTGGAGAAAATTAGATGACAAAAATTGCTATTATTGGTGCTGGTCCTTGTGGATTGTCAATGTTGAGATCTTTTGAACAAGCTGAAAAAAAAGGTCAAAAAATACCAGAGATTGTTTGTTTTGATAAACAGGATGATTGGGGTGGATTATGGAACTACAGTTGGAGAACTGGTTCTGATCAATATGGAGACCCAGTTCCCAATAGTATGTATAGATATCTATGGTCTAATGGACCCAAAGAATGTTTAGAATTTGCAGATTATTCTTTTGATGAACATTTTGGAAAACCAATACCTTCTTTTCCACCAAGAGAAGTTTTGTATGATTACATTTTAGGTAGAGTAAAAAAAGGAAATCTAAAAGATAAAGTAAAATTTAATACTACAGTAACCAATGTTGCCTATAAAAAAAATAATTTCGAACTAACTTATAGAAACAAAAAAGATGATTCAATTTCAAAAGATAATTTTGATTATGTGGTAGTATCAACAGGTCATTTTTCGGTTCCATTTATACCTGAATATCCTGGCATGAAATCATTCCCAGGAAGAATAATGCATTCTCATGATTTTAGAGATGCAGAAGAATTTAGAGATAAGAATGTTGTTGTGCTTGGTAGTAGTTATTCTGCTGAAGATGTTGCTCTTCAATGTCATAAATATGGAGCAAAAAGTGTAACCATAGGCTACAGACATAATCCAATGGGATTTAAATGGCCTGAAGGAATGAAGGAAGTTTACCATCTTGATAGACTTGAGGGTAACAAAGCAATTTTTAAAGACGGCCATGAGCAAGCAACAGATGCTGTTATTCTTTGCACAGGTTATCTTCATCATTTTCCTTTTATATCTGAAGATCTAAAGCTTAAAACAAACAACAGATTATATCCACCTAAGTTATATAAAGGTGTTGTTTGGCAAAATAATCACAAACTAATGTATCTAGGTATGCAAGATCAGTTTCATACTTTTAATATGTTTGATTGTCAGGCTTGGTTTGCGCGAGATGTTATAATGGGGAAAATAAAAATTCCAAATGACTCAGAAATTGAAACAGATATAAATAAATGGGTATCGATGGAAGAAAAATTAGAAAATCCAGATCAAATGATTGATTTTCAAACTGAATATACAAAGGAACTCCATTCTTTATCTGATTATCCCAAAATTGATTTTGAATTAATCAGAAAACATTTTAAAGAATGGGAACATCATAAAGTTGAAAATATTATGACTTATAGAAATAAATCTTTCTCTTCTCCAGTAACTGGTTCTCTTGGACCAGTTCATCATACACCATGGGAAACTGCAATGGATGACTCTTTAAAAGTCTTTTTAGATCAAAAAAAATAAATATTTAATATTTGGTTTAAATGATATTTGTAAAAAATCTCAGATCTGTCTCTGATCAGGATTGGACATCTACAGATAAATACCCCGGAGTGAGGTGGAAATTTTTAATTGATAAAGATTTTGATGGGAGCAAAGGACTGTCTCTTGGTTATGCTGAAATAGCTCCAGGAGGTGATTTAACCCTTCACTATCATTCTCCTGATGAAATTTATGTGATTACAAATGGCGAAGGCATATTAAATAAATCAGGTGAATTTGAGATAATTAAAAAAGGTGACGTTGTATATATTGGCGGAAATGAAAAACATGCTTTAAAAAATAATGGAAAAGAAACTCTAGAGTTTTATTGGATATTTCCAACAGATCGTTTTTCGGAAGTTAAATATCTAAGCTAACTTATTCCAAGGTGTTTTTTTCTTTGATTTACCCATGTTCTAATTAGATTATCAAAAATTAATCCTATAAACGCAACGCAGATTCCTAATGTTAATCCTATACCTGCACCATTTTTGTCTGAAATTGCTTTTAAAATATATTGCCCCAAATCTTCAGTTCCAATAAATGCACCAATAATCACCATAAATAGAGCAAATACGATCGTCTGATTTAATCCAAGCATCATATGTGGAAAAGCAAGAGGAAATTCTATTTTAGTTAATCTTTGAAATTTATTTACACCTGACATTGTTGCAGCTTCATGCAAACCAACCGGAACACTTCTCAGGCCTTCAATAGTATATCTTGTTGCAGGTATGGTTGCATAAACAACTACAGCAATTAATACTGAAGTATCTGTGATTCCAAAAAGCATCATTACCGGAATTAAATATACAAACGATGGAAAAGTTTGAAATATATCACAAACACCAAGCATAAAAGCAGCTGATTTTTTATTTTGAAAACATAAAGTTCCAACAGTAAATCCAATTAAACAAGAAATTACCACCCCAAAAGTTGCCATGTATAATGTTACTAGCGCTCTATCCCACCATGGGCTAAAGGCAATAAATAAAGTCAAGGCACAAACTACTAAAGCTGAACGAATTCCACCAATCAAATAGCCTGCTCCAACAGCTAATACTAAAGTAGCTACCGCAGGCATTCTTAAATATAAAGCTCTCATCGGCTGAAGCACATCTTGAATTAACCATGTATTGAATGCTTTGATATACACAAAGAAAGTATCAAAAATCCAATCAACTCCTTTATTCCAAAAATCTGCTGTTGATATTCCTTTATTGTGGGGAACTTCAAACAAGTAATTAAAACTACCTTTGAAAATAAAAGTCCCAACATATGCAAGAATTATTCCAATTACTACTGAGCCTGCAAAAAATATTACATTTTTATTTCTTTGAAAATATGTCAGATTACCAAAATAATCTGTTTGTTTATTTGCCCAAGCTAAAGACATTTTATCTAGAAGAATTGCAATTAAACTTATACACAAACCAGCTTCTAGAGCTAATCCGATATTAAGTTGGTTCAATGCTAATAATAAATTAAATCCTAAACCTTTGGCACCAATGAATGCGGATATTACTGCCATTGAAAAACAAACCATAATAACTTGATTAACTCCAATTAAAATATCTCGTCTTGCTGTAGGAATTAATACTTTGCTCATTAGTTGCCAATTAGTACAGCCACTCATTCGTCCTGCTTCAATAACTTCTGGTGATATTGCTCTTAAACCTAAAATTGTAAGTAGTATCATTGGTGGAACCGCAACAACCATTGTAATAATTACGGCGGCATGATCACCAACTCCAAAAAGAACAAGTGCAGGAACTAATACAGCGTATTGTGGCATAGTTTGCATTACTAAAAGAATTGGGTACAAAGCTTTTTCAACACGTTTACTTTTGTATGCTGCTATACCCAAACCTAATCCAAAAATAAACGAGAGTGGAGCTGCAACCAGTATAAAGGAGAGTGTTTGCATTGAAGGCTTCCATTGACCAAATATTGAAATATAAATCATCGTTAGGCCTGCAAATAATGCCAGTCCTTTTCCACTTAACTTATAAGAAAGTATTGTTGCTCCAGCTGCAACAACAGTCCACGGTAAACCTGGTAAGGCCAACCATGGATAAGCATCAATGAAATCCCAGCTAGTGAATGCAACAATAGTCTCTACTCCGCCCAATAAAATTTCTCTAATTAATTCAATTAAAAAAGTCATTATTGAAGTTAAATTTCTACTTATTTGCAACAATAATGGCTGAGTTTTAAACTCTTGAGTATCTTCATTCCAAAACTCCATTGGCATCCACTCATTCATCAAGAAAAATAATGAGTCGTTTATCCAAATTGGTAACCAACCGAGTAATGGAGGCAATCTCCAAAATACATCAAAGGCGTAATACCTGACTTCTTTACCTAAGAAGAAATAAACACTTTGATTTGGATCTTTAATAAATTCTGCTTGACCTCTTATAAATTTATAAGTTTCGGGTACATCAATTGCAAAACACAAGCCAAAAAATATAGCTAACAAAAATAACCATTGAAATAATTTTGGATATTTTTTTAAATATTCCATATTTTAACTAGCGTTTTTTTTTCCTCCAAAAACTGTATCAATTATCTTTGATGGTTTAATTGAACCTACGACGTTATTATTTGAGTCAACTACCCCTACTATTTTCTCTTGAGTAAGAATCTTTTCTGCAACATTTTCAATAACTTCATCTTTTGAAACTTTTAAATCACCTAAAGTATCTTTACTTGGAGCATCCATTACGTCTTCAATTACTAAAACTTTCTCTCTTGGAACTTCTTCAGTAAACTTCCTCACATATTCTGTAGCTGGATTTAAAACTATATTAGCAGGTGTATCTAACTGCTCAATTATACCATCTTTCATTATCGCTATTCGATCAGCTAACTTTAATGCTTCATCAAAATCATGGGTAATAAACATAATAGTTTTTTGTAATTTTTCTTGAAGTCTTAAAAACTCATCTTGCATTTCTTTTCTTATTAATGGATCCAATGCAGAAAAAGGTTCATCCAAAAACCATATATCAGGTTCTACAGCTAATGATCTAGCAATACCTACTCTTTGTTGTTGTCCTCCCGAAAGTTCTCTTGGAAAATAATTTTCTCTTCCATCGAGTCCAACTAATTTTACCATTTCCATAGCTCTGCTAATACTATCTTCTGTATTCGTACCTTTTATCTGTAGTGGAAAAGCAATATTTTCAACAACTGTTTTATGTGGCAACAAAGCAAAACTTTGAAACACCATTCCCATTTTATTTCTTCTAAGATCAATAAGCTCTTTATTATTTAATTCTAATAAATCTTGTCCTTCTATGAAAATTTTTCCACCCGTTGCATCTGTTAATCTTGAAATACATCTAAGCAATGTTGATTTACCTGAGCCAGATAAACCCATCACCACCAGCATTTCTCCTTTTGTAACTTCAAAAGAAGCGTTGTTAACTCCAACTATGCATCCTTTTTCTTGAAAAGTTTTTGCATCTACATTGCCGTTTGCTTCTTCGAGCATTTTTTTGGCATTTTCTCCAAAAATTTTGTAAACAGATTCACATTTAATAACCGTTTCAGACATAAGATTTTTTAAAGTTATATTAAATTCAATAAAATTAAAATGTTAATAATTATTACCTTTCTTCATTAAAAATTTTTAATAAAATAAACTCTTGTATCAATTCCAGTACTTAAAAAACTTAAAGCCTCTCCACTTATGGTGATACTTTCATCTACTCCTACATTATTTCCACTAACTGTAAAACCTGCAAAACACTTGCCTTTTTCCTGATCCCATTTAACAAAAGTTTCATCTATTTTGTTTCCATTAATTGTATAAAGTTCATGAGCTCTATAATTTAAAAAATTAGCGCCCATTATTGCTCTTTGAGGGATTAATTTTGTAACCTTACAAACTTGCTCATATACTTCATCAGTTAGTTTGTAATGATCTGTTCCATCAAATGATACCAATATTCCCGAAGGTAATTTTGAAATCAGCGCACTCAGTTTCTTTTCTTCGGCAATTCTTTCTTCTTCCAACTTCATTTTTTTAACTAATTCATCACCTTGTCCAAAGATGCCATTTAAAATACTAAAAGATAAAATCACTACAAGAGTAACAATTATCAGGCCAATAAATTGTCTTAGAGACTCGGGTAAATCTTTAAATTTGTTAATATAATTTTCCTTTAACATTATTCTTGTAACTTACCGTTTTTCCAAATACCTGATTTTTGCCTTCCATCAGCCCATGTGAATATGCCTTGACCATTCATGAAACCATTAGCCCACTCCCCATCATAAGTGGAACCATCAGGAAAGGCTAAAATTCCTTTTCCACTCCATACACTATTTTTGAACTCACCTGTGTAGATGTATCCATTTGGCCATGTTTCAATACCCTTACCATGTTTTTTAGTTTTTACCCACTCTCCTTCATAGGTAGTTTTGTCTGTATAAACCCATTTACCATAACCGTTATCACAATTACCCTCCTTACAACCCGTACTTCTTGCTAAAACAGAAGATGAAATTAATAGCCCTAAAATTATAGTAATAATAAATTTTTTCATATTAACATTTTACACAAAATTATTTAAAAAAAAATCAGACTTTTTTCTCCTGTTTGATACATAAATAAAAGAAAATTTCTTTTTCAGAATTTTTGCTTTTAATGTTTTTAGTAATTTCATGTACTAATTCGCCTGAACTTCTATCAATAATAGCTGACTCAGAATATTTTTTAACTTGGTCGATTGCTTTAAATAAAATTATGTCTTTATTTACTACTTTAACATTCAATTTTTCAGATTTTGATAAAAACAAAGATAGTCCATTTATAAAAAGCTGTTCTGGCTTTGATGCTTTAATTTCAAATTTATCCAAACTTTTTTTATCTAAATCTTTAGCTAAAAATGTTTGATAATTATATTCTGAATTTTTTATAATTTTTTTTTCTAATTCACAAATAAACTTAAGATCTATATTTTCTTTGATATTTATATCTTTAGCCAATGAAATATCGGAGAAAAATAAAACAAATAATGTTACTATTAAATATTTGATCATTAGGTTAAAAAAAATCTCCCCCAACAAAAAGTTGGGAGAGATTCATATATTAAAATATCTTAATATTATTTAGTAAATGCCTTCCAAACTGACTCGTTATCAGCTAACCATTTTTTGGCTGCATCTTCATGAGTCATTTTGTCAATATCAACTAAAGCTGCCATTGCTCCAATTTGACTTGTAGAGAATGACATTTTTTTGAAAGCCGCGGCTGCACCTGGATGGGTTTTTGGAAAGTCTTCGTGTACTGCTTTCTTCAAATAACCATCTGGAGAACCACATTTACCATCTCCACCATCTTCTGGTCTACAACCAGCTGTGTATGGAGGAAAATCAATAAATGTAAAACCAGCACCATCAGTAAAGTTTGGTGTCCAGTTAAATATAATTGTTCCTCTTCCCTCTTTTTCAGCTGCTGCTAACTCTGCCCAAAGCGCATCTGCACTTCCAGCAAACTTAACCCACCAAAGGTCTCCTAAACCTAAAGCATCAACTCTTTGTGGAATTAGATCACCATGCCAAGTCTGCGGACCTTCCAACATTCTTCCTTTTCCATCTGGTGAGTCAGGTGTTGTAAAGTTTTTTGCACAATCTGGATTTTTTAGAGCTGTCCAATCTGGTAAGCCTGGACATAATCCTTTTTCAACAACCCAGTTCGGATATCCCATATCTTCAAGAGTTCTTGCTTCATGATCACCCCAATCTAACAAACCACCTTTATCTAAAGCAGTTGTGAAAGATTTACCGAATGCAGATTCCCATACTTCATGAGAGATAGTTACATCTCCAATTCTGATTGATTCATAAACAGCTTGAGAGTCGGCATTAACATAACTCACATTATTACCCATATCTTCAAAAATTCCTCCAATAACGTAAGCCATAACAATTTGGCTAGACCAGTTGTGTGTTGGAATTACTATAGGCTGGCTACTGTCGCCTGATTTTTTAGCAGTTTTGTCTCCTCCCTGCATAAAGAAAATCGCTGCAACGATAATAACGACCGCTCCAATTATTAGCGGTAAACTTTTATTTTTCATTTTTATTACCCTCCGTTAATATTATTTATTAAAGTATGTTCTTAATTAAACTTATAGTCAACTCGTTTTGATTATAATAAGCTAATAAAAAATATATATTTTGGGTAAAATGTTAGGAACTAGTAACGAAATTAGAAATCCAGGTCTAAGAACTTTACCACCAGGAGTTGAAAGATATTTTGTTAAAGGTGGTGGTTTATCTGTAATAGAAGTTTTTCCAGAGGATAAGATTGAAATTATAAATGATGAAGGCAAACAAATTTGTGAAATCGTAGTTTTTGATAATAAAGGCAAACCTGATTTATCAATTTTAAATTTAAAAGAAAATGCAAATGCAGATTTTTCTAAAAGAGCGGTCACAAATGATGAAAAAATTACAAAGATTTTTAAGAAAAGAAATTTAGATCTTCATAAAGCTAAGTCATCAATTATATTTGATGAAGATTGTTTGATGGGGGAAAAAATAACTTTATCATCAAAAGATAAATGCTTTGTTTTAATAGCAGCACCTGGTGACCCGTTAAACGTTCATGAACAAAATCCACCAACTG
>Ga0115555_1003492_pt1 | contig 10182 bp, 7 predicted proteins | sample COGITO_mtgs_1104_2_FD_87285 | JGI IMG/M metagenome (GOLD analysis project Ga0115555, IMG submission 87285) | Pelagic marine microbial communities from North Sea - COGITO_mtgs_110407 | ecosystem: Environmental > Aquatic > Marine > Epipelagic | place: Germany:Helgoland, sampling site Kabeltonne...
GATAACTAATTAAATAATTTATATCTTTCATGAAACATTTTTTTTAATAATTTAATAAAATTTATTATATTATTATTTTTTATCCATTCCGGTACAACTATTATACCCTGTCCTCTTTTAAGATGCGTTTTCCCCTTAAATACCAGCATATCAAAAATTCGCAAAACTTTTTTTTCATCGCGTGTCATTTCTTTACGATCTATTCTATATTTACTTTTATAAATATATCTATTATAATTACGCTGACTATATAGTTTGTAATATTTATTATGATTCTTGTCGTTTGTTTTGTTAATAACTATACGATTTTTTATTAATCCAACACCTTTTATTTTGTTTGTATCATTATTCATCTCCAGTATAAATATATAAATTTTTGGTGTAAACATATCGCTTATTTGTTTTGGTGCACCATATATACATCCATCCCAACTATTTTTTTCTCTCCATCTAACATTCTCCATATAGGTTTCATTATTAAATCTTGTCGTTGCAATCTCGCACATAACAACCAGGTCTTTTAAGACTCCCGTTAATCTTGATAAATCTTGTCAATTTTATTTATTAATATTTTATTTACTAATATTATATAGATATGGATATACAGAGAGAAATTCCTGCTTACTTTATTAGCTATTGTATTGTTACTCTTATAATCGTATATGTTTTTAAAATACCGCAAATAATTACTGGGGAAAACAAGTTGGTTAATGAATATTATTATACTAATTCTATTAGCAGTTTCTTCTTGGATTTAGTTTTAATTTATTTATATATCAAAATGGCTTCTTATATAGCAAAAGTATTTAAAATAAAAACAACTTATAAAAAAATATTCGTTGTATCGTTTATTACATTTATAATTTCGTCATCGTTTATGTTTTTATTTTTAAAACAAAATAATAATTTATTCTTCACACGTTGGTTTAAAAGTGCTGGTTTTTATGCTGTTTTTTATGATATTATTATAGTAACAAGTCTTTTTATAGTAAATAATTATACACAATCATTGATTGTAAATTAAGTTAAAACTAAACATATATCACAACACTGTGCGCATAACGTGGCGCATAAACAAAATCCTATACAAAATAATATACCTGCACCCAAATAAAATACATATATAATTTCTCCTTCTAATTTGATAAAATTATTTTCATCTGGTTTATTCTCTTTCAATGCTATCATAATACACATAATTCCTATTCCAATGCAAAATATTGTTGTGAATACAAAAGTGTAAATGTTAATATTGCCATTATGGTTATCGTTATCGTTATCGTTATCGTTTATATTAATAATTTTTGGACTATTGATATCATTAATATTATTAATTTTTGGACTATTGATATCATTAATATTATTAATTTTTGGACTATTGATATCATTAATATTATTAATTTTTGGACTATTGATATCATTAATTGTAATAGCAGTCATCGCGGGTTCTTTCCTTGTAATAGAAGATTTAAATGGAATATCGGTATCATTAATATTATTAATTTTTGGACTATTGATATCATTAATTGTAATAGCAGTCATCTCGGGTTCTTTCCTTGTAATAGAAGATTTAAATGGAATATCGGTATCTGTTTTTAACAACGTTACTAATTTGGGTTTTGGATAAGCATCATAATAAATTTCCACTTCCAATTGGTTATCTTGTGAATTATTTGACATATTTTACTTAATAAAAAATGTTATGTATTTATCTATTCAATTTTATAATAAATATGCTAGTTTTTTTCATCCATTAACATTATTGCCATTGCTGCATAATTATGAAGGTCTATTAACGTATCTCTTATACTTTCATCATTAACTAAATTTATACCTTTGCTTGTTATATTTTGCAGTCTTTGTATTTTATCACCAATACGAACTAAAACACCTACTGGTCCATATGTAGCAAACGCATCACCATAATCTTTATTTTTTTTTTCAAATAATGTTCTTCCCTCTAATTGTATAATATCTAACTGTTTGACACGATGATTATTTTCTTCAATTTGTTCGTGTTTTTTAATTAATCCTTCTGGCGTATTTTCCTGTTTATGATCTCGTATTTGTTCACCCAAAATATAAGCTTCCTTTTGCAAATCTATGGTTTTATTATTTGTTTTGCCTTCCATATAAATTATTTTAATTAATAAATATTTAAATCAATTTACATTTTTAAATAAATCTTTACAATTTTATTGTTTATTTAAGTATATGGAAAAAAATACAAACGTCAAAATAAATAATGAAGATACAGAAAAAACTATATATTTAGACCATTACTATAGTAAAGATTTTCTTAAGAAATTATTTTCTTAATATGTTATTTTCTTAATATGTTATTAATATCATAATAATATATTAATATGAATATGAATATGAATATGAATACTTTGGATAAAAAAAAGGAAAAAACCAAAACTCTTAAAAAAAAACTATTATTAAAATTGAATCAAAATGCGAATATTAGCAAAGAAAGTATTAAGGTAAACAAACATTTGAAAGAAATGAAAAAAGTGAAAAAAATGAAAAAAGTGAAAAAATTAATAATAGTAGATAATTTAAATCCAACTTCTAATACTACTTTAATGAAAAAGAAAACCAAACGTTTTAATGAAGAATTTATAGATATACTCAGCGAATTAACCGATATAATGGTAAGTAAAGGCGATCTATTTCGTGCAAAAGCATATCGCGATGCAGTGGAAGTAATTATTAAATATGATGGGGATATAAACACGGCAAATCAATTGGAAGGTAAAAAAGGCATAGGCAAGACAATGCTAACCAAACTAAATGAATACATAGAAACCGGTACATTGCAAATATTGGAAAAAGAGAGGAAGAACCCGATAACCGTTTTGACCAAAGTTCATGGCATTGGTCCAAAAAAAGCCAAGCAACTTGTGGATATTGGTATAGAAAGCATCGACGATTTAAAGAAAAATCAAACTAAGAATGAAATAGATGAATTGCTAACAGATAATATAAAACTTGGAATTAAATATTTCGATGATATTGAGAAAAGAATACCGAGAGAAGAAATAAAAAAATATAAGTCTATATTTGATAATTTATTTCATGAGAATGCTTCTTTAGTTGATACCCAATTTGATATTGTTGGTTCCTACAGAAGAGGTAATAAAACATCTGGTGATATTGATATTATTATTACAAACAATAAAAATAATAAAGAGATATTTAAAAACGTAATAGATATTTTAATAGAGAAAAAAATTATTATAGAGGTGTTGTCGCTTGGTAAAGTAAAAAGTTTAACAATATGTAAATTACCGAACGAAACACCACGTCGTGTAGATTTCTTATATTCTCCACCAGATGAATATTATTTCGCGCTATTGTATTTTACGGGAAGTAAAGTATTTAACACTTTGCAAAGACAAAGAGCACTTGACTTGGGATACACGTTGAACGAACACGGTTTACATAAAATAAATAAAGGTGTTAAGGGCGATAAGGTGAATCAAAAATTTACATCCGAAAAAAGCATTTTTGATTTTCTTGAAATGGAATATTGTCCTCCAGAAAAAAGAAATGATACACTGTGTATAAAACAACTTGATAAAAAAAAGGATGATAAAAAAAAAGACGATAAAAAAAAGGATGATAAAAAATCATTTTCAGAATTGTCTGAAACGGAATTGTCTTCACTTATAAAACGGGCAAATGATGAGTATTATTGTAATAATGAACCGATAATGAGCGATGACGAGTATGATTTGCTCATAGAATATATGAAAAATAAATATCCAAATAATAAAGTAATTGACGAAGGGCATACAGCGTGTGATATAACAAAAAATAAAGTTAAATTGCCTTATGAGATGTGGTCTATGGATAAAATAAAGCCCAATTCTAAATCTCTTAGTAATTGGATTACTAAATATAGCGGCCCATATGTTTTATCTTGTAAATTGGATGGAGTAAGCGGTCTTTATACTACTGAGGGAAGTCTCCCAAAATTGTATACTCGGGGTAACGGTAAAATAGGGCAAGATGTATCGCATTTAATACCTTATTTAAAATTACCAAAAACAAAAAATATTGTTGTAAGAGGAGAATTTATTGTTTCGAAAAAACTTTTTCAGGAGAAATATAATAGTTTTTCGAATTCGCGAAATTTTGTAGCAGGAGTAATCAATCAAAAAAAAATTGAAATAAATAAATTTAAAGATATTGATTTTGTAATTTATGAAGTAATAAAACCGATATTAAAACCATACGAACAACTCGTATATGTAAACAAAGAAATAAAAGGTGAATATCCCGACATAAATATTGTAAGATATGCCAAGAGCGATAAGATCTCCGAGAAGATGTTATCAAAATTACTATTAAAATGGAAGGATAATTATAAATATGAAATAGATGGTATTATATGTGCAGATAACAATATTTATGAAAGAGGCAATTCTAATCCAGAACATGCGTTTGCTTTTAAAATGATTATTAGTGATCAAATAGTTGAAACTAAAGTTGTTGATGTTATTTGGACCCCAAGTAAAGATGGATACTTAAAACCGCGTGTTAAAATAGAACCAGTTACGTTGGGTGGTGCTAAAATAGAATACGCTACCGGTTTTAATGCTAAGTTTATAAAAGATAATAAAATTGGTATTGGTTCAATTATTAAAATAATACGTTCTGGAGATGTAATACCGCACATAACAGATGTAGTAAAATCATCAGAAACAGCAAAAATGCCCGATGTTGAATATATTTGGAATTCAACTAATATAGACATTATATTGGAAAATAAATCTGATGATAAAATTGTTCAACAAAAAAATATTTCCGGTTTCTTCACTATTATTGGTGTAGAAGGTCTCGGTCCCGGTAATATAAAAAAAGTGTATACTTCTGGATATGATACTATACCAAAAATTATTAGAATGAAAAAAGATGATTTTATGAGTGTAGAAGGTTTTAAAGATAAATTATCTGATAAAATACATATTGGTATTCAAGATAAAATACAAAATGTTTCTTTGCCAGAATTAATGCAAGCAACAAATATATTCGGACGAGGTTTCGGGGAAAGACGTTTTAAAACAATACTTACTTCATATCCAGATATATTTAATGATTTTAAAAGTCAGAAAAATAATGTTGAAATCATAGAAAAATTAAATCAAATAAATGGTATGGCGAGTAAAACATCCCAAAATTTTATTAATAAATTACCTGAATTTATGTCCTGGATAAAAGAAACAAATTTGGAAAACAAGTTGATTATAAATAAAAAAGATAATAAACATGATACTAAAGATAAAAAACATCCTCTTTATGGAAAAAAATATGTTTTAACTGGTTTTAGAGATAAAAAATTAGTTGATAAATTAGATAGTATTGGTGCAGAGCAATCAAATGCTGTAACTAAAAATACGTTTTTAGTTATTGTAGAATCTTATGATGAAGATACAGGAAAAGTTAGTAAAGCAAAAGAATTAAATATCAAAATAATTACACCCAATGATTTAATTCAACTTTATTTTACAATATAATATGGCTGGTATGTCTTGTATGGCTGGTATGGAATAAAATGAAAATATAAAAAAAGAACTAACAAGATAAAATTTATAATTACATAAAATTGAATTTAAATTAACGGAATTTAAAATCAATTATAAAAATATTTATAACTAATGTATATCATGAAGAATATTTATCTACTAACTCAAATTATATTTACCATATATGCAACAAATATTAATGCGTTAAGTAAAGTATATTATCCATACAATCCAAATATTCATAATATGGGAAATCATGGATTTTTTGGAAAAATACATGCTAACTTAGCTCCTATTTTTACACAAACCGTAAATGATAAAATATATATGACCGATATTAGACAAGATATTATAAATATGGAAGATGAAAATAAAACGTTCCTTGATGTTGGTTGTGGAACAGGATTTTCTACATCAAGCAATCCGGGAAGTATTGGCATTGATACAAGTTTTCCTATGATAAATAAAGCCAAACAATTATTTCCAAATAAACATTTTCAACCAGGAAATATTGAATTTTGGAATACAAAAAATAAGTTTGATATTGTTACTGCTATGTTTGTTTTTCATGAAGTGCCTCAAGATTCCAGAAAAAATATTATTAATAAGATGAAACAAATAGCAAATGAAAAAATTATTATACTTGATATTCATACAGACTATAAACCCAGTAAATTAATGTTGGGAGGAGAACCATATATTGAAGATTATCTAAAAAATATTCAAAATGATTTACACGAGTTTGAAGAAAAAACATTAATAACATCACGGGTTAAAATGTGGTATTTAGATATTGATAAATAATAAATAATAAATAATAAATAATAAATAATAAATAATAAATAATAAATAATAAATAATAAATAATAAATAATAAATAATAAATACTAATTAATCAGAACATTTACCAATTACATTTCGTGTATGTTGCGAAGAACTTATTGAACCGGTTGTTATAATACTTTTAACAATACCGTGTGTATTTTTATCATAGCATGTATCATCACAATTAGATGTATTACCGTTTATATTATCATGATTATTGCCACAATTATATGCTTTATCAAGTATATAAGAAGATTGAGTTTTTTCTCCTATATTAAACGATTTTTCTTTTTCCATTTTACTATTAAACAATTTAGGAGGACAACCACCAATACATGAAGACGGATTTACTAAACGATTTGAAATGTATGCTTTAGTGGATAAAGATGATTTTCTATTATTTAACATAAAATTACCACCCCTTGAAATATTTCTTTTGGCATTTGTTTTTCTTTTCATTGTTGCAATTGACATATAATCTATAGTTAGAATTTTTATATTTTTTTTAAATAATATAATTAATGGTAAATTATGTTATTTAATAAAGGATTAATTTAATACATTATATTATATACCAAACAATGTCTTGGAAACAACATAAATCTAAAGAAAAACATATTATTGGTGGCAATAAATTAATTACACGAGACATTACCGTACAAAATTCACTAAAAACAGACGATACTATTACTAATTATTTTGATGGCGAAGGTGTTTTACAATCACCTAATGTTATTGATTCTGGGAGAGAATATAACCTTACATCAGCTAAAGCATTAGTGAAGTTTTTAGAAAATAATACATTGGATTCTTCTGCTTTGGATCCAAGTAGTCACTGGTTTAGAAATATCGAGCAAGAGAGTGGTAATGTTATTTATCCAAGTATAGATACTACCACTACCACAGGGAAAGGTTGTAAAATTGGTGCTTATAATGCTAACCATCAATATGTCGAAGATGGATCAGGAACATTGGAATTTATTTCAGATATTTCATTAGGAAAAAATTTTTATGTTTCTGGAACTTTCAAAGCTTCGGATGCTTCGTTTGATAGGATTGGCTCGATCAGCCAGAACAAAGCATTACAAATTGTAACGGACACATCTTTTCAAAAGAATGTGGAAATAGCAAATAGTCTTACAGTGAAAGGCGATGTATCGTTGAACCATTATTTATTTGTTGGTAAGGACGTTTCCGTAAATAATCATCTATTTGTAAACGGTGATGTTTCCATTAATAATTACCTCATGGTGCCTGATGTTTCATTTGATAACATTGGTTCGCTATACGACAATAGAGCATTACAGATAGTAAACGTGGAACCTTTGCAACACAAAGTGGAAATATCTAATAATTTAACGGTTCGAAACGATGTATCTATGAACGAGAATTTGTTTGTTGGTAACGACGTTTCCATAAATACTGACCTGTTTGTAAATAAAGATGTTTCCATTAATACCTTGCTCAGAGTTCCTGATGCTTCGTTTGATAAAATCGCTGCACTAAGCAACAATGAATTACAAATTGTAACGGACGTATCTTTTCAAGGGATGGTGGAAATACCTAATGATTTAAACATTACATACGGAGAGGTATCTTTTAATAAATTGCTCATAGTTCCCGATGCTTCGTTTTATAAAATCGGTTCGCTCAAGAAAAACGAAGCATTACAAATTTTATCCGACGCATCTTTTCAAAACAATGTGGAAATCGCTATTGGTGTCATGGTTACTAACGGCGATGTATCGTTCAACCATTATTTATTTGTTGATAAGAATGTTACCATAAATAATAACCTATTTGTAAATAATGACATTTCTGTAAATAATGATATATTTATTGATCACGACGTTTCCATAAATAATGACCTATTTGTAAATAATTACATCTCGGTTAATAATGACATGTTTGTCGGCAAAGACGTTTCCATAAATAATTACCTATTTGTAAAGAGTGATGTTTCTATAAATAAGTTGCTGAGAGTTCCAGACGCTTCGTTTGATAAAATCGGTTCGCTCACCGAGAACGAACCATTACAAATTTTACCGGAAGTCTCTTTTCAAGGCATGGTGGAAATAATTAATAATTTAACGGTTGCAGGACGCGATGTATCATTCAACCATAATTTGTTTGTTGGTAATGACGTATCCATAAATAATGACCTGTTTGTAAATAAAGATGTTTCCATTAATACCTTGCTCAGAGTTCCTGATGCTTCGTTTGATAAAATAGCTACGCTCAAGGAGAACGAAGCATTACAAATTGTAACTGACGCATCTTTTCAAGGCATGGTGGATATACCTAATGATTTAACGGTTACAAACGGAGATGTATCTTTTAATAAGTTGCTTAGAGTTCCGGACGCTTCGTTTGATAAAATCGGTTCGCTCAAGGTCAACGAAGCATTAAAAATTTTACCGGACGTCTCTTTTCAAGGGATGGTGGAAATATCTAATAATTTAACGGTTGCAGGACGCGATGTATCATTCAACCATAATTTGTTTGTTGGTAATGACGTATCCATAAATAATCACCTGTTTGTAAATAAAGATGTTTCCATTAATACCTTGCTGAGAGTTCCTGATGCTTCGTTTGATAAAATATCTACGCTCAAGGAGAACGAAGCATTACAAATTGTAACTGACGCATCTTTTCAAGGAAATGTTGATATAAATAATAATATTCATATTAAAGATAAGTTAACGGTAGACGCTTCATTTACTGTTACAAATTTTATTAAAACTAAAAATTATATTAACACTCTTAATAAAACAATTATTAGCACCATAATGGAAATTTCAAATAACGGTACAGGTCATGCTTTAAAAGTAACACAACACGGTCATCACCAAGATAATGATGTTGCTTTATTTAGTTATGGCAATGATTCTTCTGCCGTAGAAATTCAGCATAATGGCAAGACAATATTTTATAAAGATGTTTCTTTCCAGGAAAATGTGAATATTTCAAACAATTTGTTTCTGAAAAACGACGTTTCCATAAATAATAAGCTCTTTGTAAATAAAGACATTTCAGTTAATAATAACATATTTGTTGGTCGCGACGTTTCCATAAATAATAATCTATTTGTAAATAATGACATATCGGTTAATAATTACATCTTTGTGGGTGAAGACGTTTCCATAAATAATGACCTATTTGTAAAGAATGATGTTTCTATTAATAACCTGCTAACTGTTCGGGATGCTTCGTTCAATAAGATTGGCTCACTCGACAAGAAACCATTACAAATTTTACCGGACGTCTCTTTTCAAGGCATGGTGGAAATATCTAATAATTTAACGGTTGCAGGAGGCGATGTATCTTTGAACAATAATTTGTTTGTTGGCATTGACGTTTCCATAAATAATAAGTTATTTGTAAAGAGGGATGTTTCAATTAACACACAATTAACTGTTCCGCACGCGTCATTTAATAGAATTGGACCGATAGATACAGATACAAGTTTAACTGTAATGGGCGACTTAATTGTAAATGGAATAATGACGGGATCAGTCAATTTAGTACCAAAAACATCCTATAATAAAATATTTGATGATATATCTTCTGGTTCTACTGATACAAATTCAGCTACACAATGGATAAGCGACAAGCAAGTAAATTTAAATAAAGGATCAATATTATTGCATAATATTAAAGCAAGTGCTTATGTAACAGAGAACGGTGGTAACGAGTATAGGTGGATCTTAAGTAGAAAACCCAAAAACGAAAGTGTCGCCACAGAATTTCATACTTTTAATCAAATATTTAATACAATTGATAATTCCGAAGAGATTAATTATTCATTTACAGAAATTTTACC
>Ga0115555_1003494_pt1 | contig 10172 bp, 9 predicted proteins | sample COGITO_mtgs_1104_2_FD_87285 | JGI IMG/M metagenome (GOLD analysis project Ga0115555, IMG submission 87285) | Pelagic marine microbial communities from North Sea - COGITO_mtgs_110407 | ecosystem: Environmental > Aquatic > Marine > Epipelagic | place: Germany:Helgoland, sampling site Kabeltonne...
AAGAAGGAAGAAAAAAGAACGAGCACGAATATCGACGAGTTTGCATACGAAGACGAAAACAATACTAAAAAAGAGCTGACGAAGAAGAAAGCGACGCCGCCATCGCCATCGAAGAATGGTAAAGGCGTGCGCATAAAAGTAGAAAGGCGAAAGAATAAAGTCGTTACAGTCGTGTCTGGTTTAGTAAACCCAACGAAAGAGCTGGTGACGAAACTGAAAAAGGTTTTGGGCGCGGGCGCTTCCCTCGACGCGGATACGAAGGCGTGTATTTTCCAGGGCACGCACGCCAACGCTCTCGAGGATATGATTAAAGCGATGGGGTATAAAGACGTGAAAATAGTCAAGTAGAATATGTATATTTAGTATTTGGTAGTTCGTTAAAATAGTTTCTAAAGTAGATAGTATAGATGTAGTTGTTAGGAACGAATGTAAGAAGAGCAGGCTCTTTCTTTGTGTGCCTCCTCCTTTCCTCTCGTTTTTTTGTTTTTCCACTTCGAGAAAGAGATATAATCGTCATAAAAGAGAGAGTGAGGAACCGAACAATGGCTCGTACCAAACAAACTGCGCGTAAATCCACCGGTGGCAAAGCCCCGAGAAAACAACTCGCGACTAAAGCCGCGCGCAAATCCGCGCCGACGACTGGCGGTGTCAAGAAACCGCACAGATATAGACCGGGTACCGTTGCGTTGAGAGAGATTCGGTGAGTGGGATGATGAGGGATCTTGCGTTTTTAGCGCCATTTTTGGTCAATTTTGGCGGTGTTTTTTCTCGAGGAAACGATTCTCGTTTTCTCTATCGGGCGAGGCGTAAACGCGCCGTGATCTCGCACGCGCGGTCATTCTTGCGCGCTGACGCATTTTATCTGCGCGACTGTCAGATGCTTTCGTTTGTATTCTAGTCGCATCTGCGGAAACATCAAATCAAGAAAAAAATGCGCGGTGCCTTGCTCGAGGGAGGAGGTGGCCCAATTCTCTCTTCTCTCTCTCTCTTTTTCTTCCTCTTTTCTGACCTTCCTTCTTCCTCTTCTTCTTCTTCTTCCTCTTCTAAAAATATAAAACAGAAAATACCAAAAATCGACCGAACTCTTAATCCGCAAGTTGCCGTTCCAACGCTTGGTCAGAGAAATCGCCCAAGACTTCAAGACTGACTTGCGATTCCAATCGCACGCCGTCTTGGCGTTGCAAGAGGCGTCCGAAGCGTACTTGACTGGCTTGTTTGAAGACACCAACTTGTGCGCCATTCACGCCAAGCGGGTCACCATCATGCCGAAAGATATTCAATTGGCGAGAAGAATCAGAGGCGAACGCGCGTAAACCCGTGAACGTGCGTCCTCTTCTCTCCTCGGGCTTTATCGTGCTCCTCGTGGGTTGCGTGAAAACGCGCCCCAGAGGAGGACAAGAGAAAAGAAGAGAGCTCTATTTTTTTAAACCAATATCATAAACTTTGTAAATGTAAAAAATATCTGAATAATCAATCAAACCAATCCTACTATGTGTTACTACTGCAGTATAAATATTACACTCCTAATGTCGTCAATTTGATGTAAGCTTCGACGAAATCTTTGTTAAACGCTCCAGCGTCTTCGGCGTACTTATTAATCCACTTTTTATTTTCTTCGTCCTCAGCCAAGTATCGGTCCGATAACAAACCGATGTGTTCGTTCATCTCCAACTCGTCTTTGGTTAAGTTTGGTAAGTTCCACGGATCCTTTTTTAACGTCACGAAATACTCGTTGTCGAAAGTGTACGGGTCACCAAATCCTTTTTGTCCTATCGTGTGTGCTCCAGAAAGCGCAATCATTTCCTGGGAGGATAACCCGTACAAGTTTTGGAAATGTTCTCGCATCTCTTTTCCTCGAAGCGTCTCGACTGGCATGCGGTTTTCTGGATCCGCAGAGGAAGCGTCTCTACGTCCAAGCGGGATTGATTCTAAGAACTTTGGGCCACCAGTGAGTTCGATTGCGTAAGCTCCTGCGCAAGCTATGCAATCCGCTAACGATACTCCGCCGGTGTCGTCGCCGAAACCTCTCGCTTTCATCTCCTCGTACACCTCTTTTATCGGGTTCAGTCCTCGCTTCAAACCAAAACTTTCTGGACGTCCTAATTCGTACAAAACGCTCCCATTCATTCCACCATCGTTCGACGCTTTATTAAACGTTCCCGCGTCGTGAAATGCAACTCTCAACACCGCCGGACACTTTGTTTTTTGTATTTTACTCTCGAGCACTTGGCGTAAATTTTTTCGTACTTCTTCTTCGTTTTGTATTGTTATTGTTGCTGCGTGGGCGGCGATTTTTGACGACGGTAAAGGATACCGAGCAATCGCCGCTACACAGAGAGAAAACAACGAAGTGGACGAGACTAAAAATGCTCGTCTGTTGCTATGAGTTTTAGTTGTCGTCGACGTTGTCCTTTCGTTCTCGTCGTTACGCTGTGTCGAAGAAGACGCAACAACAACAGCAGCAGCAGCAACTTTCGTTGTCGTCGATGACGATGATGACGACGAGGCAAACGGCGGTTCACTTTTTCTCCTCCGAGTTTTCTTGTGTTGATACGAGCAGCATCGTTCACAAATCCGCGCTCTCGCATCCAACACCGACGATGATGATATCGTCATCGTAATTGTTCTCGCACCTGTCGTCGTCTAATAAATCGTCGGTGGTTTTGCGCGCCGCACAAAAAGTGAAGAAGAAGTAAATTCATATCTAAAGAAGAAAAGTGCTTCGTCAGAATAAAATACACGCACGCTGCGCGCAAAACCGAGAGGTAGTTTTCGACGATTCATACACAATGAGCGCAGAGAAGCTTAAGAAATTTGAGGCGAGCGAGAAGAAGTATTACGAGAAGGAGCGCGGCCTCGATGATACGGCCGAGGAGATACTCGTGAGCTCGCCGCAGTCTTCGCCGTCTTCGTTTTCGTTTCCTCCTCTCTTTTCGTTCTCGACGACGAGCGGGAAAAGAGAAGACCGAGAACAAGAACAAGACTCGCGAGAGGGACAACTCACTCCTGCGATGGGAGTATCTACGCCTTCTTTAACGAAATCGCTCGCGTTTGCTTCTCCGCCTTATTTGAGAATAAGTTCGGCTGGAGGAGGAGGAAGCGGAGAAGAAGAACGGTTTTCGCCTCTTATCGAGACGTTTTTCGAAGTGTTATCCCCGCGCGCTTGGATGAAGAAAAACAAAGAGAAAGAACGACAACGTCGACGACACCGTACGCGAATACTTCCAGGTATTTTGAACAACTGTAAAGTGGTAGCGGTGAATATTTGTTTTGCATTTCCAGTATCGGTTATGGCGTTGTTGTTCTCCTCAGCGGTGGTCCCGATTATTTCGGCGCACGCCGCTTTAACTGCCATTCTTTTTCTTTCGTTATCAGTTGCGTTTGAGATGCTTGAAATCTTGATTCAATCTCTTCACTCGATGAGTGATGTCCAGCCGTATTATCGCGAAGTGTCAGAATTAGCGTTAAAGTCATCAATGAAGGAGGTAAAGTCGTACAAGCGACGCGTCCCATTGCTCTTCTCGACTGAAAAAGACAACGACAACGACAGCGAAGAAGAAGAAGAAACGAAGCGAGAACAAGAAGGCTCTTCACAAACAGCGCCGTGAGCGGAATAGGCGTTGACTTTATATACTACTTGATATACCTCTTTCTTCTACATCGCTAAATTCTATTTTTGTTTTTGTCGTATTCAGATACCGCGTAAAAACTACTTCTTCTTCTTCTTCTAATGCGTCAATTTGCTTTTTATTCTTGTTGCTTCGTTTTACCATTGTATGGGTCCTAGGCCTTTCGCACGAACAGCGCTCAAATCTAACTTTTGATCCAACTCCTCGTCCACATCTCCAACTAGCGCTACGTTATCTCCTCTTACTACATATAAACCGAGCGGTGCCATCTCCACGCCGTTCTCCATGGAATAGACCCTCTCGTGACAGTTTTCAACTATAAGATTTGTTTGTTGATCGAAGCCACGCAAGTGACCGACAATGTGCCGGCCATCGTTCGTTATGATGGAGATGACGGAGTTCAGGAACGGTTTGAGCATGGACGACATGTTTTACTTCAACCCTGTCGGTTGTTTGGGTGCGAGTCCGCGCTCCCTCACAAAACAAAATTAAAAGAAAGACACGTTCTTTTTGTTGTTCTCGATTGAAGAATGAAGAAATGAAAGACGAGAGAAGAAGACAAAACGAAGAAAAGAGATCGGAGAAGAGCTTCTTCTTCAAAACCGTCGTCGTCGTTTCCAAGAAAGAGGAGAAAGACAGAAATTTTGACACCCTAAAAACCCGCCGTAGTCAACCACGAGAAAAAGCGGCGGATTACGGCGAATATCCTCACCTTTGGTCGCGATAAACGTTGTGGAAAACGCGGATTTGGATCCCGAACCGTTTTTTCTATTCAACTCTTCGTCGAAACTAAACTTTTTACGTTCGCGTCACGTCTCAATAGTCGCAAAAGTCTTCGAAATTTTGAGTCCGAAGAAGAGCCGTGCCGGCGTCGCTTGAAAAGAGCTTCCACAATTGAACTGCATAAATTTTCATTCCGCGCGGGATAGGACGCACTTAAGATCGTCCAGTGACAATGGTTTCTTGTTGCTAGTAAAGAAGAACGCACGGGGAATCATTTTACACGAAAAGAATTAGATTTAAATCGCTTTGATAGAAGAATAAGCGGTCAAGAAGATTGCTTCGGAGGAGAGAATTCTTAGAGCACTCGGAAAAGAAGAAGGCAGAGGGGCCGCTTTTGAACAAGTTTGAATTCAATAAAAAAAAGGACTTTTAAGAAGGAGAGAGTGAGAGAGAGAGCTTTGTGCGCACACGTGCTTGGAGCAAAATGAACGGCGAGGGTGAAGGAGTCGAACGGCAGCACAAAAGTTCTGAAGAGGAAGAACTCGCGCGGCCGTCGTCGCCGATAGGAAGGGCCGAAGAAATTGGTGGTGGAGCTGAGGGTTCCTCACCCAAAAGTGAAACTCAACCACAAGAATTGGAGCGAGGAGGAGAAACTGCTACTGATCCGCCGCCGCCAACGCCGCCGCCGATTGTTACCGACCAACAAGTGCTAGAGAATGACGACCCAGGGGAGAAAGAAGAAGAAGAGACGAAGTTCGTGGAGTGGGATCCAACCGGGAGGTTCGGTCGGACGACGCAGTTGTTTGGGCGAGGGACGTACAAGAATGTGTATAAAGCGTTTGACGAAGAAGAAGGCATGGACGTCGCGTGGAATCAAGTTAAAGTTTCTGGTTTACCGCCAGAAGAGAAGCAACGGCTCATGCACGAAGTTGAGATTCTCAAGAAGCTCGATCATAAGAACATCTTGAAATTCTATCACAGCTGGAACGTCATGGAGAAGGGCGAAATGTCCGTGAATTTCATCACCGAAGCGTGCGAAGGCACTTTGAATAAATACGCGGCAAAGTTTAAGACCAACCTCGACATGCGTGCCGTCAAGTCGTGGTCTCGCCAAATTTTGAGAGGATTGGAGTATTTACACTTGCACGATCCCCCCATCGTGCACAGAGACTTGAAGTGCGATAACATTTTCGTCAACGGTAACGCTGGCGAGATTAAAATTGGCGATTTAGGTCTCGCAGCTATGCTCAATCATCAAAGAACGCATTCTGTTATCGGAACGCCCGAATTCATGGCTCCTGAACTCTATGAGGAAGATTACGATGAACGCGTAGATATCTACTCCTTTGGGATGTGTTTGATTGAGTTGGTCACCTTCACGTGTCCATACTCCGAGTGCAAAAACCCGGCGCAGATTTATAAAAGAGTTTCGCAGGGCATTTTGCCCGATGCTCTCGAAGCGGTCAAGGAAAAAGGCGACGCGATTTATAATTTCATTTTGAAGTGCATTGCACCAAAAGAAGAGCGTTGGACTGCTTCTGAACTGCTCGCGGATCCGTTCTTGGAGAAGAAACAGTCGCGTCCACGCAACTTACCGCGCGCGGTCGTTGAAGAAGAACCCGCAGCGCCGAGACCTCAGGTCGCGGAAGAGGAATCGTCAGAAACGAGCAGGTCTAGTTTTGACACGCTTACGAATCCTCCACCTGTACTGACGAGCAGCGATGCTGTCGCTGTTGCGGGTAGCGAAACGAAGGGGAAAGGTTTGTATCCCATACAAGAGGCATCGAAAGAACTTCCGGCAACGCCCGGCGGACGATTCTATCGCGTCGTTTCCAACACCGAAGGATCTTCCGACCTACCCGCTGGTCCTTTCGAACAACGCGAGCGTGGTGCTTCGTTGAACATTCGCGTCAAAGGTTTGTTGATGGACAATAATACTTTACGTTTGCGCTTGCGTATTACGGATCAGTCTTCCGGTCAGACGAGAACTGTAGAATTTCCATTCAGCACGAATACAGATTCTGCGCAGAACGTCGCGAAGGAGATGGTCGAAGAGTTACAACTCTCTGAATCCGACGTGAATACTATCGAACGCGAGATAAATAAGGAGGTGAAATATTTGTCCGAGGAGAGGCCGAACTTGGAATCTGGCGAACAACACTCCTCTCGAGACTCGTTTGAAGAGATGCGATCTACGAACGGTTTCGGCGACGGAGGTTCGAGTGAACAACTCGCTAGCGGTGCTGGCTCTACCACTGGGTTGACCAGAGTGGATAGTGCGAGGTCGGTCGAATCGCAAGATCGCGAGAGCCTCCATCATCACAGCGCGGGAGGATCGCCGGAGGAGATGCACGAGCGAGAAAGATCTCCACAAAAATCTCCCATCGTCGTTTCCGCAGAGTTGCGACAAGATCCATTTGTCAGATCAGCGTCACCGTCGATAGTCGTTGGTAGATCAAAGACGCAAGAGGACGCTTCATCCGTTCAGCAATTAGGCTTGGACGTGCAGAGCATGTCGCTCGCTTCTGATGAACGCATAGAAAGATCTCACTCTGCGGGACCGGGATTGGCTCAACAGCAATTCAAAGCACGCGAACCCTCTCACCAGTATCCAGGTGATCAGAGAGGCAATGATTCGAGCGCGAGTGCATCGAAGTTGAGTTCTCCGTTAGCTTCTCCGCCGGTTGGTGCTATAAATAATTCGAATTACCCACAACAAATTCCGGCGGACGTGCTTTCTAGCGGTGGTATTTCTTTACCACCAAAACATCCTCAGTCTCAACAGCAAGCGATGAAACAGCAGCAGCAGCAACAACAACAACAACAACAACAAGGCTACGACGCGTCAGCAGCGGCGTATCCGAGTCGATCAGAGACTCCGGTTCTTGCCGCACTAGAGGATGGTGAGTTAGAGTACGATGATGAAATGGAGCTTCAAGTTTTAGAGGAGTTAGAAAAAATGCAGCAGCAAGAAGAGGCGGAAATGCGGCACAGGCACGCGACCGAGCGCCAGAGTAAAGTTCGTGCTTTTCACAAAAGGCGTTTAGAGCGTTCGTTCTCAAGATTAGGAACCAATCATCAATCAGATGGCAATCTCCCGCAACTGGCCACCATGCAGCAACAGCAACAATACACGCAGCAAGTGCAGCAGTCTCAAATGACTCAGACCGCGCACTCTTCAGCTTCGTTATCGACCTTGTATCAGCCGGTGCAATCACAGCAACAGCAACAGCAGCAGCAACAACAACAACAACAACAACAATACGCTCAACAGCATTTCTCTGCCGGGATGGAAAGTGCCAAGCCGCCTCTCGCACCCTCTCAGGGTTACAGCTCTGATCAACCATTGGTTAACGGTCATTTGCAAAGTGCAGCTGCTGCGTCGAATACTTACGGAAGTGATATTGGAACCTCTTCGATTGGAACGATGTCTCGCGAGTCGTCCAAGGCGTCTATGAGTTCTGACAACCGCGACGAAGCTGGCGACATTGGAAAGGTACAGTTGACGGGAGAGCAGTTGAAGGAGGCGAAAGAGAAAAAGAAACGCGCCGCGTTGGAAAAAATGAATGCGTTGACGGGGAGTTGCTTAACGGGATTAGATGTTAGAAAGAATAGCGATAAGAGTTCTCAACTAGCCTTGAAGGACGAAGCGAAACTGATGGAGAAGATGCAAAAGGCTGCAGACTCGGTTTCGCTGAGCGGCGAGAGTTGAGAACACTTATAACAGATATAAAAATTGTAAACAAAGCAAAGCGTACATGCATAAATATGAATCGAAACAACAGGAATTATTTTAATACGCAAATATTACTGGTATACTAATGGTTTTACAAATTTTTTACTATATTTTGCTGTTGCTTACCAACATCTCGACGATTTTATCCCACCGCATTCTCTAACTTCAAGGACATGAGCGCTTCGACTTCGGCGGCGAATTCGAGAGGTAACTCTTGAAATACTTCTGAGCAAAAGCCAGAAATGATCACACCAACCGCAGATTCGAGATCAATACCGCGCTGTTGAAAGTAAAACAACTGATCTTCACCAATTTTGGAAGTAGACGCTTCGTGCTCGACTCTAGAGGAAGGATCCTTGACTTGGATGTATGGGTACGTATTCGCGCCGGCATCGTCCCCAATCAACATAGAGTCGCATTGTGAATAGTTTCTCGAGCCAGTCGCGTTGGGGCCAACAGAGACTAGACCTCGATACACGTTTTTGGACTTTCCAGCAGAAATACCTTTCGAAACAATTCTAGATCTCGTATTCTTACCGACATGTATCATTTTCGATCCCGTGTCAGCCTGCTGCTTGTTATTCGTCAACGCGACGGAGTAAAACTCCCCCTTGCTATTATCTCCAGCGAGTACGACGGATGGATATTTCCACGTGATGGAAGAACCGGTTTCAACTTGTGTCCAAGAAATTTTCGAGTTATCACCTTTACACAAGCCGCGTTTCGTGACAAAGTTATAGATACCTCCTTTTCCGTTTTCGTCGCCAGCGTACCAGTTTTGAACGGTGGAGTACTTTACTTCGGCGTTTTTCCCCGCGTAAATTTCTACAACCGCAGCGTGAAGCTGGTTTTCGTCGTATGCTGGAGCAGTGCAACCTTCGAGATACGAAACGTATGAATCGTCTTCCGCCACGATCAAAGTTCTTTCAAATTGTCCGGAGGACTCGGCGTTGATGCGAAAGTACGTAGACAACTCCATCGGCGAGATTACACCCTTGGGGATGTAGCAGAAAGATCCGTCTGAAAAAACAGCGGCATTCAACGCCGAAAAGTAGTTATCGCCTACCGGGACAACAGAACCGAGATATTTCTTTATGAGCTCTGGGTACTCCTTGATGGCCTCGGATATCGAACAAAAGATAACGCCGGCTTTCAACAAGTCCGCTCTAAATGTCGTCGCGACAGAAACGGAATCAAAAACGGCATCTACGGCAACGTTTGTCATTCTTTTCTGTTCGTTCAAAGGTATTCCCAGCTTATCGAACGTTTTCAACAGTTCTGGATCGACTTCATCTAAAGATTCTTTCTTCTCTAATACTTTTGGTGCCGAATAATAGGACACGGCCTGGTAATCAATCTCCGGGTATTTGTTATCCGACCAGTCCGGCTCTTCCATCGTGAGCCATTTTCGGTACGCTTTCAAGCGAAATTCCAACATCCACTCCGGTTCATTCTTCTTCGAGCTGATTAATCGAACGGTATCTTCGGATAGACCTTTAGGAATCGTCAAGGTTTCGATGTCCGTGGTGAAGCCCCATTTGTACGGTTTATTGAGCATATCCTGAATCTTCTCCCCTTCCGTTTTCTTCTCCACGGCGACCTTCAAAGTTTTCGAGGAATCTTTCTCCGGTACCGTCGCCTCGTTTTGCTCGCTCGAAGAACTTTCGTTGATCACCGCCCGCGTCGTCGTCGTCTTGTAATTCTTTTCTGAAAGACGGCGATGACGACGACGACGTGTCTCAATTCCTTTCGAAGACGACGAGGCAATTCTCGTCTTTGAAGAAAACGACGTTCTCGTCTTTCCAGCCGCGGACGATGACATCATCGAATGAAGACATGCGGTGCTCATCGCGCGCGCGTGTGTGTGTATGTCTGTCTGTCTGTCTGTGTTGAACTCTGTTTAGGTACGCGTTTTTAGAACAGTAGTAAAAAGAGTCGCGAGAGAGAGAGAGAGAAAATTATTGTGAAGGGGAGAGGGAACGAGACGAAGGAGAGGAGGTAAGATTTGGGGAGGACGAGAAGACCTGCTGGTGCTGATTTTTGTGGGGTCAGGAGTCAACTCTCTCTCTCGTACGAGTACTTCA
>Ga0115555_1003501_pt1 | contig 10164 bp, 12 predicted proteins | sample COGITO_mtgs_1104_2_FD_87285 | JGI IMG/M metagenome (GOLD analysis project Ga0115555, IMG submission 87285) | Pelagic marine microbial communities from North Sea - COGITO_mtgs_110407 | ecosystem: Environmental > Aquatic > Marine > Epipelagic | place: Germany:Helgoland, sampling site Kabeltonne...
GTCGAGAATATACACTTTCTCGGCCTCAAGGGAAAGGCCAACGAGACCCGAAGAGAAGTTATACAAGCGTACGACGTGCTGTTTATCGACGAGATTTCAATGTTGAGTGGAGAAATGTTCGATCGATTGAGCGAACATTTTGGAATCATACGCGAGGACACGACAAAGCCGTTTGGTGGGCTGCAAGTGGTCGTATTCGGCGATTTTCTCCAACTTCAGCCAATCCCAAAGTTGGGAGTTAATAATTCGCGTTTGAAAGCGGTGTGTCCGGCGATGATGTTAGATCGAGGATTGTGTTTTCAATCGTTCACGTGGGACATGTTGGAGTTCACGTTTTGCGAGCTAAAGAAAGTGTTTCGGCAGGAGGATGAGATATTTGCAAATTTGTTGTCTCGCGTGCGAAGAGGTGAACAACGAGCTGGAAATGAAATAGTTGAATACGTTGAGTCGCAGAGAAAGATCGGAAGTGACGATATCCAACAATTTGAAATGAAGCTCTTTTCCAAGAATAAAGATGTGAACGCTTTCAATACTCTGAAACTAAACGAGCTCGAGACTGAAGCGCAGATTTATAAAGCGATTGACAGCGAAGAGCCGTGTGTTGATATCAGCGACAATCGATACAACGACTATTGTAAGAGTTTGAAAGGCAACTGGAGGCATTTAAAAGAAATTCGAGCGGAAGAAATCGTCGAGCTCAAAGTTGACTGTGAAGTGATGATGTTATTAAACACTTCTGTCCCAGGAACTACTGCTAGTGATGGTGAGCCACGACGTTTGGCAAATGGTTCTCGCGGCAAGATTATAAAATTTGATATTCCTGATGAAGAGGCGATGAAGTCGCACGTGGAAAAGCTCGAAAAAGAGCCGGATGCCAATAAACATGATATCGATTTACTTAACAGGCAGCTCGACTGGGTCAAGCGCGCTGCTCAAAAGAAGCAAAAGATTCCGTATGTTTTATTCAAAGGTTTCGAGGAAGCGATACCGATACTCCCGATGGAATTCTCGTTTGATACCTCGGGTTTGGGGAAAAACGTTCGTCTTCAAATTCCAATAAAATTGGCGTTTGCGATTACGGTACACAAGTCGCAAGGTATGTCGTTGGACTCTTGTTCCGTAGATGCTTCGAATGTATTCGCTCCTGCGCAAGTTTACGTGGCACTCTCAAGATGTCGATCGGCAGCCGGTTTACAAATAGAAAACTTGAACCCGTCTAAAATCAAGGCGCCTCAGGATGCGCTCGATTTTTACGACCATCTTCGTGACCCAAATAAGTACCCTCCGAATACGCACAAGTGGTGGCAATACTTTTTGAAGATGAACAAGAAGGAAAAGGCCGCGAACAAGATTTTGCGTCAGTATTACGAACCGATTATGGACCAAAATGAAAATGGATGCTTCTCTGAGTTCCTTTCCGTGAAATATGATCGAATGGGAAAGCGAGCGGGGGATGAACTTCTTAACGAAGAACCCGACGCGAACTGGAAGTGCAAGGCGTGTAATAATAAGAGGCAGTATTCGCTCGAGTGCTGCTTTCTTGTGAGAGAACAAGTCGCCAGAGACTTCGATACAAACGTATTCGTGCCGTGGTCGCAAAGGAGAAACAGTTCGATCGGTACTCCAGACGGAGCTCCAGGAGGAGTTGGACTTGGAGGAAAGAAGAAATATGCACCACCAAAGGACCCATGCCCCGAATGCCCAAAATCCGGAGGTCCCGAAGCTTGTCCCAAATGTTCTCCACTAAACTTCTGTTTTCTCCCGGCACACGGCAACTCGAGCGATGGTACGATATCTAAAGCTATGTGTCCTAAGTGTACCCCGGACAATTTTTGTAGAGATACTGGACACGACAACTCAGAGGAGAGTCCGGCGCACAAGAGCTCGTGTGTGAAATGCTCGCATGATTATTTCAACAGTTCGGTTCATACTCCACAGACGACGGAGCCGCCGAGCTCGTTACCAAGTCCCGATTGTGACGATGAAGATACAAGAATCGCGACGACAACGATGACAAGGAGTAGGTCAGAGGCTGATGACGAAGACGACGGAGATTTGGAACACAACATTAAACGTCAACGTATGCTAAACGAACTGGGGCGGCAGGAGCTCCAGACGATAAATCTTCAAATCGAATTAATGGAAAGAAGAAACAGACTCGCGCAACTCCAGGAGAACGAGACGTGAGCAGCGAACGCAGATTCACGCATTGACTTTTAAATATACGTATAACTTATTTACTTTTCATCAAACCCTTCCTTGTGTTGTACATTTAGGCGTATTTGATTGCGCGTTGTTCTTGTTGTTGTTAAAACTATTGACTGCTTATTCAAGTAAATTCCCGCCAAAATTCAAAAAATCATCCTCACTTTTCGTCGAATGTCGATTTTCCTTCGAACAACAAAGAGCAGTCCCATCACGAAGCGTTTCACCTCGTTCCCTCTGTTTCGCACTCACACGCACGCGACTGCTGCCTCGACTTTTCGAAAGAGCACGAGAACGATGCTGTCTTTATCTCGCGCGGCGGTGCCTGCACCCCCGTCGATTCGACGCACCAGTGCCGGTGACAACAACAAACAAGATCAACGAGTGAGAGGCGAGCAAGTTCGAACGTTCGCGTTCGGGGCGAGAAAAGCGCCGAAGGGACAACTTCCCGAGCGCGAACCGAACATGGGTTTAGATCCAGAAAACGCGCAAGCTAAGGTACGCTCTTAAGAGCGCTTTGAGCAGGATGTCTCTCTCGATGATGATGCATCGATGTCGCGCGTGTTTTCAAATCGAGACGATCTCTTCTGCGAGATATTTTTCCCCAAAGCGCGATTCTTTCTATTCCTTCTGTGATGTATTCGAGCGCTTCGAGAGGGAGAGAGAGAGTTTATGAGCAGACCAAACGAACGCTGACATGTGTTATTACATCTTTTATTTCTCTTTTCAATAAACAACTCTTACAGAAAAAAGCGTTGGAACGCGTACTGGGCGAAATCGACTCCACGTTCGGGAAAGGGTCCATCATGAAGCTCGGCTCCGCCGGACAGGCGAAAGTGGCGACGTTTCCCTCGGGGGCGATGACGTTAGACATGGCCTTAGGAGGTGGACTACCGAGAGGCAGAATCGTGGAAATTTACGGTCCAGAGTCCTCTGGGAAGACGACGTTAGCCATGCACGCGATGGCGGAGATGCAAAAGTTGGGCGGCACGGTGGCGCTGATCGACGCCGAGCACGCGTTTGATCCGGACTACGCCAAGAGGTTGGGTTTGAACGTGGACGATTTGGTCGTCTGTCAACCGGAAACTGGGGAAATGGCGTTGGAGGTTGTTGATACGTTGGTCAGATCAGCCGCGGTGGATTTGATTTGCGTGGATTCTGTCGCCGCTTTGGTGCCGAGATCGGAAATCGAAGGCGAGATTGGTATGGTCCAAGTCGGCGCGCACGCGAGGTTGATGTCGCAAGCGTTGAGGAAGATTAACGTAAACGCGGCGAAAGCGAACACGACGATTTTATTTTTGAATCAACTCAGATCGAAAGTTGGGGTGATTTACGGGAATCCGGAAGTCACCACGGGTGGTAACGCGTTGAAATATTACTCCTCGGTGCGTTTGGACATTCGAAGAAAAGAAGTCATCAAAGGCAAAGCCGGCGAGGACGATCTCGGGACGAGAGTGAAAGTAAAAGTGGCCAAGAATAAAGTCGCGCCGCCGTATAAAGTAGCCGAATTTGACATGATGTTTGGCAGAGGTATTTCCAGCGAAGGGTGCGTTTTTGACGTCGCGGAATCCACCGGCGTCATTGAAAAGAAAGGCTCGTGGTATTCCTTCAAAGGCGAACAGTTGGGCCAAGGTCGCGAGAAGAGTTTACTCGCCGCGAAAGAGAAGGAGGGTTTATACGAAGAGATTGTTCGATTGACGCGAGAAGCGATCGCGGCGAAAATGGGTTTGTTATCAGGTGAAGCTTCTGTTTCTTCTTCCATGGACGAGGACGATGAAGATGAAGACATGTTCGAGGAGGAAGAAGAAGAGGCGATGGCGGAAGGCGGCAACGTCGCCGCTCGCTAAAAGCTAGAAACAATTTTCTTGTAAACTACTATTACACACTTAAGAAACTATTTTATTCTATGACTAAATACTACTAAAAGTCTCTCGTGTATCTCTCCGCATCCGCACCTTCGCGGAACGAGGCGTCGCCTAGCATTGTTTTCGCGTCGAGAATCTTGTCCGCTCGAGACACTCGTCTTTCGTTATACGCGTCCCATCCATCTAATTCACGCAGCTCTTCGATGGTGACTTGATTTTGTTTCAAAGACAGTTCCGAGAGCCGGTCGCACTCGCGTAAAACTACGGCAGGTATGCCTTTTTTATCTATCTTATTCCCATCTAAAATGAGCGATTGTAAACTTTTCATGTTTCTAAACGCGTTTGGAATCGCGTTTATGCGAAAATTGTTCGCCAGATTTATATGCGCGAGCGTCGTCTCGCTGCCGACGAAGTAGTGTTCGATAGATTCGCTAATTTGGTTCCCACTCGCGTCGAAGCGTTCTAAAGGAGGACACGATTTGAAAAAGCTCGAAGGGAACGACGTTATCTTATTGTTCGAGATCTTCAACTGTAACGGAGGCCTCTTGCTTTTTTCTTTATCTTCGTCTTCTGAAGGGAGACTGTTGACGACATCCATCGCGCCGATCAAGTTGTTGTTGCTCAAGTCCAAATACTTCAAAAACCTCAAGTTTTCGAAGAGAACTTTGAAATCTATCCCCGCGCTCTCGATGACATTGTTGCAAAGAGAGACGCGCGTAACATTTTGCAACGACGGCAACGTGATGATTGAGTTTGGCACGAGTGCGATTGCATTCAAACTAAAATCGAACACTTTCACTTTGGCGCTTTCACGTATAGCTTCCAAAGCGGATGTCGGCAACGCGTCTAATCCAGAATTTTGCGAGGAACAAATGCCCGTTTTCTCCCAGTTGGAAGATTTATTATTTGCGTTATAACTACTTTCCACACCTTTACTCTTCCTTTCTTTCGCCCTCTCGTCTTTCTGCGCCATCATTTTCTCCTTTGCTTCTCTTCTCCGCTTCTCGGCGACGGAACTCGCCATCGCGGCGCCCGCCGAAGTCGATCCCCCTCCTCCTACCAGCGGCGCCCCATCGAGCAGCATCGCCGTGACTTTATTCCCTTTCTTCTTCACCACCTCTGCGAATATCTTCTTCCCGTCGTCAAAAGCGGTGAGCGTCTTCCCATTGACGATCAATTTCATCGTTCGTTTCAACGCGTTTGTCTTTTCCTCAATCGAAGAAAACACATCGTCCACCGTTGCGTTTGCATCGACGTCAAATTCAAACCGGTCTTTATTTCGCTTCACTTGAAGCGAAATCATTAAATCTGTTGCGCGATTACGCGATTTCCTTTTGTTTCTTCTTCGCGTTCGCGTCTTTACACGGATCGCACGTGACGACTTCTTCGTCCTCGTTTACGATTCGATTGCACGAACACTTTTCCCCGCACACGCATCCGTAAAAACCACACGCTTTGTTCGTGCACTTCCCGTTCGGGCAGGACGATGAATTCGATTCGTAGAACACGTCTTTCTTTCGCTGCAATTGAAGTTGTTCTTCGACGAGTTCTTCCTTCGTCGACATGTGTTTTGTGAACAAGCAATCGCTCTTTTTCTCTCTCTCTTTGTTTTGACGCATTTCGAAACAAAAATACGCGAATGTCACATGTCACATGTTTCTTTGTGTTTTGATAGTACTTAACAGCAGTTATTCATATTAGTATTAAAACGAAGGGTGGTGTTTTTACTGCTACTTTTCGCGGCAGAGTAAAACGACATGCAGGCTCGTCGTCGTCAGTAGAGCATTAGAGTATTATTTTTCTTACAGCAATCCCGCGCACGCGGCGGCGGAGGCGACGGCGGTCGTCGCGACCACCTCCCTCGATTTTTTCATCCGCTTTTGCCATTTCTGTTTCCGTTCGATGCGTTCGACGTCGTCGTTGATCCCATCCCCGTCCGCGTCTTTCCCGAACACGTTTAAAGCGTGAAACCTTTTCGAGAATTCATCCTTGACGTTTTCGATTTGTTCCCCAGTGATTTTTTTCATCTCGCGTTGCACGAACGCGAAGATCAGCGGCGAACACAAAGCCACGATTGGCGCGACGATAAATTGAACACCCATATGAAACCCGACGCCTTTCGCTGCACCTTTCGCGGCTGTTTTCCACAGCGGCCATTCCATTCGCGAAAAATACGTCCGCGCGAATCCTTGAAACTCGCGCTTATCTAAATATCCGTCGTTGTTCTCGTCGTAACTGCGCAAAATATCGTCTATTGGTTCTTTAATCTTGGGCAGTTTCATGTCCTTTCCTGCCATATCTTCCAATTTCGCATATATAGCTTTGATGGCGACTTTCAATTCCGCGCTGTCGAGCTTTTCTGACTCGTTTCCGCCGACGTTCCGTTCGCTGATCCCCGCGCAGGTTTCGAAGATATCGTTCAAGACGAACTCGAAATCTTTGCTCAGAATCAAATCCAAAAACATTTGCTTCTGCGACTTCACGTTCGATGCGTTCTTGAGGGTTTGTGCGAGCTTTTCTTTCGCTCTGTCGTTCGAGGATTCAGAAGACGAAAGCGATGCATCATCTTTGTTCTTCTTCTTCTTCTTCTTCGCGCCTCCTTTGCCGCTCATGTTTCTTTTGACTTTAGGGAAAATATCTTCACTTTTCTTTGTGAAGAAAAACGTATCTCAAGTGTACACAAACTCAAACTCAATATGGGTGGCGCAATGTCCATGCCTGGCTCCGGGCCTTCCGTGGAAGACGTCGTCGCGCTCGCGAAAGGAAATTCTGTGCCGTATGCGATTCCTTTACCCGTGAACGAGGTATGTTTAATGAGTATTATATATATACGTAATGTTGCGTCACATCGATCCCGTTTTGTTTTATCCATTTTGTATCTATGTTTACGCGAACGCAATAACGACATAAATACTACTCGTTACCATTCAAACAGAAAAACACGAAAGTATACTTCGACTTAAAACTCTCCAACGATCGCCAATTCGAACGGTTAGGCCGCGTCGTCATCGAGTTGAAAGAAGATTCGTGCCCGAAAACCGCGGAGAATTTTAAGCAGTTATGCACCGGAGAGAAAGGGTTCGGGTACAGCGGAAGTCGATTCCATCGAGTGATACCGAACTTTATGTGCCAAGGCGGCGATTTTACCAACGATAACGGCACGGGAGGGAAATCCATCTACGGGAAAAACTTCCCGGACGAGAACTTTGAGTTACCGCACAACGGGCCGGGGATTTTAAGCATGGCGAACGCGGGACCGAACACGAACGGATCGCAATTTTTCTTGTGCACGGTGGCGACGCCGTTTCTGAACGGGAAACACACCGTCTTCGGACAAGTCGTCGAGGGATACTCCGTGGTGAAAGCGTTAGAATCCGTCGGGTCGCAATCGGGCGCGCCTGCTTACGACGTGTTCATCGAGAAGTGCGGCATCGTCGCATCTACATCCTCGTCCTCGTCGAATAAAGCGCGAAAATCCAACAAAGTCTTATCGACGCCAACCGTCCCGCGAAGATCCTTTTCCTCCTTCGCGACGACGATGAAAAGCAGCAGCAACAACAGAAGAGCGTTACAAAAAGCGGCGTTAGCGTCTTCCTCGAGAACTTTTCGCGTGGCTGCCGCGTGCGTTTCCGTAGTCGTTTAATGAACATTTACCGTCGCCTCTCTGCGTATTTCTTTCTTCTTATCGTGCTTACAAACTCGAGAGTTTTCCTTGTGAAAAGACTTTGAGAGAAAAACGTCCTCATAAAAAGACGAACGCGCGACTTTGAACACGAATAACGCAGCACTCACAAAGAGACTGAGACTACTAAAAGCAGGAACGATTCGTATTCGCACCGTTATTCCGTCGTTTGGTGGTTTTCTCGCCATTTCTCGCTTTGGTCGCACGGCGGCGTTTTCGGCGGCGACATCGAGATCTTCGTCGTGTCTTCACCATTTTCGCGGGGAAAAGTTCATTGAGAGGAAGGAGAAGATGACGATTCAAACGAACGCGGGACTCTCGCGACTCTCGAACGAGAACCACGAGCAACACGAGACGACGCGAGAGGAAGAGGAACACAACATTCTGATGCAAGAGGAAGAGAATACGACCACTACGAATACGAAAGAAGAGCACTGGGCACCTTTGCACGAGGACATCTCCGAGCTGCGCATAGCGGAAGGCGTCGCGCTGGAGGCGAAGGTGTACGGAGACGAAGACGCGCCGGTGCAAGTCGTCTGGGGACACGGGTTAGGGTCGTCCATGACGAACGAGGATAAGGAGTCGCTGTGGAACTTTTGGGACGTGAGCGAGAGAGGGGACGCGTCTTCCGCCGGGAACGGGACGGCGACGACGACGTGCGACGAGGACGGGAGCGACGGAAGCGCGAGCGAGGAGGAGGAGGAGGTAGGTTTAGAAAATTTAGAAAACTTAAAGGATGAGAAGGTGAGGATTGTGCGGTATAACGCGAGAGGGCACGGGTATTCGTCGCCGGCGGAGACGAGCTCGCAGGCGAAGTGGGAGAACATGGCGGCGGATATGTTAAAAGTGGCCAATTTGAAACAACAAACGAGGATTAGTAAGAAAACGGGGAAGGAAAAGAAACAAAAGTTAATTTTAGGTGGCGCGTCTATGGGTGCGGCGGTGGTGCTGCACGCCGCCGTGCAACGCGGGGACGTCTTTCCCGACGGCATGGTGTTGGTCATACCGCCGACGATTTACGAACAGAGGAAAAAACGAGAGAAAAATTTAAAGAAGAAGGCGTTGGAAGGACCGCCGCCGCCGCCGAGGTTGAGAAAGCCGAGACCGATTTTCGACGGCGAGCCGGAGGAAGTGTACGTGCCGAGAGCGACGGTAGAATTTGGCATGCGAGACGAGTCGTACGTGGCGGTTTCTGTCGGCGCGGCGCAATCCAATTTACCTCCGCCGGAGGAGATTTCCAACGTCGTGGCGAAAGTGCCGTGTTTGCTCTTGGCGTGGGATTGCGGCGATAAGACGCACCCAGTGAAGAGCGCGGAGGAGTTGAAAAAACTAATTCCGCACTGCGAAATGCACGTGGCGAAGACATTGGAGGATACCGAGCAGTGGCCGAGGATGATTCGAGACTTTATTCGAAGCATTTCGCGATCTTCGGAAGGAAATGTGGTTAGAAGAGAAGGAGCAACGGTTACGACGATGCACGATAAAGATTACGAGACGGAGGTGACCACGACGGATTGGGATACGACCGATCACGACCGATATTAAAATTTTCTTTCTTCCATCCCGAAAATAGAATTAATAATGTAAAATTCTGTTTTTTTTTAGTTTTAAAAAACGGCAGCTATGATATCTATATCTCGAGCTACGCGTAATATCTTTGGTTCGTTCCAATGATTTGGGTCAATTTTCGATGCATTCACCTCGTTTTGTACTTTCCGTCGCGTTTATGTGTATCTCTCGGTTTCATTTTGATGAGGAAATGTTTGATGGATTTCATGCGTGTTTGATGTGCAAAAAAAATGGACAGTCATTGTCTCGTATGGAGGTGCGACTGAAGATATGAAATTAGCCATTTGTTTTCGCCACGTATATGGTTTACTTACAGTATCGATCTCCGTACCTGTCGAATGCGAATCGACCGCTCTACCCTAGAAATCGCGGTAGATTAGTTTCTGTCGTTGAGAGAGTATGTTGTTTATGAATCCTTACATGTGAGCTACACCCCCAGCCAGCTAAACAGGGTCAAAAATAAAAACTATGAAATTATCCGTGTTTAGTGTGTCTTCATTTTTTCCTTGCGTTTCTGTAGCTGTACCTTAAGTTCTGTAACTACTTTAGAAATTGAGGCTTCTAAAGAAGCGGTAGAAGTTTCGGCAAAAATGGAAGGACCTGGTAAGCTCAGTCTCACACTGCATATTTTTCCATTTTCCGGACTGCTGGTATTTTCTTTTTTGAAATAAACGTCGGCGCTTATAATAAAATCATATTTAGATTCAAGCTTATTTAATTTTTCAGCGGCAAAAGCTTCCAGTCGTGGGCTTGCGGCAATTTCATGATATTCAAAATTTATATTCATAATTAGTTGTTTAGATTATCGAATTAAAGATACAATAGGCAAAAATCCGTGACAAA
>Ga0115555_1003502_pt1 | contig 10161 bp, 7 predicted proteins | sample COGITO_mtgs_1104_2_FD_87285 | JGI IMG/M metagenome (GOLD analysis project Ga0115555, IMG submission 87285) | Pelagic marine microbial communities from North Sea - COGITO_mtgs_110407 | ecosystem: Environmental > Aquatic > Marine > Epipelagic | place: Germany:Helgoland, sampling site Kabeltonne...
AACGTATTATAGTATAGGAGGGAGGGTTTACGAACGGATAGCAAAGGTAAGGTAGACGAAAATTACATCAACAATATGACCATCAAAATGACCATCATCGTCGCGCCAATGTCATGCATGTGTCAGAAAATATTATTAAAATGTTTAAATGGAAATGATGATGTGAGTGATGATAAAAAACACCCTTCACACCCCCCCTCCGACGACGACATGCCCTCCTCCGACGACAGCGCAAACGGGACGTCGACCTACACCATCTCCAAGTTCCAATTTATCAATTGTTCCACATCACAGCGCAGCACAGCACAGCGAGAAATTGGCAAGCAAGAATAGCACAGCGCACAGCGAGAAATTGGCAAGCAAGAATGGCAACGAGAATGGCAAAAACGTACCATCCTATGATGCTTCAAAATAGCCAGCTTATATTTCTCCACTCGATCCAACTTCATGTGCGTTCTCCTCCTGAACACCGGGTCATTACACACGATGGTTTCGATGTATCTACGACGTGCGGTCTTTGAAGGGGACCCATCCAAGAGACTAGTGATGATGGGGACGGAGAATCCCGGGTCTTCGCGCTCTTTCGTGAGTGTTAGGTTCGGGGTTGGGGGGATGGTTGACCAGGATTTTAGGAGGGGGAGGTTCGACATTTGGATAGAGAAAGAGGTTGATGTAATGTGGGTTGGTGACAATCTCGAAGGGGAGGGGGATAGAAGCCAAAGCGAAGGAAGAGAGGAAATCTCGCAAGGTTGGTTGGTATTGCGCTGCGTAAGTTGACCTCAAGCAGCACACAGGATCCAGGCTGGATTGGCGACACAGGGTTTCTTTTTTCTATCTGTCACCCCGCTCTTGCTCCTACACTGCCTCAGCTCATCAAATTCGCGCATTGAATCAGATATTCCCCCGTCCTATCTTATCCATTGGATACGCCGCACTCCCCACAGTTTTTGGGGCTTTTCTCTATTGACCATGTCCTCTCTCGCTGCCAAGAAGGCGCCAACCACAGACCAGATTTATGACCGTCAAATTCGTCTGTGGGGCGCGACGGCACAGGCTAAAATGATGAATACGACAATACTCTACCTCCATCCCACGCCTATCCTTTCAGAAATAGCTAAAAACCTGGTTCTTGCGGGCCTTTCCTGCACTTTAATGAGTGACCGAAAGCTCGCCCGCCGTGACATTCAGCCAATGCTCTTTGTGGACGCAAAGATGGTCGGTATGAACGCCGCCGAGGCAATGCTAGAAAATCTACAGGAGCTGAACCCCCTCGCCACGATCTCGGCCGACCCCCGTTCCTTCAGTTCCGTGCCTGATGGGGACTTTGCGAGGTATAACATCGTCGTGGCGGACCCGACGCACATGACGCAAGCAGAGGTGAAGCGATTGAACGGTGTTACTCGTGCGAATGGGTCGCAGCTATTCCTCGTGTCGTCTTTTGGGTTTGAGTGTTGTGCCTTCATCGACCTTGGGGAGAAGCACAAATACCGGAGGGAAGTTGGGAAGGGGGAGCTTGGTGATACTGTGGTGGACGAATTCATCACTTTTGAGGAGGCTATAGGGGTCAATATGGCTTCTTTGAAGAACCGTTTTGGGGACGTCGACAAGAGCTACGTCGCTTGGCGTTCTTACATCGAGCACTCTGAGAAATCTGGATCGTGGCCACATGATAGCTCTGAAACTTCTGATTTCAAGACCACCGTTGAGGAGGTCTTATCCTCTAATAGCCTCCCTCTTGATTACATAGACTCGGATACGCTCAGCAATATTGCTTATGATGAGCTGGCTGTCGTGAATGCCGTTTTCGGGGGGGTTGTCGGGAACGAGGTAATCAAGGCGGTGAGTGGGCGCGGTGAGCCCGCGAATAATGTTCTGTGCTTTGACGGGAGGAAGGGTGCAGTCAAATGTACGAGAGTGGAAGCCAAGAAAGAAAAAGTAGCAGTGCCTAAGGCACCGTCCGCGCCTGCCCAGGCACAGGGCGGGGGAGACGAAGTTGAAATAATTGATTGACAATTTTTTCCCTTAAATTGTCCTCCCTTTCGAAAACTTAACAAAACCGCTACAGTTTGTACAACTTCAGACTTCAATCACTCTCACTGTCCCGTCCTTTGAACTACTTGCAATAATTCCACGACCTCCATGTAAGCTCAAAAAACATAAGCCGGTCACCCCCGCACTGTGCGCCTGCAGTGCTGCACTGCAAGTCCCCTTCCTTGCATCCCAGAACCTGAGACTGCCGTCATTCCCCCCGCTGACTACCTTCCCCCTCCTGTCATCTCCATGCTGCCAAACGGCGCAGTTTACCGCACCAATGTGTCCTTTCATTACTCTCAAGGACTTTCCCCGATTATGATCCCACACCCTAACCATTCCATCCGCTCCACCAGCAATGCTGCACACGGAATAATTATAATTAAGAAGAAGAAGAGGGGAGAGGAGAGTTAGTTTTTAGATTTGAAGGTAAGAGTCTATTTTATTCGCGTTTCATCCGTCTGTGCCCACTTACCTACGACTACCGCCATCACTACCCTCGCCGTTTTTGGTCGCCAGACACATAATTCCCTTCGCATTTGGACCCTGGCGGAGGCTACGACTCAGTTCGCCACTGCCTCTCTTCCACACGCAAACAACTCCATCCCGCCCGCTGCTGAGGTAACTCCCCCCTCCCTCGACACTCTTCTGTTTGCACATTGTAAGACAATTAATGCTACCAAAGTGCTCATTTTGAGACGTCCGTTGCCTCCCGGTTCGTACATCCCATATCCTAATAGTCTGGTCGCGGCCACCACTGATGACACAAGCACGACTGCTGTCCAACAATAAGCAGTTTACCGTGTCCGTGTGCCCCTTAAATTTGAACACCTGCGGCTGTCGTAACCTGGGATCCCATAGTGCTACCACGCGGTCACTCCCCCCGCTGACAATACGAGGGTAGCTACCGATAACGTTACCATTCTCGTGTGACTCGGTAACCATGCATGTGACTTTCCCGTTGTGTGCCAAGAATCGGCTCGACAAGCGCGCGTCTCCGCTCTCGGTTCGCCCTAAATCATATATCTTGATGAACCCGCTCTCCGTTCCACTGATAATGTTGTTCCCGCTTTCAGCATTATTACAAGTAGTCAATGAGGTCACAGTCTCTCCCCTACTCGCACCACCGCTATCGTCAATACAACTACAGACGCAAACACCCTTCTTGACATTCCAGACCCTAAGCTCGTTAACAGCACCCGTAACAATTAAATTGCTTCCGTTGTGCGTGTCCACTATATCGCTGTTAACCGAAAGCTTCGCGATGTGATTCACCGGCCCTCGGTGGCCAGTCAAGACCACTCCCTTGTTCTCAGGTTCTGGTGGATTTCTCATCTCGCCAACGCTGGCACCTGTGTTTAGACCAGGTGTCAATGGCGGAATACTCGTGGTTTTTTGCTGAGAAACATGGGGCGTTTTCAGCAGCGGAGACAGTACTGGACTGCTGCTCAGCTCATCGCCGTCGTCGAGGTCTCTGACTCCCCCAAATGCCTCCAAATCAGGGGTTGAATTGACACGCGGTCTTGAGCTCGCATGGTGCGTGTGCGGCTTGCTCTGTCTTTGTTTCGGGAGCCGATTAGTGGAAGATGTGCTGACTCGATGGTTTCTCATTGTCTGTGAGGTATGGGGCAGTTGCATGTTATTATTATTGTCCCCATTCTTGTTGATGCTCTGAAGATCTCCTGAATAGGTGCGGTTCATAGTGAGCGGTTTCATCAAATGTTGAAGCTGCGCGCTGCTACCGTTGTAGTTGTCACTTGCCGAGCTGCTGTTGTCCAGGCTGTTGTCCAGACTGCCGTCCAGGCGAGGAGAGGTCGAAGTGTTGGTCGAGGAATTATTATTTGTCGCCTCTTTGGAATTTTGGCGGGAGGGAATGGGCACAGCTGCTTGTTGCTTGTGCCTGAAGCCACTGATAGGTGCCATGCTAAGCGGGGCCGATATGACAGGGGCAACATTCGAGTCAAAATCGAGTGAGAGATGCGTGAAGCTGTCATTGGAGACGGACCCGAGGGAATTCAGGGAACCAATCGAACCTTCGAGATTGGACGCAGGGGCAATTTGGCCAAATTGCAGTGATTCTTGCGATTCATCGCTCAAGCTGTTGTTTAAATTGGGTTGGTGATGGATGTGGGGAGGGTGGGGGGAAGGCCGTTCGGGTTGGGTTTGTTGCTGTAGTTGTTGTTGCTGTAATTGTTGCTTTTGCCTCCTCTTCTTTCCATCTCTACCGAAACCAGTCTTTGTCGACGTCTTGGTGGTTGTGCTGCCCTTGCTTTCCAAGGTCTCGATGCTGAGCATGTGATGCTCCGGGTCGCCAAATTTTGGCACACTCGCATTGAGTAGCTGTGGAGACCCGATAAGCCTCACAGGCGACTTTAACGGCCGCAGGTCACGCGATGTTAGATCGACGCCAATCACCTCGACTGCGGGCGCGTTGTCTTTCTTTGAGCTTGGAGGAGAAGAAAATTCGTAAGGAGCGTTTGGAACGGGTGAAGACTCAACAACATGGGAGCGTGTGGCCGGAGTATGCTCATCGTGAATTATCGTCGTTGTCGTGCTGGTAAGTGATTTCTTTTTCTGTGACGAGTTGAATTGAATTGAATTAGCGTGTCGTGTCAGAGACGAAATACCATACGAAAAAAAAAGAATCGTGCGCTCACCTTCTTCTTGGCGCTCGATTTTTTGGTCCCAGTTTCTCTGTCTTTGTCTTTGTCTTTGTCTTTGTCTTTGTCTTTGTCTTTGTCTTTGTCTTTGTCTTTGTCTTTGTCTTTATCTTTGCACCTGTCGTTGTACTTGTCTCTTTCCTTCTCCCTTTCTTTCTCTTTTCTTTTCTCCTCCCCCCCTGCTTCCTCCAACACATCTACTTTGCGGCTAGCCTTGAGGAGCTCTCTATCTTTCTCCCTCTGCTTCTCCCTCTCCCACCTCTGCGCTCCTGCTCCCGCCGTCCATAAGCGCTCCCCAGCAGAGGTTGTAGGCCTGACGTTGATGACGTTCTCTCCTCCCGCTTTGTTGAAGAAGCTATTGTATCGCGACGTGGTGCTGTGCGGCATCATTTTGTTACGGCTCACGGCGCGATTATTGATCAAAAAGGGGTGGAGAAGGAGAGAAGACACGTCCCCTCGCATGTTAGGATCGCGCTGAAAACACTTCTCTAAGAAGGCACGCCCTTCACTATTGACGTTGTCGGGGAAGGTGGGAGGATCGTTCATGCAGGCGATGTGGTACATTGCTGTCACTGCGTTGCTGTACTGTGACCAGGGAGGTTTACCTGTAAGCATCTCAATAATAGTGCAGCCGACGCTCCAGATGTCCGCCTTTTTCCAGCCATGGCTCGCCAGTGTTTCTTTGATGACTTCAGGTGCCATCCACAACGGCGTCCCCTTGACTCCCTTCGTAGATCTCATCCCCCCTGTTGACTTGTTTGCCATCTCGGCAAGCATGTCAATCTCCTGTCCATCGACATCCCAATCCTGTGACGCCTGGGTTCCCCGAGCGATTCTTTTCGCGGCTCCGAAATCTGCAACCTTGATGACCCCGTCATTTCCAATGAGAACGTTGGCGCACTTAATGTCCCTGTGTGCGATTCCATTGTGGTGCAAATACTCGACTCCGCACAATAACTGGCGAGTATAATTCCGGACTAAGTCGACATTAAGGGGGCCAAATTTGTCCAGTAAGGTTCGCACACTACCTCCTGAGATGTACTCGAGAAATATTGAGAAGGTCCCGCTACGGCTATTGTTCTTGTTACTGTTGTTTTTGTGATAAGGATGCGAGGGTAGCATTCCACTGCCAGTCGACGTCGTGGTCGTCGTCGCGCTGTCATTCGTTTCGCCGCCTTTTGTGCCGTCTTCTCCTTCCGGGATCCCCCCCTCTGTGCTTTCCTCGTAACCGAGATACTCGACAATATTCTCGTGTCTCAGGCCCTTCATTGTTTCCACCTCGTTCTCGAGTGCCCGGAGCTCCTTTATAGTCACCTCAGTCATGTCCAAGTGTTTCACGGCCATCAGCTGCCCCGTATCCAAATCTAGGCCCAAGTATACACGACCGAACGCCCCACTACCAATGAGCTCGGCACGTTGCCATCGAATTTTATGTGGGGGGCATTGTGGATAACTAGCATAATGGCTGCTGGTTGTGGTTGTGGTTGTGGTGGTGGTGTTGTTGGTGGTGTTCATGGTGTTGCTAATGTGAGCAATGCTGCTGGTCGTGTTTGTGTTGATATTTTGGGGCGGTGTCGATGGAATACTGGGAATGAATTCCATCGGTTCATTATTTATTTCGCTGGTGCCGAAATTCCCCTGACTATTTTTATATTCCTCGTAAAAATCGGTTGGCGGGTTTTCGTTTTCAGCCTCGGGGGCATGTGTTGGCAGCGTGTAAACTGTAGCGGTCGTCATCTCTTCTTCTTCCATTCCGAGTGGTTGCAGTCCCGCTCGAGACCGCTGGGGAGTTGGACTCATCAAAATAAGCTCGCTGTCGTCCGGTTTTCTCTCGTCAACCATGACCTTGACAACAAGCTTACCCCCTGCATCTATCACGCTCCCAAGAAGCTCATTTAAGTCGTTCTGGCATTCAAGAGTTATATAGTCGCCCTCTGTGTCCTCGTACTTTAACGTGACATCGAAGCCGTAGTCATTCCGAAGACGCTGCCGAAGTGAACGGAAAGAAGCACCTACTGAGATTGATAACGCTCGGATGGTATTGGTGTGGTAGCACTTGAGCTTTATAGTGGACGTTGTAGGGGTAGGTTTTGCTGACGCCATTGCCGTCTCCGTTTCGGGAGACAGCAAAATATCGCCATTGCCATTACCGTGGCTGCTGTTATTGTTGTGCTTATTCTCGTACATTGAGTTCAAGTGGGCAGAGCCAAAATCAGGGAAACTACTTGGGGAGATCATAGAAGAGGTTGACTGCTTATGTTGTGGAGGGATCAATATAGAGGGACTCTTGTTGCCATTGGGTGAGTGAGCATAGGGGTTGGGACTTAGGCTATTGTTGTTGTTGAGGTGATGGTGGTGATACGGAGAAGAGAAGGTTGAGGGAATTTGGAGTGTAGAAGAGGAGGGAGAGAGTGGGGCATTAGATGAAAAAGGCGGAGAAGCGTTTCCAGGGCTTCCTGGTGGATCAAAAGTGTGGGGCGCGTGAGAAAACATGAAATTAGCGAGAATATTTCACTCTAATAAAAGCCTTTTCAAAAAAAAATTGTGAAGATTTTCTCCTTCTCCTTTTTGACTTCGTTCGGCCCCGATCTTCCTAAAGCAATGAAGAGAACTGAATATAATTGGCTGAAGAAAAAGAAGGTTGCCTGCCTTCCATTCTATACACATACAATGCTAACGCCCACTGATTTTTTTCCCCATTTGCTGAGAGTTCCGTGACCAACAACTACACAAAACCCTACCTCCCTCTCTGTTCCAAAATTTTCACCAACATACATCCCTTGAGTTTTCTCCTCCAATAAGCCCCCCTCTTGACCCAGCGCCTTCCCCACACACCCCTACTTACCTCACAATGGAGTCATGGTTTTCTGAGCTCCGATCTGGCACTGCCCCGAACCTCACGGGGAACATGCGCTCCTCTCTCACCACCGCCAACACTGGCGTACGTTCTAAAAAGCCTCAGTGGAAGAGCACCGGGGGGGAAGAGGACTACTCAGTGAGTTTAGGGGGGTACCGAGGAGGGCGAGGAGGGGGTAGTAATTTTGTCACAAGGGCCAAGGCAATGGAGGCAAGCAGCCCTGTACCGCCGCCTGTCACATCAGAGGTGAGTCTTTGAGGTTCGTTTCTCCTTCTTCCTCCATATGGGCCGGGAATTGCGCTTGCAGCGTTTTCCATTGTTGCAACAGCCTTTAATGGAGAGCGCTTCACAACACGCCTCAAAGCGTGCCTCAAAGCGTGCCTCAAAGCGTGCCTCACAACATGCCTCACAACATGCCTCACAACATGCCTCAAAGCGTGCCTCAAAGCGTGCCTCACAACATGCCTCACAACATAACATTAACATCCTCCTCTCTCAAAATCAAACAAACCTCAGAAAAAGCGAAAGAAAAAGAAGAAGAAGTCCCAGGAGATGGATTTCTCGTCTCCCTCGGCCGAGAGGGACCGCGAGAAGGAGCGCCGCCGAGAGGCGCGAAAGAGGGAGAGGGCGGAGCAGAGAGAAAGGGCCGCCATAATGAGCAGGGATGGCGACGACGGGTCGGTCGGAGCCGGCGGCGCCAACCCAAAGGACGTCGACCCTGAGGAGGAAGACTCCGTTCCCGTCCCCGCCAGCTCTAGTAGTCACCTTCGTCCAAATACAAGCGGTAACCTGTACGACATAAACCGCACTCTCCGTACAAAGATACGGCAGCACTCTGAGGGCGTGGCGGCCCCCTCCCCTTCCTCCCACCGTCCCGACTCCGGCAGTCCCCTCGGCGATAGCGACTTCTGGTCCCACTCCCACAACTCCCACGCCCTCAAGGCCAAACCCGACCTCAAGCAGCACGCCAAGAAACTCTCCCCGCCGAACGTCCCCACGGCGTCCAACTCCGCCTCCTCCCCCATGCCTTCCTCTCCCATCATCGACTACGACGACGGGTACAACGATACCTACGGCCCCTACGCCGATCCCCAGAACGACGACTCAAATCTCGTCGGAAGCTTCAGGGGCAAGCTCTCCTTGAGTCCCGGCGGCAGCGGCAACGATGCCAACGGGCACGCCAACGGTCACAGAGGTGCCGGCGGTCCAGGGGCGGATTCTACATTTCTCCCCGTGAACGTGGGGGACGACGACGACGATGATGACGACGACGACGACGACAACAGCAACAGCAACAGCAACAGCAACATCAACAACAACAGCAACAGCAACAACAACAGCAACATCAACATCAACATCAACATCAACAGCAGCAACAACAACAACAACAACAACAGCAACAACAACAGCAACACCAACACCAACAAGTCAACGGTCAACGCCAACAATACTCACCCCAAAAACGCCGGCAGCATCTGCGTCTCCCCCCCCCGCATCCTAACGGAGGAGACGATGCTGGGCACGGTGTCCTCGACCCCGCGCTCCCCCCACCTGAAGCGCGCCAAATCCTCCGGGGCCATCCTCGGCTTACGGTCTGGAAAGGAAACCGCGACATCCTTTGACATATTCTCACCCATGGAGAGAAAAATCTACACCCGATCCCACATCAACGACGACGACAACAACAACAGCAGCAACTCAGCGTCACCCTCACCCTCCCCTTCCCCCAACGCCCCGCCTCCCCACCAACACCTCCGAGGTTCCGCCTCCACGGCCTGCCTCTTCTCAAGCCGTCCCATGTCCGCCGCCGGCAAGCAGAGGGCCCCGGCGAAGGGTCGGCACAAGAGCGCGAGCCACGCGCGCAGGGACGGCGCGCTCGCTGCCGCGCTCAAGGGCACGCTCGCGGTGAACGGAGCGCCGGGGGGGGGGAATGCCCACGGGAACAACCACGGAACCGCGGCGAAGGGAGGAGGGGGGGCGGAGAAGGTTAGGGATGACTGGGATGTTGGACTGGAGGGGGGAGAGAAGGAACGACCGCCGAGTAGACAGACGAGTGCGTTTCCTATGAGGTTGACGGGTGATGGCGGGGGTCACTCAAAGGTGGGGGGGCCGGCCAAAACGGCTAAAACGGCCAAAGCGGATGAGTCCAAGATCCAAGTGCCGGGAGGGGATGACGGGTTTGACGGTTATGACGGTTTCGACGGCGGAGAAGCCTACGATAACGGCCCCCACCACAGCCACAGCCACGGCCACAGCCACGGCCACAGCCACAGCCACAATCACAACCACAACCACAACCACAACCACAACCACAAACACAACCACAATCACAGTCACAACCACAACCACAATCACAACCACAACCACAATCACAACGGCGTGGAGAAGGAGACGCACTCAGCCAGCGAGTACAGGGGTGCCGCGTCGTCCGCCTCCGGCAACGGCAACGGCACCTCCTCCGGAGGCACAGCGCCCAAGAAAAAAAGGCCCTCCAGCCGAAAGAAGCCCAAGATGCACCTCGACAAGAAGTCCACGGGCGAGGGCGTAGGCGGGCACCCCCAGCACTCCTCCAACTCGGTGGGAGACTCCTCCCCGCCCGTCAAGGTCGGGTGG
>Ga0115555_1003503_pt1 | contig 10159 bp, 8 predicted proteins | sample COGITO_mtgs_1104_2_FD_87285 | JGI IMG/M metagenome (GOLD analysis project Ga0115555, IMG submission 87285) | Pelagic marine microbial communities from North Sea - COGITO_mtgs_110407 | ecosystem: Environmental > Aquatic > Marine > Epipelagic | place: Germany:Helgoland, sampling site Kabeltonne...
ACAACAATGCCTACCACTTCACGAGACCAGTTCAGACGAGTTAGTTGTTATACAAAATAATCGCACCTAGTACATAGTAGTATTTTACACCTACGGTAAGTCAACTCACCGTATTTTGCATACGCTCTGCAAAAAACCCTAAGCCCTATAAAATACGAGAGCGCGACGGTTCGTTTGCACATGTCTCCGCACATGTTTTGCTCATCAACATCATAAGAGAAACACGCCGCGCGCAAACACTTAAATCGATACGAAGGAAGGTCCGAATCACGACAAAAATAACTTTTTTCTTCGTTGCTGAGAGAGCAAACACGACGCGCATATAAAATACTCGCATCATAACCATCTCCGGGGAAGGGAGAGGTAAAGAGCGGAAAACATTCCATTCGCGGGGAAAAAAGTCAACATTTACGGACTGATTTTTATTGTGTACGAAGACTACGACTATGTTTTCGATGTACCAAGGCGGGACGCACGTGGAAGTGTTCGACGCCGGGACGACGAAATTTTGCACAAATATCACAACTACAACGACCAGTAGTCGCGGGTTGAACGCGTCATCAGGAGCGTGTGGTGACGACGATTCGTCAAAAAAGTCTTCAAAGTCACTTTTTGCTGCTTCAAACACCAACAACGCGCAGTCGGCGCTTCGCCAGGCGAGAAACCAGCGAGGCGTCCAGTGGCAAATTTCGGACGCGAGGAAAACGGTCAACTCGAGGAATAAGAAGTATTACGAGTCTACCGCGAAAGGGTACGTGTTGCAGCTGGAAAACGCGTCCATTGAAACCGTCGTTCAACAACACTCGAATAATACTACCTCTTCTTCGGCGAAAGCGCGACAACTCACGCAGCCGATGGTGTGCGCGCAGATTTACGTCGAGAAACCGGAGGATAAGTTTACCATCGAGTTTGTGTTTTCCGAAGTTGAAACGAGGAGAGACAGGCGGAGAGTGGTTCTCTCGACCGCGTTTTTAGAGACGAAAACGTCGCCTTTGCACTGTCAGGTGCCTATTGTCGCGAAGAAGAGGAGAGCGACGAAGAGTGTTTCGGTGAAAAGCGCAGTAGTTCCAAACAAGAAGAAACACCATCAACAACACGAAGATGAGAACGATCTCACGAGAACATCGAGAGATAGTACTCGACAGTTCACGTACGACTCGTGGGTAAACTTTATCGTTCCTATTCCGAAGCTTTTGAAAAAGTGCTTCGGCGACGCGGCTACGAAACAGAAATACGCGATTGAGAAAATTCGCATCTCCGGGACGTGTTTAATCAAGCGCGTGTTGACGTTGCGAGGAGACCGATTATCATCTGGTGGATTCTTTGGTGAAGACGATTACGTCCCAGCGAGCGTGGACTTCCCGAACGGAGTTGGCCGAAAATCTATCCTGTTCTTGGGCGAAGAAGACGAAGAAGTTCGCGTTGATTCGAGATCGACGAAAACCGCCGCGGTGCGCGAAGAAGGTAGATCCCCCGCGAGGAAGAAGCAGAAAGACAACGACATCATCGCACATATCGCTACACCTGCTCGACTTACGTATCGCGAACGTCGCCAGCAGAATCATCGACAAAGTAACATCAACGCGGCGATCAAATCTTCGCTTTCGACTGCCCTCAAAGCCATCGATACGAATTACGAAAAATTGACGAAAATTTCGTCACGTTCGCCGTCACCTCCGTCACCTCCGTCGTCGTTTTCGTCGTTTTCATCCGCCAGATCGTCTCGAGATGACAAGAACGAGAAAAAGGCGGTCCGATTTGCACCAGATACGCCGCCAAACGAGGTGGAAGATGTCGAGGAAAAGAGTGAAGACGCGCGTTCGTCGCATTCGGATGGATCGATGATATCGAGATCATCGTCTTCTTCATCTCGCTCGCAACCTATGATCGGCGGCGGCTGCGGCGACGAAGACGACGAAAACGACGACGAGAATGGAAAAGATTCTCCTGAAAAACTGGTCTCTTTTGTCGACGTTGTTCCGTTACCGAGAAATGATCTCTCGGTCCGAGTGCCCAACTCGAGGCGCTCAAACTTGTACCGCGACTCGGCTGAATATAAATCGTCCTCAGAAAGCGACGACGACGACGACAACGACAAGGAAGACGACGAAGAAAAAGAGGACTTGGATGAAAATGGTAAAGACGAACAACTACCCCCTTCGAACTGGGACGCCGCGCTCGGTTTCAGCAGCGATGATGATGAAGAAGAAGAAGAAGCGTAAAACAGATGTGACTTCTCTCTAAATTTACAACTTGAAAATACAACGCGTTCTCTATGATAGAAGCGTAAAATCTCTCTCTCTCTCTCTCTCTGGATGTGTGTGTGTGTTATTATCCACACTTACATCTCAAACTAATACCCAACGCTCACCGCGGCGTTGACGACGATAAAGTCGTCGTTCGCTCGCCCGTCCGCGTCGAAGCCGTCGCCCATGGCTTCTATCGCGATCCCACTCGACGCCACCATCCCTCCTCTCACTAACTCCACGTCCACCGAACCGTACGGAAATACTTTTTTCACCTCATCCACGTCCACTGGATACGCATCAATCGGCGCGGCTACGAGTACGTGTAACTTCATCCCGCCGTACCCGCCCGGTATCAAGTCCGCGATAGCCGGTAACGAGTTGAAACTAATCGCATCTTTACACGCTCGCACCGCGGCTTTCGTGCCGTCTTGTCCGTGTTGATCCGACCCGACGCCGAGTTCCACGAACAAGGTTTTCGACATTTTGTCGTGCTTTTCCACGTTTTCTGTTCTTTGTTGCGTCTCCGATGATGATGAAGCTTTCGCGCGCAGAAGGAATCGATTCACCATCGCTCTTTTCCCGAACGAAAGACTTTTACCAGAGGAGGAGGAGGAGGACCCGGAAAGGAGTAAAAACGGAGACATCGCTCGCACAAACATTACTCTCTCTCTACTTCTCTCTCTTTCAAATGAATGGTGCGTGTGATGTGCGCAGCAGAGAAGCGCGCGCAAGTTTGTGAAGAATTCCAATTCCGTTCGGGAAATACCGTTAGAGATACGAATGGATTCCTCATTCGACGCGCGCTTTGCGGGCGAGAGATACATAACAAAGACAAAGATATGAACGCTCCCAGAACACGCGCAACGACCAAAACGACCACCACCACGGCGTGTCAAATGTGCGACATCGCGCTCGAATACGACGCGCTGTCGGCGGAGTTTTTAGCGTCTCGCAAAGTCCAGTGCGGCAGGTGTACGTTCGTCAACGACATCAGAGTCGACGCGGAGGAGAAGACGACGACGAAGACAGCATCGTCGTCATCATCAGAAGGAGTAAAAGGCGACGAAGCATTCGCGAGACGATTACAGAAGGAAGAAGACGCGAGAGGAAGTCATCATCGCGGGAGGAGTTTTGGGTCGTGGATGAAGGATTTGTTTTCAGCGCTTCCTTTGCCTCAGGAGGAGGCGAAGAAACGACCGCCTACATGCGCCAAGTGCGAACGAACGGTGACGGACGTCGGGGTGTTCGATCCCGGCGAGCGAGTGACACAAAACAACGTGTTCTCTCGAACAACAACGACGGTGAGATATTATCAAACCTCGGAGTATTGGAACGAGTTTTTGTGTAGGGAGTGCTTCGAGGGCGAGAGACGCGGATATGTGGTTCGGTGCGACGGGTGTCAAAAGATCGAAAGCGAGCGGTGTAAGCGAGAGTTGGGTGGATTCGTGAGGCTTCCGGAGGAAGAGCAAGGACCAGGGAATGCTGGTGCAGATGGTGGTGGAAGATATTTGTGTTTAGAGTGTTCTGGGTCTGTCGTGGTCGATAACGAGGACGCGTGGATATTGTACGAGGAAATAAAGCAGTTCATGATGAACGAGTTAGATTTAACGATGCCGGAGAGGATGCCGCCGTTGCACGTGGTGACGGAAGAATCAATGCGCTTATCCATGGGGAGAGACCAAAATACAACAGCGCACGTGTACAACGACGACGACGTAAACGACGACGACAGAGCAGGAGGAGGCGTAGATTTTAGCAACACCCGAACTCGAGGTTTATGTCTGTCCACCGAACACACGCTCACTCGCGTCGTGCGTCGCCCGGAATTCTCCTGGCAAGAAGGCCTCACATTCTCTGAGACGCCCATCCACGTCGGCTCTCGGAGCAACGTCACCGCCATCATCGTCGTCAACTGCCTCCCGCGACTCCTCTTCGGCTCCATCCTCGCTCACGAAATGACCCACGCGCACTTCCGCCTCACCCCGGGATACCCTCGAAAAATCAACCGCAAAGTCGAAGAAGGCTTGTGCCAACTCATCGCCTGTCTCTGGACCGAACGCGAAGCGCAAAAGATCGACGGAAACGACGAGGAGGCGAAAAACCAGCTCGCGTTAGCCGGATGCATAGCGCACAACATCCGCAACGAACCGTCGGAAATCTACGGCGACGGCGCCAGAATCGCTCTGCACAGGTACGAAAAACTCGGCAACTGCAGAGACGTGTTCGACTGCGTCAAAAGTACCGGACAGTTCCCCGAGTACGACGCATGATCATCTCTCTCGATAGTTTTAGATCATTAGAATACTCTCTATAAATAAGAGCTTGTTTGTGTCTTTTCCTTTCTTTTTTTGCTTACAAATTCCTCATTTTTTATCCACAAAAGAAGTAAAAATGTCCTCGGATACGGCGGAATCGGTCTCTGCGCAAATCGCCTCGCAAGGCGCGCTCGTGAAAGCGTTGAAACTTTCCGGGAAAACAAACGACGACCCGGACGTGTCTTCGGCCGTCTCGCATTTGAAACAGTTAAAAGCAAAGTTAGCCGAGCTCACCGGCGTGGAAGAGATTGTTGGCGGCAGGGAAAAGAAGAAAAAAAAGGACGGAGGAGGGAAAAAACCAGCACCATCGTCGACGAACAAAGAGATGAAGAAAGAGACGAAACTGGGGATGCACGTCGGGATCAACGAAGATTTCGGGGCGTGGTACTCCCAAGTCGTCGTCGAAGCGGAACTGATTGATTATTACGACATCAGCGGGTGTTACATTTTACGTCCGTACGCGTTCACGCAATGGGAGTACATTCAGGAGTTTTTTAACAAGGAGATTAAAAAGTTGGGCGTAGAGAACGCGTACTTTCCGATGTTTGTCTCGCAGTCTCGATTGGAAGCGGAGAAGGATCACATCGAAGATTTTAGCCCAGAAGTCGCGTGGGTGACGAGATCGGGGGATTCAGAGTTGGAGTGTCCAATTGCAGTCAGGCCGACGTCGGAGACGGTGATGTACCCGCACTACGCGAACTGGATCCGGTCGCACAGAGATTTGCCGCTGTTGTTGAATCAGTGGTGCAACGTCGTGAGATGGGAGTTTAAACACCCGACGCCGTTTATCCGGTCGAGAGAGTTTTTATGGCAGGAAGGGCACACGGCGCACGCGACGAAGAAAGCGTGCGACGAGGAGGTGAGGACGATTTTAGATTTGTATCGACAAGTGTACGAGGACTTGTTAGCCGTGCCGGTGATTCCGGGGGTAAAGAGCGAGAAGGAGAAGTTTGCCGGAGGTTTGTATACGACCACCGTGGAAGCGTTCGTGCCTTACACTGGAAGAGGGATTCAAGGCGCGACCAGTCATTGTTTGGGACAGAATTTTGCAAAGATGTTTGACATTACCTTTGAGAACGATAAAGGCGGACGATCCATGGTGTGGCAAAACTCGTGGGGGATGACGACGAGAATGTTGGGCGTGTGTTACATGGTGCACGGTGACGACGTCGGGTTGAGGTTACCACCGAGAATTGCGCCGATACAAGTGGTCATCGTGACCATTCCAAACTCAAAGTTGAGCGAAGAGAAGGCGCAGATGTTGAAAGGTATGTTTTTCGTCTCGCGAAATAAAAATCGCGATTTTGTTTTTGCGCGTTTGTTTCTCGTACCGACTCTCTTACCTTGTGTTTGCGACTTTATTCGTGTCGTCGACGCTCTTTTCATAAAGAGTCGAAGATTAAAGATTAGAATTACTCCTTTACCAATAGTCCATCGAAGTTATCGTTGGGTTATAATGGCTTGGAGCCGACATTTTTTTTTTCATTTCTTTCTGTTGGTTTTTTTTTCTCTCTCTCACTCACTCACTCACTCGCGCTTTCAAAATCAAACACAGATAATGCTGAAGCGATCGGGAAATCTCTCACGGATAGCGCGAATGTCCGCGTCAAGACGGATACCAGAGACAACTACACGCCGGGATGGAAGTATTCGCACTGGGAGGTTAAAGGCGTTCCGATTCGTCTCGAGTTTGGACCGCGGGATTTGGACAACGAAACGTGCGTTTTAGTTCGCAGAGACACTCGCGAAAAAGAGGTGTGCAAATTAGCCGACGTAAACGCGAGAGTGCCAGAGCTTTTGGTTGAAATTCAACAAAACATGTTCAATCAAGCCAAGGCGATTCGCGACACGTCTACGATTACGGTCACGGAATGGAAAGATTTCGTCCCGGCGTTGGACCAAAAGAAGATGGTGTTGACCCCGTGGTGCGAGACGAAAGAGTCCGAAGAAGAGGTGAAGAAACGCTCGTCGGAAGAAAGCGAAGGCGGGGCGGCGAAGACGTTGTGCATCCCATTCATTCAGCCGCCGTTAAAAGAAGGAACGAAGTGCTTCATCACCGGGAAACCTGCCACGGTCTGGGTGTTGTGGGGAAGATCGTACTAAGGAGAAAGAGGAGAAGGGGAAAATATCTATTTAAATGAATATTGTTATTGTAACCATCTACATTCTCTAAAACTACCAGTCGGTACTATGTTTTCGTCTTACTATCATCTAGAACTAGAACGAGTTTCGACTTCTATTCGCTACGTTTGGTCCCCACTCCTCGTACGCGCTTTTACTAATCTGTTGATTCAAGTTCCACGTCACTTTACCGAGCACCGCGCCTCCAGTCCAGCTCAAGTGCTCCATACTTTTCTCGTGCAAATAGTCCGGCGCGGATGCGACGACGTTCACTTTGGCACTTTCCGGTGCAATCTTTGTTCGAATGTCTTCGCCTAACCGTTCGCGGAGACCTTTGACGGAACTTTCCGTGCCGTGCGCGACGACGCACTCGAACGCGTTTTCTTTCCCGTGAGAAAAGAAATGCCCAGCTTGCGCGTGTCTGAAGGAATTCTCTACCGCCGACTGTATGGCTTCGACAATTTTACTATTCGCGTCGTCGTCCGTATTTGAGGAACAACAATACAACGCGTCGCCGAGCGCAAACGCGTCTTTCGTTTCCACGCTAATCTTATTTCCATCCGGCAACTGATACGACTCCATTCCCTCTCCTCCTCCGTTCTTTCCATCATCATCGGCGTTCCATCTCACCCTCGCTAAGTGTCTATTCACAATCATCCTCTCCCATTTCTCCATCTCCGCGTAAATCTCTTTCCCTTCTCGCACCGTCGTTCCACTCAACGCTTTCTCGCAACACCGCTCGCCCCCGCCTTCGATCCGTCGACACGTGCTCTCCACAATCTTCCCGTCCGAAACCGTCGCGCAATCCACCGTCTCCGCGCCAACGTCCACCGATATCCCGTTCAACCTCCCGACTCCAGCTAACGCGCACACCGCCGCGTTCTCCGCCGCGTACCCGGACACTCGAAACTCCTCGAATAACATTTGACACACGCGTTCTCGTTCTCGTCTCGAGGCTAAAATCGGTTCCACGATAAACACGTTCTTTTTGTTCTTCTCTTCCTCTTCCTCTTCCTCGGGTTTAATCCACCCGAAATTCTCGTAAAAGAGCGCTTCGAACACCGCTCGCAAGGCGTCGAACGATTCCACGCGTCTCCCAAGAATCGCGCTTTCCAAGTTCGACGTTTCTTCGACGACGGTGCAGTCCGAGGAAACTCTCGTCGGTTCTTGCGTTTGATGTTCTCGTTGGTGTTTGCTTACCATCGAGGACGAGGAGTACCCGCCGAGAATATGGTTTCGATTGCCGTAATCGATCACGACGATCGGTACCGCGTTGTTGGCTTTCGACAGGTACGCGTCCATTCAGAGAGAGAGATGATTTGAGTGATGCTGATGTCGCGTTGTTAGTGTTTTGATGAGATGAACTTCTGCCGCACAATTTCCCCGCAAAACACACTGCTTTCGTGTTAAATATGTATTACCAAACCTTAACGACGAAGATGTTTTCTCTCGCGACGACGCGAAGGATGATGCTCGCGCGGAGGAACTACTGTTACGCTTCTTCTTTTCACGCGAGTGCTGCTGGGAAGAGGAAAACGTCGTCCTCGTCGTCGTCTTTCTCGGCGTTAAACGACAACGACGAGAACAACGTCGTCGTTCTCGTCGAGGATGATGATTACGACGACGACGCGAGACGCGAGAGTAGCAGCAGCAGCAGTAGCAGTAATAATACGAATAATAATGGGCACATAGTGCTCGTCGACGGCATGTCCTTCTTATTCCGCGCGTTTTACGGCTTCCAAGCGCGCTCGGACGCGACCAAACTCATAAACAGCAAAGGCGAAGATGTGGGCGTTTTGCACGCGTACGCGCACGCCATGTGCGCTCTGTTGGAATCGAAACCGTCGCATTTCGCGGTGTGTTTTGATAGCAAAGGGAAGACGTTTCGACACGAAATGTTTGTGGATTATAAAGCGAATCGGCCGCCAACTCCCGAGGCGTTGATTGCCTTGATTCCGAAGGTGAGCGAGTTAGTCGAGGCGATGGCCATCGAGACGGTGAAAGTGAGCGGCGTGGAAGCGGACGATATCATCGGGACGTTAGCGACGCGGTCGGTGACGGAGAAAGGGTTTAAGGTGTCCATCGCGAGTCCGGATAAGGATTTTTGTCAGTTGTTGAACGAAAACGTTCGGATGTTGCGGCCGGGCGGCGGAGGGCAGTTTAGCGCGTTCACTTTGAGAGAGTTCGCAAAGACCCACGAAGAGTTGATTCAGCCGGAACAATTCGTAGATTTCTTAGCGTTAGTTGGAGATTCAAGCGATAACGTCCCTGGAGTCGAAGGCGTGGGACCGAAAACGGCGAGAAAATTGTTGAATAAATACGCCAACGTGGACGCGATATTAGAAGCGGCGAAGAACGGCGAGGACGAGTTTGAAAAGATGGGCACGAAGAAAGTGAGAGAGGCGTTGAAATCGGAGAAAGGACAAAAAAGCGCGCAGTTATCGCGAAAGTTGGTGGAAATTCGTACGAAACTGTCCGCACCAGACGTGAATGGTGATTTAGACGCGTTTCGCGTGACGACGCCGGACGATTACGGGCGCAAAGCTATGGACTGCTTCGAAAGGTACGAGTTGCCGAGCGCCGCGGATAGATGGAAAGCCATACACAACATCATACTTTAGATTTCTTTTTATATCATCATTATCGCTAAAGCCTACGTACCTACGCTATAGTATTATCTTCATCTTTGTGTTTTATTATTCGTCTTCTTTACTACTACTACTACTACTACTCATATCTTTCGCGGTTGTTCCTACTAACAACGCGAACACGAGAACCACGTTCATCAACGCAAACACATCCAGAAACCAAAATCCGGTGATAGATCCTAACCCTTCAATCGGCGAGGCCGATTCAAACACGTTCGCGAGCGCGTTCGAACCTTCCGTTGGCGGTTGCCAGACGGTTACTCCCGCGATGGATGCATCTTCTAACAACTGTGGCGTTGATGTTGGGGAAACGTTCGCTGCTTTCGATATATTCACACCCCTCCTCTCGAAACTGCTTTTGTTGTTCTTCTTCGTATTATTTATTCTCCTTCTGCTGGAGGTGAAAGGCCCAAACGCATAGGATGGTGGAACACGACAGACGACGGCGTGGTGCATCTCTCGTTTTATTAATTTATGCGTAGTATAGAGAGCGTCTTGTTTCGCCTACTTTGTCGAGTTACACGTGCAGGGGAAATTTCAAAATGAGGGAAACTAAAGTGCACGTTGTTGTGTGGTTCTTCTCTCTTACGATACTGAGGTATGGTTGAGATAAGAATCTCAATTTGTTTTTGCTCTCGTTGTTGTTACCAACAGCGAGAAGAGGCCGTGAACGCTTACGCGGAGGTAAACTCTGTTGTTTTGATGATGAGAGAAGTAATCATGAAGAGAGAATTGGAAAGGTGAGTAAATTTCGACCCGTTGAAGGAATTTAAAAAAAAACGCACTGGTGACAGCCTTGGTCCCTTCGGAGACGGCGTGCTTGGCC
>Ga0115555_1003505_pt1 | contig 10157 bp, 3 predicted proteins | sample COGITO_mtgs_1104_2_FD_87285 | JGI IMG/M metagenome (GOLD analysis project Ga0115555, IMG submission 87285) | Pelagic marine microbial communities from North Sea - COGITO_mtgs_110407 | ecosystem: Environmental > Aquatic > Marine > Epipelagic | place: Germany:Helgoland, sampling site Kabeltonne...
ACTTGGGCAGGTTTTTGAATTTGACAACAGATCCAAACAGATCAGAGACCATTACGATCTTTATGATCCCATCAAGGGAAGGATACTAGGTGTTGCTGACAGAGAGATCAACATCAAGACGCCATGGGATCCGGCAGTGTACAACACAGGTCCAAATGCCAACACCAAGACACCATGGGCACAGGAACACATAGGAGAAGTATGGTGGGATCTATCAAAAGTCAAATGGACATGGTATGAACAGGGAGATCAAGAATTCAAAACAAACAACTGGGGCAGAATCTTCCCAGGATCCAGCATAGACATATACGAGTGGACGGAATCAACCGTACTGCCAGACCTCTGGGTGACGAGATCAAAAACACAACAAGGTGTCTCGGAAGGTATATCAGGAACACCACTGAATCCCGACAATTCACAGTACACGGTGATACAGAAATACAGTTCCAAACTAGACACTTTTGTGAATTACTATTATTACTGGGTAAGAAATAAAATAACAGTGCCAACAAACAGCGTGGTCACTAGGAAGAACTCAACAGCATTCGTTAAAAACTTGATAGAAAATCCTAAGAGATCACAATTAAAATACTATTCGGTGTCAGACACCAACAAACTTATACTGAACAACACCGACAAACTTTCCGGCCAAGACATAGTGTTGAATATTGACATCAGGACCAACACATTTGATGGCGATGCACACTCTGTGTGGAAACTGGCCAGAGAAGGTGACAAAGATTATAGACCAGGCACACAGATAGAAACACGTTGGTGGGATTCTCTTGTAGGACAGAATGAATCAGGAGATCAAGTGCCAGATATAAGTCTTCCAATCAATGAGAGGTACGGAAACAGCACAAGACCAAGGCAGAGTTGGTATGTGGACAGATTCACAGCACTAAAAGAAATCATAGACTACTCTAACACTGTGTTAAAGAAATATCAATTGGTTGGAACGTTCAATCTTACAAATCTAGATTCCAAGGAACCAGAACCGACTGCTGAGAGTTTGGAATGGGACACGACCATAGACACATATGCGGAACTGACGTACATTGACACAAGAGACCTATCAGGAACAGTAAAATTCCTAGTCAAGGCGGATGAGACAGCCAACGGATACTGGGCGATATACACATGGGATGGTACGGAATTCTCAAGGACACGATTACAGACTTACAACACATCATCGTATTGGAGTTACACAGACTGGTATGGAACAGATCCTGCTGTACATGGAATGCTTCATAGCGAAAATACTAAAATTGACAAACAGGTAACATACGAGTACGAACTAGATGCTCTCACACTTGCAGTAGGCAAGCATGTCAAGGTCACTAGTGCTGACACGGGTGGATGGAAACTGTTCATGAAGACTGCGACAGGTTACACAAACGTGGGAACAGAGAACGGCACGATAAGATTATCAACAAAACTCTATGACTACACACAGGACGCCACAGGGTTCGCAGGTGAGGACACGTTTGACGACAACTTCTTTGATCAGGAACCAGCACAGGAAACAAGGAAAGTTCTAACTGCACTGAGGGATGACTTGTTCATTAATGATCTTGCTGTGGAATACAACACACTGTTCTTCACAGGATTGAGGAAAGTGCTGGCTGAACAAACCTATGTTGACTGGATGTTCAAAACATCATTCATCAATGCCAAAAACTCTGTGAGACCATTGGACCAAAGGAAGTCATACACAACAGGAACAGACAATTGGATAGAAAGTTACATAAACGAAGTGAAACCTTTCCATACAAAATTGAGAGAATACAGATTAGGACACACAGGTACTGACACACAGGACGGTTTATTCACAGACTTCGACAGTCCAACATTCTATGACGCAACAACAGGCAAGATCAGAGGATTGAATGTGGACAAGGACACAGACAAACTTACAGAATACCCATGGCAGATGTGGAATGACTACCATAAGAAATATGTTTCATCAATAACCATCAGTAAGGGTGGATCAGGCTACACTAAAACTCCAACAGTCACGGTAGTGGGAGGAACAGTAATGGCAACAGGCCCATTCCAGATACTGGCAACAAGTTCTTTTGGATCAACATCGGGCAGTTATGGTTACTTCTATCCATTGTTCAGCAGTCAAACACAGGCAGAAATCTATGACACACAGAATGGGGGTGCAGGAACAACAAACATTTATAGATTTGATGGGTACACAGGCACGTACTATGGACCAAGCACGAGCATCACAGCCCAATCAACGATATCAGGTGCATTCAAGATGTACACAACACCTAACACGACAGCGGCAACTGCCACAGCAACAGTTGTAGATGGTGTAGTCACTAAGATCACCTTGACAGGTACTGGTGCAAACTACACTACAACACCCATGGTAGTGATAACTGGAGGTGCAGATGACGGGTCAACACCAACAGACACGGCGAAAGCATATGCAAACCTGAACAACGACTTGGTTAGAGATATTACTACAACAGTGAAATTTGACAGGGTGTCAAGCACATCTAGTGTGGTTGATTGGACAGCATCTACTAGCTATAAGTACAACCAACTGATCAGACACAAAAATGAATTATACAAAACAACAAAAGCCTTTACTGCAACAACAAATTTCAATGACAACGCAGGAGATTTATATAAAGTGTACGGTGATGAAACAGGACTGACAGCGGCGGACAGGACAAAAGGTTTCTACACACCAGGAACAGGGATGGCAGGCAATGAACTGTCTCAGGTAATGTCGGGTGTTGACTACGGCGGCACTATGGTAACAGGATTGTTGTTCTCGCAAGAAGCTGGTTGGGACAAGGCAGGTTGGTATGATTTCCCATGGGACAACTACGGTGAGTCCAGAGTCAAAGCCTTCAGTGCTACTGGAGCCTCAGCAAACTTTGTTATTACTCCGGCACCGGCTGTTAGTGACGTGTACCAAGTATACGTAACATCAGGTGACAGCACGAGGAAAAAATTAAACGATATATTCAGGGGTGACGGATCTACTACATCTTTTGTGCTGTCAAGCATGCCAGATGCAGGTGCATTGGTAGAGTTCATACCTTTTGATGATGACGGTGTACTGACTCCCACAGACGACAGGACCCTTGACTCGATAATCAAGGGTGGACTGTTTGGATCTGCGATAGGATCAGCACCAAGTGACATATTGCTAGAAGGTGATGATTTCATATCACCAGAAACCAGCTATGCTCCAGAAGAGACTGTTCCAGGACAGCTATTTGATGCACTAGATATCAAAGTTTACACATCTCCTGAGTCAGGAGTGCCATTCATTTCAAGCAAGAATCACAGAGGTGATGGAAGTACTTTGACATTTAGCATTGGCGACTACCCTGGAACACTAGGTTCTGTCATGGTTTCAGTAAATGGAGCAACACAGAAAGTTTCATTAGATGGTTCAACTGCAGGAGATTATTCAGTTGACGTTGCAAACAAGACAATAACATTTTTAAGCACGGCGCCAGCGGCAAACAGTGTGGTAGCGACAAGAGTTTTCGCAATAAGTGGAGAGAATTACAGGGTACTGGACCAATACACAGGAGATGGAAGCACAGTGGCATTCACTACATCGACTAGGGGTGAGTTTAATTTGGATTCAACTGTGTCTGACATTTACATAACCATAGACGGTGTGCCAACCACAGCATTCACAACAACTACAACTGCCAACACAATTACAGTAACATTTAGTTCTGCACCGCTGGCAGATGCATTTGTTCAGATTGCAGGGTTCAACAAGTCTACAACAAGCACAAGAAGTTTTGCCAGCGTAAGAAATGAAAAAATTACATATGATGGATCAACAAACAGATACACTTTAACTTATCCACCAGGATCCATAGGTCCACTGTCAGGATTAACAATAATCGAATTGAATGGCAAAGTTCTGAGAGGACCAGATGTAAGTTACTACACGGGTGACGGAAGCACTTACAGTTTCAATCCAGTGGCCGGATTGGGTGACGATTCAACGATAGATCCAGCCAAGGTTATCACAAGTGCCTCACAGATACAAGTACACATAAATGGTGTATTACAGGAATTGAACACAGACTATGTTGTTAACCTAGGAGCATATGATAAAACTGCAGACGTAACCACAACACTTGCTGACACAAGCACACTGACTGCAGACACTATAGGTTCTCCAGAAAGGATAGAACTTGTAAATCCAGCATCAAGCACAGACTTGGTAGCAATAACAACTTTAACCGATAACCAATATTACAATGAAGGGTCGGACATAATTTTAGACGTGGCACAGATAGATGCAGACTCAAGCACTTTAGGATATCATTTAAATCCAGCTGATGTATTGTCAGTGACTACATTCAACAACGCACTTGGAATGAAATTGAGAAGAGAGGTCCTAGAAGGCAGAACAAACAATGTGTTCAGCTTGAGATTTGAACCTTTGAACGGTGCATACACTTATGTTTGGTTAAACGGAGATCAACAGACACAGGGATATGACTTTACAATTAGTGGCAACACAATAACATTTGTTGGCAAGACAATAACAGCTTCGGACAGACTTGACGTCATGTACTTCGCAACAGAGTCTGCCGCGAGTGCAACAGGATTTAGGATATTCAAGGACATGCTGAACAGGACATTCTACAAACGTATCAGCAAAACAGCAACAACAGAACTGGTCGATGATCTGACCGATACAATAGACACAATGCAGGTAAAAGACGGAACTGCATTGCCAGAGCCTGATGCGTCAAACAACATGCCGGGTGTGGTCTTTGTAGACAAAGAAAGAATAGAATATTTTACCAAGAACGGAAACACGTTGGGACAACTAAGACGTGGAACACTTGGAACAGGAATTAAGGACCATAGCGATGGCACATTAGTGGTAGATGCCAGCGGATCTCAAACTATACCTTATGCGGACACAATATACACCAACACCTTCACAGGTGACGGTAGCACTGTTATTTTCGCACTATCACAAGCCCCAGCCTCCGCTAGTGAGTTAGACATATTCATTGGTGGCCAACGATTGTTGCTTACTAGCGAGGATGGATCAACTATAAACTACTCTGTGGATGGATCTACTACGGCAGTCACATTAAGCACTGCTCCAGCAGACGGAACACAGGTTAAAATCTTACACAAGAGAGGACAGGTATGGTACACGGCATTAGATGGCAATCCTGCTGACGGTAAGGGCTTACAAGCTTCTACATCACAACAGGCTAAATTCATTGCTAACGAACCAACAAACGCACCTGAATAAATACACTAGATGACACAGGACAACAAACCACAAGAAACAGAAGAAGAGAACAAAAAGCCTCAAGATCAAAGCGGAGTTATGATAGAAGGGCACATTAAAATTTTTGATCCGGAATCAGGCGAAGTAATGGTGGACAAAAGAAACGCAATCCACTATGAAAACATGTCACAGGCACTGGCTAATTCATTAGCTAACAAGACAACAGGATTCGTGCATGAGATGGCATTCGGTAATGGTGGTACAACTGTTGATCCAACAGGTATAATCACATACCTTACACCAAATTCTACAGGATCAAACGCCACACTGTACAATCAAACATATTACAAAGTTATAGACGACAACTCTGCCACGAACAAAGACACAACAAGGAACAAGATGGAAGTGAGACACACGGCAGGTAACAAGTACACTGACATCGTTTGCACTTGCACACTGGACTACGGTGAGCCAACAGGACAGGCCGCGTTTGACAACACGACAGATTTCAATGGAGAGTACGTTTTTGACGAACTAGGATTGAAAGGTTGGGAAGGAACAGAGAACGGGTCGACCAACAAACTGTTGACGCACGTCATATTTCACCCGGTACAGAAATCTCTAAACAGACTGATACAGATTGATTACACTCTAAGGATACAATCATTAACGACATTTACTGAAACAAGTTCAACGGCACTGTCTACATCAAACACAGTGAGTGGAACGACTTCAGGTAGTAACACAGGATACTAATAGATGGCATACACAGTAAACAAGACAAACAGTGCGGCATCACCGAACCAGTACACGGTACAGGATGGTGTTGTAAACACACAGACTGATTTAAGTTTTGTTGGAAAAGGATATGCCGGTTACGGAGAAGTGATTGCAGAAAACTTCCTAGCATTGATGGAGAACTTCGCAAACGACACAGTACCCACCAAACCGATTACAGGACAGCTTTGGTATGATACTTCGGCGAACAGACTTAAAATATACACAGGTTCAACGTTCGTACCACCAGGTGCCAATGTTCCTTATCAGTCACTTGCACCAAATGCCATGACACAAGGGGATCTTTGGATAGACTCGGACAATGGTCAGCTTTTCTATTTTAACGGTTCTTCAAGCATATTGGTAGGTCCATCAAGTACAACTGGAAACACGAACGGTTTCATTTACGATTCACTTCTCGATTCAACTGACACAACACAGAACATCACAAAATGGTACAACGACGGTAACCTGATAGCAATCATATCAGAGGATGAGTTCACACCAAAAACAAGCATAACAGGATTCGCAACAGTCAAGAAAGGTATAACACTTTCAACAGCAATATCAGATTTAAAATTCCAAGGTACAGCATCAGACTCAGATAAACTAGGGGGTGCATTGGCATCCACTTTCATGAAGTCAAATGCAAATGACACAACTTCAGGAACGTTGGGGGTAGTGAACGATGGTGGTTTACAGGTGGGTGCAGACAGTGACTTATCAATAACAGTAGACAGCACAGGCGTGGTTGTTTCCAATGTGATATCAGACACAGACATAACATTTAAAATGAACGATGGCGGAACAACGACCACTCTAATGACCATGGATGGCTCGGTAGCTCGCGTTGGTATCGGAACAATAACACCAACAACAAAGTTAGACGTGAGCGGAACAGTAAACGCAACAGCATTTACAGGACCAATCACAGGTGCAGTCACAGGAAATATCACAGGAAACATTACAAGCTCGGGTGCCAACACAATGGGCACACTGGTTTTGAGTGATAAGATTACTACGCAGGAGATTGAGCCAGACACAAATGCCACTTATGATATTGGAACGTCAAGCAAAAGTTACAACACAGTGTATGCAAAAGCAACGTCGGCACAATACGCTGACTTGGCTGAGATATATGAGTCCGACTCGGAGTACGAAGTGGGCACAGTTGTCATATTTGGTGGCGAGAAAGAAATCACAGTTTCAAGCATGGGTGCAGATCCAAGGGTGGCGGGTGTCATCTCTGAAAACCCAGCGTACCTGATGAACTCAGAAGCAACGGGACAACCGGTAGCATTACAGGGAAAAGTGCCATGTAAGGTTGTTGGACAGGTCAGCAAGGGAGACATGTTGGTTACACACTCACAACATCCAGGAGTCGCTAGGAAAGGAACAAATCCTTCAATGGGTACAGTGATAGGGAAAGCACTAGAAGAATACAATTCAACCGATATAGGCACGATCAATATTGTGGCTGGAAGACTATAAATATAAGCAAATGGCATACACAATTAACAAAACAGACGGATCAGTAATAGCTACAATAACAGACGGTACAGTAGATAATACTACGTCGGTACAACTTTTTGGAAAAAGCTTCTCAGGATTTGGTGAAGGCCTTAACGAAAACCTTGTAAAACTATTAGAAAATTCAGCAGGAACATCAGCACCATCGGCACCTTTGACAGGTGAGCTTTGGATGGATACCGCAGTAGGACAATTAAAAGTATATAATGGATCAGCATTTGAACCAACAGGTGGAGCAAAGTCACAATCAACGGCACCAACAAGTCCAGGAGCAGGGGACTTATGGCACGACTCAGATGATGATCAACTTTACGTATACACAGGATCAGCATTCCAACTGGTGGGTCCGGTCTACACAGCAGGACAGACACTTTCAGGTTGGCAGATCGAAACATTGGCGAGCTCAGGAGGAAACAAGGTTGTTTCTTCAATGTATGCAGGCAACACAAGAGTAGCAATATTATCAAAAGAAGATTTCACACCTAGTGTGACACAGTCAGGTTTCGCGGCAGTCAAGGCAGGAATCACATTGAACTCAACACTTGGTGCTGTGTTTGATGGAACAAACACACAGGCATCGTTTATTGATGTATCAGGAACATCAAACACTTCCGGCACAGTAATCGCAGGTGGAAACTTCCTGAGAACAGACGCGGCAGACACCACAACAGGAGCACTGACTGTAGACACAGATGCAGGAATTATCATAGGTGATGCACAAGAACTTACAGTAACGGTTTCAAGCAACGATGTTACAGTTGCACAGACTTCACAGGACAAGGATTTAAAATTCACAGTAAACGATGGCGGAGTTACTAAAACACCTCTAACACTTACAGGTGCAGACGGCGGCATAGACTTGGTAGGAGACCTTACTATAACAGGTAATCTGAACGTCAGTGGTGCATACAACTACACTTCGTCTGAAATAGTTCAACACTCAGACACTTTCTTGAAAGTGAACGCAGGTGGTTCAGAAGCGGATGCAGGACTTATTGTAGAAACGGCAGACACAGATGATGCAAGATTATTTTATGATGTATCTGAGAATCGTTGGTCAGCAGGTGAGAACCAAACATATTCTAAACTATTACTGTTTTCAGACATGACAGACGACGGTGATACAAACAAAGGCACAAAACCATTAACAACAGATGCATCAACAGGTGACTTGAAAGTTACTACATTGACATTGAATGCAGTAGGTACAGCAATAACAACATCAAACACTGCACTAACAACTGCGGCAACTATTGGACAGGTGGCAACATACGGACTACAATGGGGCGGCTCTCTAAAAACAGTTTCAACATCAGATCCAAGTGGTGGCAGTGATGGTGACTTCTGGTTCAAGTATGAGGCATAACCATGCCTACAGTAATTAAAAAATTCCAATACTCAGGAACACTAAACCAAGTAAGTATACCAGCAGGCACAACTACCGTAGACATGTATCTATGGGGAGGTGGCGGAGCTGGTGGCGGAGCAGACGCAGGAGGTAGCGGTGGCTCAGGCACAGCAGGACATTATGTTTCAAAAACAAGTTATTCACTAACATCCAACGTCGGTGACGTTCTCGAAGTAGCAGTTGGTGGTGGTGCCGCAGGTGGTGGTGCCGGCGGAAGCGCCAATGGTGGTGCTAACGGAAAAGGCAAGACAGGATTCTCAGGTGGTAACGGTGGTGCTTCAGGCCCACGGGGTTCATCAGGAGCAGGTGGTGGAGGTGGTGGAGCCACAACAGTATTCATAGATGGTTCAGCAGACGCAACAGCAGGCGGTGGCGGCGGTGGAGGAGGAGCAGGTAGGACCTCTAACGGGACATCAGGTATCAGCACAAATTCAGCAACAGCACGATCCCCAGGCACACTGGGAGAGAACGGTGCGGGCCACTCCGGAGACGGTGGTGGTGGAGGAGCCGGAGGTGGAGGAGCCGATGGCGGTACAGGCGGAAACGGTGGATCTAATGACACTGGAGGCACAGGTGGTAGAGCAGGATCAGACCTAGTACCATCATCAGGATCTAGTTCAGCGGGTTCAGGTGTTACACCAGGAGTGGTTACTCTAGAGATAGGTGGAGTTCAATATTATGATTCAGGAGTAGCAGTAGGATCATCCGGCAGTTCAGGATCAGCAGGAAATGGATTAGCAGTACTTGTGTTTAATGTCGGAGTACAGGCCAGTACCAAGATCAATGGAACATGGACAGATATATCAAACATATATACAAAAATTTCAGGGGTATGGACGGAAATCACAGCAGGATATGTGAAAGTGTCAGGAGCATGGAAGGCACTATTCAACTCAGGAATAACTTTTGCACAAACAGCCGCAGGGTTTGGTGATTCGTCAGGTGGAGCAACTTCAGGCTCGGGTGGATCAGGACCAAGTGGTGGTTGTTTCATAGCAGGAACAATGATATCAATGAACGATGGTTCGTTGAAACCGGTTGAGCAAGTGGACATAGGTGACACAGTTTCAGTTGGTGGCAAGGTGTTCGCAACAGGTAAGTTCTTGATAGACAACCTGTATGACTACAACGGGATCCAAGTATCAGGAACGCACATGGTCAAAGAAGATGGTGCATGGACAAGAGTCG
>Ga0115555_1003508_pt1 | contig 10146 bp, 4 predicted proteins | sample COGITO_mtgs_1104_2_FD_87285 | JGI IMG/M metagenome (GOLD analysis project Ga0115555, IMG submission 87285) | Pelagic marine microbial communities from North Sea - COGITO_mtgs_110407 | ecosystem: Environmental > Aquatic > Marine > Epipelagic | place: Germany:Helgoland, sampling site Kabeltonne...
CGCGTGGCGATTTATTGTCCGGGACGTCGTCGTCGTCAAAAGCATTTTCGGTGTCGGAAAAGACGTCGTCGTCTTCGTCCTCGAATTCATCGGTTTCATTCCGTAATTTCATCCACTTCGAAAACTGTCTGTATCGTTTAAACTTCCAAAAATACATTCGCGCTAATCCAACCGCCGCGAAGAAGAGCGTGCCGACGATGATAAAGCCACCAATCATGACTTTGAACATGATTTGCCCTCTCGCTTCTTTAGCTCGGTCTCTGTCGAACCCAGTTCCGGGCGTTCCCGGTGATTCAGGCGCTCTCGGAGCCGGTGGTGGAGGGGGATGTCGCGTAGCGCCCGTCGCCATGTCGAAATCCATCGCCTCGCGCAAACCGTCGCAATCCACTTTCGGTGAGATTTTCACCGTTTGCTGCGCGCTTTCGTCGTCGAATTCAAAGAGCGTGTTCCGAGCGAATATGCCACCAATTATAGAACCTTGTTGTCCATTATCGAACACTCCGACACAAAACGCGTTCGGTTCGTTCGGGTGCACGAACAAATAATTCTCCGGGAGAAACCGGATGGGAAGTTCCTCCTCGTTCACGCCTATAAAAGTGAGATTGAACGTCGGGAACAAATAGTTCACGTTAGATTCCGATAACTGTTGATTTTCGTTCAAGCTCCTCCAACACACGTCGTTCGGGTAGTTTGGATCGCCACCACTAACTCGGAAAAAGTTCGCGCCGTGATCGTTGACCACTTTATCTTCAATCTCCGATATGAACGGTATGAAGACGTCTTCGTGTAAATACGTGTACGTTGTTCCGGAATCGAGAACGGTCCCGTACCCGGCTCGAAACGCTTCCATTAACTCCGCTCCGCTTGGTTTTTTGAGCTCTGTATTTCTGACAAACATCCGGTGCACCTCTACGTTATAATATTGCGATTTCGACCCTTTGACTAACTTTACCGTACTCGTGTGCGTTTTTCGAGTCACAAAGTTCGCGTAGTGCTGTTCCGGCAACTTACCTAAACTCAAAACGCCTCCGCCTTCGAACGATCCTAAACACAAACCGAACGTTCCATCGTAGGAACCCGGCGGATACGCCTTCTTCTTCAACTGTCGGTGTAACCCAGCCTCGGCTCTGCCTAAAGCAATCATCCCGTTCGCCTTTTGCGTCTTCAACATGTTCGTCTCGAGCGAGTTACATCCAAAATGTATCCTCGGCGTCCCTAAACTCCCTCCGACGTCGATGACATCACTCACCACGTGCCCACCGACTTGCGAATCCTCCGAAAACTTCTCGTCGTATTCACACAAACCGCTCGCTCGACAGGCGCCAAAAATACATCCGGAACCGCACGGCACGCGTTCGTACGAGCTCGATTTCGCCGCGTCGTACGGCGCGTTCGATCCGTGCTGACCGCACGAAGCGCACGGGTAACACGTCACGAACGTATACGTCGACCCCGTATCTACGATGACTTCAAATTGATGCCCAGGTGTGCCAATCAATACCGTGGCGTAAAAATACCCCGTATCTCTCGCTTTCCCGTTCAGTTCTAATCCAGCGGAGGAACTTTGTTTTAAAGCTCTTCTTCTTCGTCGTCTTCTCTTCTTCTGAAAGACTGCCAAATCATCATCATCGTCCTCCTCGTACCCTTCGTTCTCACGATCACCATTTCCTTCCTCCTTTTCCTTTCTAAACTCTACATCAATCTTCCTGTGCTTCAAGGAAAAATGTCGCACGTGCTGCCCGTTCTGAAAGGTCGACGAAACGTCTTCTCTTTGCGCGTCGTCTCCGCGCGCACCCCATCCGCTCTGTCTCTCGAGCGCGACGACAAGTGCAACCAATACCAAGCAAAGGAGGAGACTCTGAGAAAGCGGCGGTTTTTGTCTTCGTCGTCGTCTCGTTTTCTGGTGCGAAACACTCGTCGTCATATCTCCCAAGAGTCCTCGCGTCGGGGAAAAAAGAAGTGAAGCCTTGAGAGTCGTTACAAAGTCAAAAGAACATGTCGCGGAGAAGACTGTTGCTCGCGCCTCCTCTTTTCGCGCGGAAGAGAGGAAGCGAGAGAAAGGTCTTCCCTCAGCAGCGCGTCGTCGAGTGTTCTTCTTCTTCGACGTTTTCGAGAGGCATTCGAACGTTTGGAGGAGGAGAAGGAGGAGGCACGAAGGATGATTCTTCGAAGCGTTGGAAACCATTCGCATCAAATGCATCGTCATCATCGAAGAGTACTTCTTCGTTCCGAGGAGGATTTCGACCAAAACTTTCGACGGAAACGACGACGACGAAAAGAAGAGCGCTGTCGTGTACTTCGTTTCCGTCGTTCGCGGCTTCCGGGGCGAGTCGTAGTGTAAACAGTAACAACAACAACACCAACGAAAAACGAGGCATAGAAACAACGCAGAGGAAGGAAACGGACGAGAAGAAGAAGACGAAGAAGAAGACGAAGAAGAAGACAAAGAGACCACCAGAAGGCGAACGAAGGTTTAATAATGAAGGGGTTATTAATATACGCGCGGAGGAAATCTTGGAAAAGAGACGATTAGAGCGGCAACGGACGCCGCTGAGCGAAGCGCGCGAGTTACACGTGCTCGCGACGACGACGACGACGAATAATAGGAAGAAGACGAAGAAGACGAAGAAGGAGACGATGACGATGAACCATCGAGACTACACGCCTGAGATTGAACGCGAGGCGAAACTGTTAGGCGTGTCGCCGCATTTGATTCGAGGCCGGAGGTATTACGCCGCGCTGCCGCCCGGGTCAAAAAAAGTGATTCCTCGGGAGATGTGGGATATTTGCGAACGGTTATCCGGGCGAGGGTTCAAAGCGTACATCGTCGGCGGCGCGGTGAGAGATTTATTGCAAGGCGCGAAACCGAGGGACTTTGACGTGATGACGGACGCGAAATATGCGGACATACAACACGTGTTTGGATGGAAACGCGTGAGGGTCGTTGGACGACGGTTTAAAGTCGCGCACGTGAGAACTTTTAAACCGACGCACGGAAGGCCGTACGTGGAGGTGTCCAGTTGTACCGAAGGCGATGAGAAAAGCGAGGAAGATGCAGAACCAGACGGCGGCGGCGGCAACGACGACGACGACGATTCAGACGACGATGACATCGACCCGAGTTGGCAAAGTTCGCCGAGAATGTATCTACGGAAAGACGCTCGCAAGCGCGATTTCACCGTCAATGGCATGGCGTACGAATTATTGAGGAATCTGTTGCACGACTACGTGGATGGGTACGAAGATTTGCGAGATAACATTGTTCGATCGATCGGAAAACCGCACGTGGCGTTTAAAGATGACCCTGCGAGGATTTTGAGAGCCATTCGCGTCAGTGCAAAGCGAAACATGGAACCGACCAAAGAAGTTCGCGCGACCATGCGCGCGTACGCGCCTTTACTGAACGAGTTGAATCGAGAGAGAAAGATGTTGGAAACGCGAGCGTGTTTGGCGAGAGGCTACTCGAAAATCGGCATGAAGATGCTGTGGATGAGTTCGACTTTGGACGTGTTGATGCCAACTGTAGCTCGTTTCATCAAAGAAAGAGGCGGCAGGAAAAGGACGATGCTAGAGTTTCAAAAGACTGGATTTGAACACGTTTTAGACGCGAAGAGTTGGGACGAGGAGAAGGAAGACTTTCGAACGATATTCATGAATAAGGATGATGTCGCGGATGATGTATCCAAGAAACGAGTTCCAAGCGGCGTCACCGCCGGTGGCTTGTTTAAATTGCTGGAAAATTTCGACAAGTACGTTGGAAAAGACGTTAAATTGACCGAAGAAGGCGTGAGCGCAGAATTTCTCATCGCCACGCTCGCGACACCGATCGCGTTGTACTATTCCGGTTTAAAAACCGTTCCGAAATACTCGACGAGGAAACGGCAAGTTGAAGTGCCAACAAAGAAGAAATCTTCCCGGGGAGGAGGAGGAGGAGGAGGAACAGGAGGGAAAAAGACGAAAACTGTCACGGAAGTTAACCCGGCGTGGTTGCGATGGACCGCGGCGTGCGAAAGAGTTTTGAGAGAACTCTCCGAAGTCGACGGGTTGATGTTGAGTTCCGGAAGAAGAAGTAACAATCAAGGCGGGAGAACGTATCAGATTATGACGAAGAGTTTTATGAACTCTTCTTCTTCTTCTTCTTCTTCGGCTTCGATCGAGTCGGATGACGACGAAGAGAAAGACGATGACTTTGAAGACGAAGATTTGATCGATTACGAGGACGAACTCGGCGGTAAGAAATACGAAGAATCTCAAGCGTCGTTGGTGAAAATCGTGTACGAGACTTTCGGCGTCCCGGAAACGGAATTCGACGAAGATAGTTTTAAAGTTTTCGTCAACGACGACGACGATAAATAATAGGTAGATAATAGGTAGATTATGTACTAGATGTTTTTGTAGTTTTAGAATTAAAAAGTATTCCTCGCGCTCTAATAAATTTCCTATGGGCTAATCTAATGCCTCTTACTACCACCACCTTCTGAAGCGCCTTCATTCATCGCTCTCTCATCTCTGGAGTACGAAATCTCCCCCGGTTTCGATCGCGCCTTCATCTCGTACTCGTCGTCCTCCACGCGTAAAAACACGTGATAATGCGGCACGTCCACCGAACAGTTATCGTTCATGTCGTAATTCCACTCCACGACGTCCTTTCTGTGTTTCCTCAAGTACTCGCTGACCCACTCTTGAATCTCTTCGCCTTTCATGTCTTCTCTGCTCCACAGCGTCCAATGCGAGACGCCCGGAGGACAATCGTACGGGAACATGTTCTCTTCCAGAACGACGTTCACCCCCGGGTCGTTTCCAAACACCGTCTTCTCTATGTGGTCCTCCACGCCGTAATACCCTCCAAGTTCGTCTAATTTCGCCACGTGCTCTCTTTTCTTCGCCGTCATTTCTTCCGAGCGCATCCAATATTCCAGGCGTAAAGTGCACTTTGGTCGTTCGTTTCGTTTCTCGTCTTCATCAATCTTCTTCTTTTTGTTCGTGGTGGTTGTTTTTGTGGTCACCAAATCCCACCGCGTTCGTTTACTCTTCGTCTTTGTCTTCTTCTTCTTAACGCTCTCGTCTTTATCGTCGTCATCAAAAAACAGCGACGAGAGTGCTCCTCCTCCCGTCGTTTGTTCAGAGCTGCTGTGATTGTCATTTTCGTCGCTTTTTTTCTCCTCCTCCTCCTCGCGATTCCGAACGACGACGACGAGATTCGTCTTTGTCTTCTTCAACTTCGTCTCTTCGAACAAACGCGCTCCAATATCTATTCCTGGGTCCACGAGGACGATCACATCATCATCTTCCTCCTCCTCTTCGCAACGCAACAGAAGAGAAGAAGAAGACGTCGGAGTAAAAGAGGAGGAATGCTGAGAAGACCTTCTTTCTTCTGCGCGCATCTCTCTCTCTCTCTCTCTCTTTCTTTGAGTAATTCTGACGAGACTTTTCCAAACGAAACGACTTTTTTCAAAGACAAAATTGTTTAGGGTGTACAGACAAAAGTGTTTAGGGTGTACAACCCTAATTGCAGTTTTAAAGGCACATGTCTCTCTCCCCTCTTTAGACCATTTTTGTCTCTTCATTTCAGAGCGTTTACTTTGCGCGCTTTCCGTGCACACGCGAGAGAGAGAGAGAAGCAGTTGTTCATTGTTGCGCTTCTTTTTCTTCTTCCGTATTTATTCGTAGTCGTCGTCGTGCACAGAAGAGAGCGTCTTCTTGTATATATTCTTCTCTCGGATTTTACGGGAAAAATGACGATGGGACGCGGCCCGGCGGCATCCATCACCAACGCCAGGGCGAACGAACGCTCGGGTCTTTTAGAAACCCCGAACGCGGCTAAAGAAGAAGAAACTACCGTAAAACATCGAAACGCGTCCTCTTTACTCAAAAAGATCGCAAAAGCTCGGACAAAAGTCAACGTTCCATCCGCCATCGGTGGGTTCGCCGTAGGCGTGAAATTCGGCTTCGTCCTCCTCTTGGTGGTCTTAGTCTGTCTGCCGCGAGAACGCTTCGACTCTTTACGAACAAATCTCGGGGAGTTTTTACCGATAAGTTTAAGCGAGCGAGTCGTAGCGCCGGAGAGTTCGTATAAGAGAGAACACGGGGTGGTGGCGAACTTAGGGGCGGCGAAGCCGTTAGCCGGCGACTGGAACCCGAACGGCAAGAGCGAGAAGCGAGAGGTGAAGTACCCGAGGAAGGATTTGACGCCGAAACCGACGAAAGTCGCAATCGCGAAGAAGAAGAAAGAAGAGGAGGAGAAGATTAAGAAGACGACGACGAGTAAAAGCAGCAGCAAATCATCATCATCGTCGAAGAAGAATGATTCTTCTTCTTCTTCTTCAAAACATTCGTTATCGTCTGAATCGTCGTCGAAAGAAGGCAAGCGCTCGAGAGAATACGAAGAAAAAGAGAGACAGTCCTCATCAAAGATGGGTGAAAGAGAAGAAAGAAAAGAAGAAGAAAAGGATGACGAAGATAATCATCATCACAGAAACAAGAACGATTGGTACAACGGCCCAGAGCCGATTCCGCACCTCATCGACCACTTGGAGGCGCACGATTTGAAGCCGTCGGATAAAGACTTGAGAATTTTAACCATCGCGAACGCCGCGTATTGGCCGTTGGCGGAGATTATGTTAGACTCTGCGAAAAGACACGCGCCAGAAATCGCCAATCGATTGACTTTCATTCTTTCGGACGAAAAATCCGTGAAGCAGTGTAAAGATCGCGTGACGAAGAGTTGCCAACACACGTGCTTCTTCGATCACGAGATGGAAGACATGTTGGGCAAGTACACGAACGACGAAGGTTCGTACAAATCGGCGTACGATTCCAACTTTGGCGTGAAATTACGCCAGTTGTGGACGTGGAGAAAAGTGAAAGCGGTCAAAACGTTGGTCGATGCCGGATACGCGGCAATGTTTGTGGACGCGTCGACGGTGTTCTTAAGAGACATGCGCGAAGACGTGTTGCACGAATTACTCGATCACGACGCCGCGCTGGTCACGTTGAGTGACTTTGGCGGTGCGACCGAGCAACACGCGACGAATACGGGTTTGATTGCCGCGACGCCGGCGAACAAAGACGCCGCTCGAGTCTTGCGCACTTGGTTGAAACGCGAAGATCCGGAAGATAAAGACAACACGGAGCAAGGCGTTTTGACGTGGGAAATTGCACCGAAAGAAAGAGAAAATGGGGTGATTATCAAAGCTCTGACGCAAGTGCAAGCGCCAAACTACGTGACGTACGACTTTAAGTCGCACTTGAACAAGGGTAACGACGACGGCGGTAAGTTGGGCAAGGATGAAAAAGGCAAAAGCGAGGAAAAACAACAACACGTGGCTGGTCTCGTGCACGCCGCGTATTGCGGGTGCGTGGACGCGAAAGAATCGTTCATGTCCAGAGTGTACGAAGAGTCCAAAATGTCCTCGAAAGAACTCGGCGAACGCGGTTTGAAGCCAGAAAAAATTGAAGAAAAAGATTGCGACGTGTACGACAGGAAGAAGTTCTTGAACACGGGCCGCGCGCCGTGGGATTGAAAGTAGATAATAAAAACCGACCACACAACTTTGAAAGAAATCAATTAAATGTACCACTATACTATTCAACAAAGAATCTATGATGAAGTTTACACGACGTTACTCACCGGCGTTCCTTCCCACTTCAAATACTTAACGTTCACGTCCAACGCTTTCGCTCGCCTCGCCGCCGGGGTCACAATCTCGTCCAGCTTCGCAATGGTTTCCGCCGTCACTTCGACTACTTGACCGATGACCACGTTCGCCGAGTCGTTTCCATTCGCGTTCGTCGTCGTCGTCGTTGCATCGGTTGTGACAGTACCTTGTTGTTGTTGTTGTTGTTGTCCATCGCCTTTACTTTTGCGCTTCAAAATTTGCGCTTGTTCGAGGACTAAAATGACATCCTGCGTGGCCAGATGCGTGAGCTTGGAAATCTTCGAAAGCGTGATCACTGTGCCAATTTCCAGCGATTTCAACAACTCGCTGATCACGTCTCCCCAATACGCGGAGTAACTCATCAATCCTAAATCCGATAAAGGTTTCTCTGGCGTTCCAACCCAGCTTTCGCGTTTCGTCAACTCGTACGAAAACGCGATGAGAAATCTACCGTAGCCTTTGCGCTGGTACGGCGGCAACGTCAATATGCATGCCAAATTATGTCCCGTCTGAGAGCCGTTTTTGTCTTTAGAGAAGTATCCGACGACCCTGTGTTTCTCATCTTCGCCTTTTTCGCACAAGGCGTAGAAAAGCATCTGCGAAACGTCGTGATACAAAGTCTTGTGATCGAGAAAGAGTTTTGCCAACAGACACAAGTTTTGGCAATACGTCGCCGCTCGCGCGCCGTCGACTTCAAACACCGACAGTTCTGGACGAACAATCTCTTCAATTTCTCTCTCTTCTTCCCCATTTTCACCACGCATCGTTCTCTTTTCGATTTCTGCGGGGTGCCTGTAAATTTCGTTCCCGGGCGGGTGCGTCAAAGGGCAACATTTTTTATGTTTCACGAGCGTCTTGCGTCTTTTGCAATATTTCAAACAAAATTCACAAACGAATAATCTGTTATCGCTGGTGAACTCGTCTGGATACGGCGCTCGGTACCAACAGTCCACTTCAAACGCTCCCAATTGGAGAACGTCGACGTTTTTTGCATTTTTCACGATGGCCGCCGCCACGTCGTGTTGGTGTTGCTGCGTCTCCTTCTTCGTTCCCTTTTTCTCTTTCGGCTTCCCTCCTTTTGTTTTATTGTTGTTGTTATTGTTCATACTTGCACTCGTTTTCTTTTGATTCGCGACGACGGCGTTCGCTGCTGCCTTATCGTTGTTATTATTTTCAGCGTCGACATCGACGACTTCGTTTGGTGGTTCGACTATAACCGTTGGTGTCGCTGCGTCGGCGTTTCCAGCCACCGCGGTTGCTAAAATGGTTGCATTAGTCGTTCCGTTGTTCCTAGCACTCGGTGACGTGGCTTCTACGGTGCCATCTTCTCCTGCGACGACGGCAGCGACATCAACGATGTCCCCGCTACCGCCTCCGATCTTCTCTTTCTTGTTACTATTGCTGTTGCTCATCGTTTTGTTTTTGCTCGAAGCGCGCGGATGACTCTCCGAACCGTCGGCGCCTTTACTCGCGTTCGTACCACCACCATTACTCGGCTCTGCGTTTTCACCCGTCCTCCTTCGCTTCGTCCCTACACGTTCTTCTTCTTCTTCTTCGTTTTCCTCGCCGGCGTCGGTCACGACGACTCCGCCACTTTTATTGTCGTTCACTTCTACGATACCTTCCTCTTCCTCCTCTTCAGCTCCCTCGTTCCTTTTCCTCGTCGTCGTCTGCTCCTCTAAAATCTCCATCGCTTCTTCTTCCTCCTCCTCTTCTTCCTCTTCCTCGCTCAAATGCTCGTTCGACCCGTCGTCCTCTTCCTTCAACGGCCGCATCTTACTCGCATCCAACCACGCGTCCATCCGTTTCGAGTACCCTTCGTAGCTGCAGTAATACCGCTTAATCATCTGCACCACCGTCGCCGACGCCCCGTCGCCGGAACCGCTCTTCTTCGCCGCGTCTCCTCCTTTTCCAAAAACGCCTCGCAAAGTTTCTTTCTTCGTCGTCTCGTGAATGATTCTCGCCGGTAAGTATTTGTCTTTCGTTTGAAACCACGAGGCGAACGCGGAGACGCGATCGCCGACTTCGTACGTCGTATTTCGCCACTTCGCCAACTCTTCCTCGTCCTCTTCCTCTGAGGAGGATTCTTCCTCTGAATCTGAATCTGATTCTTCTTCGTCGTCGTCGTCCGTTTGAGCGGCAGTTTTTTCATCGGTGGTGGTGTTGGCCCGCGCGCTGTTGTTCAGCGTCGTTTTCTTCGTCATTTCTTCTTCTTCTTCTTCTTCGTTTCTTTTTTCTCGCTGTTCGTCGTTGTCTTCCTCTTCAACGGCATCGTCGAACGCCATCTTTCTCTCTCTCGAAGACGACGAAGACGACGACGAAAAGGAGAACACCGAAAGGAGAAAAACAAAGAAGAAGAGCTTTCACCGACGGATTTTAGGTTTGTTTTCGTCGACGTCTGTCTCGCTTTCTCTCTCGCTCTCTTCGCAAAGCGTCTTCTTTCTCTGTTTTCCGCGTCGGAGTGATGAAGAATTTGCTTTTGGCGGCA
>Ga0115555_1003520_pt1 | contig 10127 bp, 8 predicted proteins | sample COGITO_mtgs_1104_2_FD_87285 | JGI IMG/M metagenome (GOLD analysis project Ga0115555, IMG submission 87285) | Pelagic marine microbial communities from North Sea - COGITO_mtgs_110407 | ecosystem: Environmental > Aquatic > Marine > Epipelagic | place: Germany:Helgoland, sampling site Kabeltonne...
CAGCAACAACGATCTCAGCAACGACAACCAAATCCACTACAACAACCTCAGCAACGTGCAGGAATCATGCCACCTCCACCTCCACAACCACAACAACGAAACCAACTCAGCCCCACACAATTGAACAAGTCAGAGACGGTCGAGTACGTCAACAAGACTGGCCGTGAGAAGGCGTTAACCCGCGTTCGGGAGAGAATACGAGAAGAGGAGAGGCTTGGCATCCGTCGTAGGGCCCAGAAGAAGGGGAAAAAAAAGAGAGAGAAGGTCTTTGTGCAGGCCCCTTGGAACGACGACACCCTTTTGGGTAACACACAGCCGTCCCAGGAGCGGAGAATGAGAGGAAGGAGTAGGGAGGAGAGAGAAGCTGCCGAAAACAAGAGGAGGAACGACAAGATTCGAAGAGTAATGGCTAGAGAAAGTGCCAAGGGCAAGGGCATGGGCATGGGCATGGGCATGGGCATGGGCAAGGGCAATGCTGTTGGCAACCTTAAGGTCAAGAGTAATCAAAAATACTACTCTGGCCTCTCTCGTGCCATCGCTACAGACAACATCATTAATACAGCACCCAGGGGACTGGTCGACCGTGGAGATGGTAGCCCTAAGCGCAGTTATAAAAGTGCTGAGAGAACATCCTCTATGCAGACGGTCGAGAGGAGGACCAGGGGTACGTCGCCATTTGACCTCAGCAAGATTGAAGAGCTCACGGGAGTCAAACAGTTGGTAGGAGGGAGGGAAAATCGAATCCCCTTGCCCAATTACCGACAACAACAGCAACAGCAGTACCACAACCACCACCACCACCACCGCCACGACCAACAGCCGCAGCAGCAGCCGCAGCAGCAGCAACAACAACAAATGCACCAACACCTGTACCAACAACAGTCACTGCAGCTCCCCCCCGAATTCAACACTCTGACAATGGCAATTCAGAACTTATCGTTGATGTTGGAGAAGCAGTCAAAGGCTTCGACTAGGATGGCGAGCTTCACAGCTACAGCTGCTGCCAATGCCGCCATAGCCAAGCTCAACTTAACAGGGAGTGCTTCTGAATTTGCAACAACTGCTGAGATTACTTCAAGCGCAACAAACGTGAGCCAAAGTTTGGCCGCAGCCACACCATCCACTGCTAAAAATACCAACCAAAAAACCAACCAATCCCCCCCCCGTGAGAACTTTCAGATGGCGATGAACAGGTCAATGACACCAGGCGAAGCTGAAGCCAGGAAAACGGCTGCTATTTTGGAGTTGGAGATGCACTTGAATGATGTAGAGACGAGGGAGGAGAATTTGAGGAGGAGACTTTCTGCTGGTGATAGGTTTGGTGGGTTTAGTACTGTGGGGAGAGGGGGGAGAAAGGAGCTCGGCAAATACGAGATGACAAACGATGTCAAGCAAATCTACGAGCAGCTGAAGGAACACGATCGAAATAATTTGCCTCTCGAAGAGGCAGAGAAAACGTTTAGTACCACGAATAGTACTCTGGCCGAGGCGGCGGCGAAGGCAGGCAATGCGGCCGTGAAACCCGGTGCTCATATTGCCGCTAGCTCGACTCCACAGCCGAACTCGCAGCCCCAATATAAGCCTCCGAAGAAGAAAAGAGCAATCAACATCGATCTCCCCAAGGATGTGATCCATCGTCTGCGCCGGCAGCGAGCCGCTTTTAATAGGCACCGGGAGATAACTGAGGCAGCTCTCCTGAACTCAGGCATGAGACAGTACCAAATCATTGAGCTGTTGGCAGATGATATAGCAGTAGGTCTCGTAAAAAATATTGTCGACGAACTCGAGAAAGGGGTGGAGGGAGAAGCCGAACGAATTTTGGAGATTTTGTAGGCGAAATATTTGTTTGAATAGGTGTAAACATGGGGATGTTAATTTTTATAGACGCTAAGGTTGGGTCCTTTTTCTTTAGTTTAGTTACCAGAGGTACAGTGCTGTTTTCACTGAAAGGAGGCACAAGAGAATAAACACCGATATCCTTGAAGTTATTACCAAAACAACTCCACTGTACCTCTTCACAGTTGCTTGCGTATAACCACGAGAGAATATAATATAGCCGAATCCTGTTGTAAATGCGTAAATGATCATAAAGTACTGCAGAAGAACTGAGCACAGTACGAGATGTAGGATCTGCTGGTCTTTCGACTCTTGCCAATTGTAAATAGATCGCTGGGCACGGTTGAACTCCCCTTCGGCTCCATCATTTTCCATATAAACCTTGAAGTCATCTCTCTTTTTACCAATCATTGACTTTTTGGTGCTCTCAGTGGTACCTCTCTGCCATTCTCCTTTGACCTCCCCCTCCTCAATTTGATATACAGAAAAGACTTGCATATTTGTTCGGTACACGTTGGCCTCCTTTCTCTTACCACTGGCCTTCTTCTGAAGAACCTGATGACATATAAAATACACGATTGCCACAACGCAGCAAGACAAGTAGGTCTTTCGCATTTGCAATCCCATCTCAGAGAGAATACTGTCGATATTTTCCAGATTCAAGTAGAAAATAACACACATCATCGATAAGTGCACCGTAATAGATCCTCTAATAGCATTTGTTCTCGTGGAATCAATTTTGCCCTTCGGATGCCCTCCTTGGCTGTTGTTGTTGGTGTCAGCAACGGTCGAGGAGGAAGACATACCCAATCCCCCCTCAACGCATCATTTTTTGGTGTTCTCGTTCGTGAATGTGAACTCAACTCAGTAACTCCATTTTAACTCCTTTTAACTCCTTTTAACTCCTTCCTTTTAACTCCTTTTACCTTTTAACTAAGGAGTAACCCAGTAGCAATTTCGATAACTCACTTGTACACCAATCCGATACGATGGAAAACAATAATTACTCGTAGGGAACGATGGAAAACAATAATTACTCGTAATGAACCCGCCCAAACCAAGCCCAAAAAAACCCCAGAAGAAGACCTTTTCTGCTGGATTTCAGCGCCGTGCGGAAGAATCCTTGAACCGTTCTGGTAGGTGGAACGCCACGGCATCATCGCGCACGGAGGAGGTTTTGGAGCTCGAAGGTTCTGATGACGAAGATGGTGGAGGGTGCGCAGCTTCCGTGGGAGCGAGGTCTATAATTTCCCATGCTCCATCTCTCCACCCGAGCATAGCTCTATCTTCCATGTCCCGCGGATGCAGTGATGTTACCATCGGAGCAGGGGACAACACCGAATATTGGGACTATGCCCACAGAGTGAGTGTCAGGAGCGACATCGGGCACACTTGCAGGGAATGCAGGCTTCCCTTCACCAAGCTCAACGAGCCACTAACGGAGAGGAGGGGCGCTAGGACCAGCACCAGATATCATGCAGAGTGCTTTAGCGGGTTTGCAGACCCGAGGAGCCAGTCCGAGGGCAGTATGCACACTGGTAAATTGAGGGGAAGTCAGATGAGGGCGGCACCAAAAGGGAAGGCCGGCAGCAAAATGAGGAGCGCAACGCATTTTGAGGGCGGAGGAGACAGAAAGAGTGGCGGCGAGACTGGGGGTGGAAAAATTGCAGCTTTCATGAGTGGTGGAGACAGGTTCAAAAATGGCCAGTCAGCCAAGGGTAAGGCAAGGCAGGAACCTAAGGGGGCGGCCGAAAATGGCGGTTTATCATTGGCGGATATCGAGGCTCACAATAAACGAATGGACAAGGAAATCTAGCGGGTAGATAAAACACAACATTGGAGAGTGAGATTTTTTGAGTTTTTTTGGTGGTTGGTGAGCTGCACTTGACGTCACTCGTCTGTTATTGCAAAAGTAGTATCTACACTTTTCCCTTATTTATTGTCTCTTCGCCCTCTCCACCATCGCCCGAGTCAAGAATATCTCCAGCCTCCTCCAAATTAAGCCTATCCAAATTGATGCCATCAACTTCTGTGTTGTTCTCAAGAATCTCAAGCATCTCCTTACCCCAACCGATAGTACCCATTCCCATCGGCCTCGCTGGCCGAGCAACCCTGATCTCTCCAGGCCTGTCGACAAGCTCCACAACGCTCATCATTGCCCCATCCCTCCTCCTTGGTTCCGCCAACTTCAGCACCCGTGTGTATCCCCCCTGGCGGTCAGCGTACCGGGGACCAAGGATCTCCATCAGCTTCGTCACCGCCGCGGGAGTCTTGAGAGTCCTTGCCGCGAGGCGCCGAGAGTGTAGACTGCCGTCCTTTCCTTGCTTAATCAGTTTTTCACCAACGCGACGCACCTCACATGCCTTGGGGTGGGTTGTTATCAGCCGCTCATGCAGGATCAATGAGGTTGCCATATTCTTAAGCATTGCCAACCTGTGGGCAGTGTTTCGCTGCAGCTTTCGGAACTTGAGTCGCTTCTTCATCGTGGGGTGGGGAGGGGGAGTCCAGAAAAACCAGAGAAAAAATTGTTTGGGGATGCACTGAGGGGTTTACCAATAGCCTTGGTAATTAATTATCTCCTACACGGACAGAAAAATTATAACAACTTATGGTTATCACCGCTTTTATGCGAAAATAGATGAAATGATGGTAAGGAGGGGCAAGTAAACTGCTGAGCATTAAAATTGGTGCAGACAATTAATCGTCCAGTCGTCTCTTCTTAATTTTCCTTTATGGGACCCACGGGGTATCCCCTAAAGCAAACAAAGCGGCTGAAGCTTGTACCAACGAACGAAATTTAAATCCTACAAAGATTATTTCCCCTACGTTTCGGGGTATAGGCCTTTCACTGACGACTACACGGATACCCACTGCTTCCCCGTGACAATTTGTGCTCCACTGTACCGACTCTGTCTTCACATATTGAGGAAAAGCAGCATGGGGCCCGCAGACAGCTCGAAGTTGTCAAATTCCGAGTCTGATTCTGATACCGATTCTGATTCTGATTCTGAATCTGATACTGGGTTAACCTTTGTCCAGCGACAGAAGCAGAAACGCTTGCGCAAACTTAGCAAAAAGAATAATAACAATAACAATAAGAAGAGGAAGCGGACTGAGATGGCAAACTCAACTGGAGATGACACCTTCACTGGTGATGCTAGAGCTGCTCTGGAGACCGCTTCCGAGGCCGTGAATTCAACGCTGTTGATTTCAACTGCAACAACTCAATCGGCAGGATCTTCAACGAAATCACCACCTTCGTCGACATCGCAGAATTTTAACCAGCAGGAGCAGCAGGAGCAGCAGGAGCAGCAGGAGCAGCAGGAGCAGCAGGAGCAGGAGCACCAGAGTGTGATTCCGAATGTCCCAGAATTCCAGCTCCCTCTGCCACGACAATTGCAAGGAACAACGAGCACAGTTTCGGAGAGCGAGAAGAAGCAACTGCAAGATCTTACCCGCGTTAAGTTTTACTCATCGAATCTTCCATCGAGACGCGAATACGACTACGAGGAGTCTCAATCGCAGACACAGTCACAATCGCAGTCCCAGACCCAGGTTGAATCGCAGAAAATGTTCGAGAATGACGATCGATCTAATTCTTTCCTGTCAGAATCCTACTCTCAGTCTCAGTCTCAGTCTCAGTTGTTCCCTCAGTCAAGCTCTCAAGCATCAACTGAATCACAGCTTCCTCTCCCGACGCCATCACAGGTGAAAAAACGCCAGGAAGTTGAGAAGGTAAACGAAGATGTAGCTAGAGAAAATCAAGCAAAGGCGAGGGCGACTGTATATGTGACAAATCAGCGCAGCCGAAGGGAATTCGGAAAGGGGAGAACAGCGGGCGCTGGCAGTAGAAATAAGAGCAGGAAATCAGAGAAACCCCTCTATTCGGAAAGCTGGAATCCCCGGGAAGAAAGTGCGCGGACACCGCGGTGCAAATGCTCAATGTACGCTAAGTTACTCACTGTGAGCGCAAACACTGAGAATAAGGGCAAAGAGTTTTTTGCCTGTTCTGAACAAAGGGGAAGTGAGGCCAACTGCTCGTTTTTCATGTGGAAGACGAACTACTGGAATGAAGTCTTTGAGCGTGAGGTGAGTGAGCGTTGCCAACGAAACATAGCGAATTTTTTTAAGGATTGCAAAAAATGTCACGCAATTTATCCTTCTCTACCTCACCCATCCTAACAACAAAAACTGATGGAATCCCCACGATTTCAGATGGGCAAGGAAGTAGAATATCATTATGGGATGTCGAGTGACTTCAACGGCCACGGCCACGGCCACGGCCACGGCCACGGCCACGGCCACGGCAACGGCAACGGCAACGGCAACGGCAACGGCCACGGCAACGGCAACGGCAACGACACCCAGTGCTCATCTCTTCCTCCCCTCCACAAATTCGCTTGTAGGCTCGGTTATCTCGGTGGTTTTGCGGTCCACCTTCACTCGCTTCTCAATTGTCCCATAAATCCATGTCGCTACAAGGCAGACATACAAGTATTGAAAACCGAAACAGTGTTAGACAGTGAAAGTGATTCTAGTGAACATTTTGAAATCAACCCCAATATCGGCTGTGATCTCAAATTGCGTGACCAGGAGAGTCAAGGGAAGCATATGCCAAACAGGGGAATTCTCTTCATCGATTCTGAATTCTTTGTCGCTGACAACATCTTGAATGCAACATCTCTCACTCATCAACCGCCAGTTGTGGAGATTCAGTTTTCGGTCTTTTGCCGGAACGCTCTCTACGGGTACCGTATGTCCTCGAATAAAATGTCAGCGCTATTGCTGCAGCTAGGCCTCTCAATTGAGGGCTGTCCGGCACCCTCTTTTGCAAATTACACGGCCAAAGCGCTCTGTGACGAAGATTCAGTATTTCGGTTCGTTGAAGACGGCGTAGAAATGACACTATTTTACAAGGATTTGGAGGAGGAAGTCAAATTTAAGCTTCAAGAGCAGCCCATGATGGACAGCTCAACCGGCAGGCTGAACAGCAGAACAACAGAACTTTTTTTGAACCATCTGGAAGCAAAGGCTGACGGGGTTCACTCGGGTTTGGTGGAAAATCAAATTGTTTCTCGAATCCGCCTGAATCAGTTGATAGACTTTTGCGAGGGGCTATTGGAGAGGCCCGCGGAGAGGTCGTTCCCATCGAAAGCGGCAGCTGCAGAGAGCCCAAACCAATTGATAATAAGTAGGTCGACTAAACCCAACTCGATCTCGCCTCGGAGTACAAATATGACGGGATTTCATGGAAGCGGAGAGGGAAAGTCACGCGTTTTCTCGCCATCTCAAAATAGCGAAACCAGCCAAACATTACAACCGAAGAACTTACAGATGCAGCAGTCACCTTCGAAGGTGACGACAACCAACAAATTCGTCCCTCGATCGATCAGCGAAACGAAAAAGTTAAGCCGAAAGCGAGGCAAGTTGACCATCGGGGGGAGAAAAAGGTAGAGATAACGAACAAGAAACAAGATGGGTAATGTTACAGTTACAAGTTCGCTCTTTTCGTTTATAACAATTAATTCACGTCCAGTTACTTAAAGTGACAGGGCTGCCATATCAATCCCGAGAGTGCTCAGATCCCAAAAGACAATCTTTCCGTCAAGCCCGCTGGTAGCAAAATGTTTTACGTTCCCATTGCCTGCAGATACGGCTTTCATGCACGTTATGGCCGACTCGTGAGTGGTGCTTAGTTTATCTGCCGCCTTGCTTTCCGCCTGACCGAGAGTCGTCTTGTTCTGAAAAAGGGCTCGTGCCGCTGCAACTCCAGTTTTTGCCACCTCCTTCTTCTCCTCTTTCTTCTTCTCCTCCAGTTTTTTATCAAAGGCCCACTGCCCTGTCTTGTTGGTGAAAAGGAGAGGATTCATGTCGTGTCCAGCGCCAATGGCGGCATTTTCGCTGAGAAATAGCAGAGAATTGACAGGAAGGTCTCGGTATCGGATACTTTGAGGTGCCGCGTCACCACCGTTACGGTAGTCCACGAACTGAATGCTGCTATCATGCCCACTGAAGGCAAGTGTGCTCCCAGATGGGCTCCAAGCGACGCTATCGATCCAACCAAAAGCACCATAAGAAGCATACTCCTCCTCAAAGACTTTTGCGCTCGGGAAAGCTCCCTGCTCGTGAGTTGCATCCACATCAGTGATGAAACTGCTGAACACGCGGCACTTAAAGTCGCTGGACCCAGTGGCGAGAATTTGGGAGTTAGGGTGCCAAGCAACAGTCAAAACTGTAGACTTGTGCTTCTTGATATGCTTTGACACCCACCAATCGTGTTCCTCCTCGAAGTAACAGACCGGAACACACTTTGCCCCGCTAGCAACGGCAAACTTCTTACCGTCAGGGCTCCACTTGACGTCCAGTGCAGCCCTGTTGATGCGCAAGATGACAAGGCTGGGTTTCCACTTCGTTTCCTGCTCGTCGTAGGTCCAGACAAATGCATTTCTGTCGTGACTGCAAGTAACAATCATATTCGTCACCGGGGACCAGTCGATGGCCGAGATCAGGAGGTCGTGTTCATCGAGAGTGTGCAAGAGAGTCCAGTCTTTGCAGGAGGGTTTGTTACAGTTGCCGTAGATCAGCATTGTGTTGTCATTGGGACATACTGCGAGCATGGTTCGCTGAAAGAGAGGATAGACGCGAGTGTGTGCGCGAGTGTGTGTGTGTGTGTGTGCGTGTGTGTGTGTGTGTGTGTGAGTGAGTGAGTGAAAGTTAGACGGTTTTGACATGGCAGGCATTTTAAGGAGGAAGGTAGGTCAGTGGAGCAGGGAGCGGAGACAAATATACTGCGAGTGCGTGCAGTTATAGACAATTCACATGCAACTAGAAACAATACCAAGACCGCTAAGTCGCATTCACAGGACACCTATTCACCCCTCATAAGGCCCCAAAAAACATCAGAAGCAGACGGAAATTAGGAGAAGATCCAGGGACTCACATCTGCATTCCAGCTAAAGCAACTTATGCCCCGAAGAGGGTCAATGAGAGGGTTGGCAAGAGGCGCCATTGGTGGATTTATGCAGTGATTCGTGAACCAGGGGAGTGGGGACCAGGGAGAGTTGCTGACCCAATTTTTTTCACATTTCGTGGAGAAAAGGGTTCATAACTTGCTTGTATCGTCAGTGGGAGAGAATATAATACATTTTTAGTAATGTCTTGGGCCAACGAAGGCGACGACAGTGCGAATCCATTCGCGAGTACCCCTGCTTCGGTGCCAGCACCTGCCCAAGCACATGTGCCTGCCCCACCTGAAGAGGTTCCCGCAGCACCTGGTTGGTTAAGTACACCAGAGTCAGTTGGCGGTAAAGATACTACACCCCAACCATCCACCGATCTTCGACCCCCCTCTCCACCAAACGAAACACAACAGCAGCAACAACAACCAGTCCATACACAGCAAGAGAAGCGGACCTCAGCACTACAGATGAATGCAGTAGCGCTGCAGGATATGGAAGCAAGACAGAATAGTGCGGACCCCCCCAAAGCAGTAGTCTATCTTCGTCTTATCAACTTGCTAGTGTCAGTAGGTGTGTGCGTACTTGCCTCCCTCTGTGTAATAAGCACTAGTACCACTAGTACCACGAAGGCCATAATGTCAGTCTACGTATTTATGTTTGGCTTCATGATCTGCTGCTTCGAGATGCAGTTCAAAGCGTTTGCCAACTACATAACCGCCAACTTTGGCTTCTTCTTTGACGCCAAAATGAGGACCCTATTTCTGCTCTTTGTTTCTCTGTTGTGTTTTGATCTTGGTGTTCTTGGGATTATCATGGGTTCCGGTTTACTGTTCTGCGCCGGGCTTAATGCCTACGCACTCTGTAAATATCCGGAATTTATTTTGCCTCAAGCAGTCAGCGAGGAGCAGAAAAAGGCGGCCACTGCAAAAGCCATCAATGCCGGAACCAGTGCAGCAATCCAAGGTGCTGCTTGGCATCAGCAGGCTGGCCAAGCAGCAGCTTAAAAACAAGCGAAAGAAATACAAGCGGACGCTACGGGAATAAAGAAGCGTAAAATTGTAACGAATGTTTGTTTGTTTTGTTTTGTTGTGCGCACTGGGAATTTGACTGATGTTACGTGACGGGAGGAGGATGGGCCCTAAAAAAGTTCTTCAAAATTACCCCCTAAACTTATCATTTCCCGTTTATCCCCTTCAACCCTTTAGTTGATCTACCCCAGCATCGATTTCGACCTCAAAGTCATTGTAGTTGGAGCCGGCGCTCGTGAGCGGGGCGTAGATGAACGCCATGGTCCACACATATAAATTGTATAGTCCTGTCATTCCTAAAAAG
>Ga0115555_1003536_pt1 | contig 10104 bp, 10 predicted proteins | sample COGITO_mtgs_1104_2_FD_87285 | JGI IMG/M metagenome (GOLD analysis project Ga0115555, IMG submission 87285) | Pelagic marine microbial communities from North Sea - COGITO_mtgs_110407 | ecosystem: Environmental > Aquatic > Marine > Epipelagic | place: Germany:Helgoland, sampling site Kabeltonne...
GGTGTGTGTGTGTGGGGGGGGAAGGAGGGTAGCAGAAAGAGCTACTTTTTCATCATTTGAGCGGGTCACGGAGTGAAAACTAAGCTAACTCTTATTTTGTACGACCAAGATTCAAAACGACACCGCAAAAACACTTTTCGATCAGTGGAGCACTTACACAGAGACGCTAAAGATGGAACACGAGAAAGTTGTGTCGGAAATGGCCTCAAAAGCTATCGCAAAGGACAAGGAGTTGTTGGCGATGGTCGACGAGGCGAAACGAAAAGACGGTATAATTGAGACGCTTGAGCTAGAGCTCGATAAAACAAAGACGAGGCTCGAGGAGAAGCTGCTGGATGAGCAGAAGAAAAAGGAAGAGTTCGAAGGCCTTAACCAGCACGTTTATAAATTGTTGAAAAACACAAATACGCTGCGAAGCTACTATGCCAACAGTCGTGATCTGGAGCACTCCACGATGCACATGAGCCGACTTCTCGAGGCCTGCTTTGGAGTTGACAAAATGACGACGAAGCAGCTGCTGAGGGTCATTGAGAAACAAAAACAGTGGGAGAAGGAGGCAATGTCGGATTTGTTGAGGGATATTCGAGTTCGTATCGTCCAGGCGGAGACAGATTTCGGATATGAAAGGGAAATAAATAAAAACGAACTTGGATTAATATCTCAGAACCTACAACGGCGAATGCACAAGAGCGTCGCCAAACTAGCGCAAGACGAAAGTAAGGCGGAGAGAGCGGTCAGTCGGCGAAAGGATCTGGAAAAGGAATTGTTTGTATTCGACAAGAAGATTGAGCAGGTAGGTTTTGGGTTGGGGGCGAGACGCGTTGAAATCTATCGGCACGCGCTAGTCAGTGCTAGCGAATCATCGCTCACACCACGTTCTTCCACACGAAGTTTCATAATTTACTGACAGTGGAGAAAAACAAGGCAGCAAGGGCGACAGTTGCGAGCTCCATGTCACAAAGTGTTGGAAAGCGCATTAATCAGCTTTCGCACGATCTCAGCGTGTGGAGCGAAGGAAGAAAGCAGATGGAAGCAGAGATTGTCAACCAGCATCGCTCCGTGGAAATGGCCACGGCGGCTGTCCGTGCGACAAGGAAGCTTGTATCAGACGACAACAAATACTACGAGACATATTGGAAGCCAGCAATCATACAAACCAGCAAGATGGTCGATAATGTGGTAGACGCAGAGAGGAAAAACTTCGGTAAGGCTGCCGACGAGGAAAAGTTGGTAGAGAGCGACAAGGGGGACTTGCCAACAGTCAAGCTAGATGCTATTGGAATTTCAATAATTGACGAAAATTTGAGCGGCGATGAGCGCGAAGAGGATTTGCTATCTGAGAGGGGCGGCGGCAGTGCCGGTGCCGGTGCCGTTGCCGAGGCCGGTGCCGGGGCCGAGGATGTTGGCGACAACGAAGAGAAGAAAGATGACTGCCAACCACCCATCGTCCAAGACGATGCTTCCCAGAACAGCAAAATAGAAACAAAAGAAATCGATCAGTCAGGTGTTGAAATTGGGAAGACAGCATCGATTGCGGACAAAGCAAAGATCAGCAAGGACACGGCCGCTCGACTAGAGGAAATAGCTATCAGGAAGCGGCTTGCTCGACAACGCGAAGACGAGAGTGTCGGTGGCGGGTCAATAGCAACCAAGATGACAAAAACTCAGAAGGCAAAACTCAGCGCAGCGAAGGACGTCGCCGGGGACTTCAACTTTGACAGCTTTATATCAGGGCGGACGAACAAAGATGGCCACAACTCTCCAATTCACAGAGCGAGACTTTTTGAGGCTGGATCTACCATCAAAAAGGAATTGTCAGTTCTGAAGATGCTCAAGAGTTACCAAGTATGATAGGGGGGACGGGGGAGGAGCAGATTGCCTTAATAGACTGTTGCAATAAGTTGAATTTTAGAGCCTTTGCACAAAAAAAAAATAGCGTCGTCTTCTCTTGGTTTTCGTTATTTGCTCTGGAATACCGCGCACAGCTTCCACACCTCCGCGACAAAAGCCTCAGCCTCTTCGTCCAGTAGTGGCTCCAACTCCTCCACAACTTTTGCCGCAGACACCTCTGCAGTCAATTGCTCGGTAATAAGCGTTACCAGTGACTCTTCTTCTTCACCCAAGTATTCAATCGTAAGTCGCCGGACCTCTTCATTCAGTTTGCCCCCCATGAAACCATTTTCACTTTTCACAGCAGCAAAGTCGAGGTTCAGTTCCAGTATCTTCTCCGTCGATAGCTTTTCTAAGTCCTCTTTCCGTTTCTTCTCTCGATCTTCCTTCTGATTTTTCTCTCGAATATCAGCCATTGACATTTCTTTCCCAGCGCCGTCTGTAAATGCGGTGGTGCCAATCTTTTGTCGTCTTTCATTGATGTCCCTATTCACTGCCGACATCTTGGGCTTTTTCATTGGACGACCTTGCGCGTCAGCGGGGTCAGAGGACGGATCAGGCGTTAAATTCGAGGCGGGCTGGTTCGGTCCATTTTCTCCGTCCCCGGCGGTGTCCTGCACCGCGTTTTGGCCGGTCGCTTCCGTGGCCCCTGGTGTCATCATCCAAGCGGGAAGGTTCGATACCATCCTTCTAGACGTCTCGCCAGTAGCAGCTGAATTAGGAAGAGAGGCATTATTCATAGTCGGGCTTGGACTCCTCGGCCGTTTTTTGCTGTTACCGTCGTTTTCCTCAATTATTTTGTCATTGTTTGCAGTAGTAGTAGTGGAGCCACTTCCCGCCGCCATCTCACCGTCCTCTTTCGTCTCACCAATCTGGGCGAAGCTCTCCCTCTCTCTTTTCTTTCGCAGAAACTCCTCCTCCTCCAATCGCCGACCTTCCTCCACAATGGCTTCGCGTATCACCTCTTTCACTTTCTCGGATCGTTTTCGAACGATTTCAGAATCGCGAAATTTCACTTGCTTGCTGAACTTCGCGACGGCTGCCAGCACCTCAGCAGTGTTGAGAGGGTCGTCTTCGTCGTCAAAATCACCACCACCCCCGACGCCACCTCTAGCCTTCATCATTTTTTCAGCGTCGATACTCGCTGCCTTTTCTGGGAGTTCAGTCGGAATTTTCGGTGTAACTTTCGTTGCCTCCTTCATTAATTCATCAATCGACTTCAGCATGGCCTCTTCATTCGCCCTCTGCTCCGCTATTACCTCCGCCATCAGCTCCTTCTCAACTTGCTCTTTATTGTCCGCAGCGGAAGAGGACGGTGAAGCAGAGGAAGGAGGAGGAGGGAGAGGAGGAGGGAGAGGAGGAGGGAGAGGAGGAGGGAGAGGAGGAGGTTGTTCAGTTTCGTCGGCTTTTGCGGCTGTCTCAGCGGAGGAGGAGAGAGATTTTTCGGTCGCCTCAACTAGCCTTTCCAATAGTTCTGCTTTCTTACCCTTGATGTCTAGGCCGCGTTTCGTCAGCTCTTCCTTCAGCTCGGCCACCTTCATCTTGGTGAAATCAGGCGTTGGAGATGATGAAGTTTGAGAAGGGGTGGTGGGACAGTCAGTGTCCTCACCATTTTCTCCACTATTACCGTCGTCGTCCTCACCATTATCCTTGCTAACAACGGCACTGATACTGTCAACCGCAGTCGAAGGCGTCTCGGCTGGCTTCGTTTCCTCCTCTGCAGGTGTGTCTTGTTCCTCTTCCAGAGCTTGCCTGGCAATGGTTTTCAAGCTAGCTGTATCATCCTTCCACTTTTGCTGAGCTTTCTTCTTTCCTAACATTGCCACCTTCTGATCAAGAGCAAACCTTTCAGCACCCTAACGAGATTAGAAAAGCGAGTTAGATATTCGTCGTGCGCTTTCTAGCAGCAGTAGACAAGCAAATGAAACAAAAACCTCACCTCAATCATTGACATATCGATTTTCGAAACGGTCAGCTTAAGCGGGACAGCTTTATTGCCGTTGATCAGACGCAACGCCCGCCCCGCATCTAACGAGGAGAAATACTTTACGAAACCATACGGTTTGCGGCCCTGGTGAGGAGATTTGTCAGCGGAATTGGCATCATAGTTGCTGACAGAGGGAAAGAAAATATCTCGAGCAGGGCCGGCGGTCAGAAGCACCGACTTTAGCTGCTCGGTCGATATCTCTGACGGGGAAGGAACATTACTGATGAGAACGTTCACCCCATTGCCACCATTTCTGGCGTTAGGGGCAGAGGAAAAGCCGCGTGGAGGCATAGAGTGTGGAGGCATGGGGGGGGGGGGTTGTACTGGAACATCGTTACCGAGAGCGCATACGTCGCGTACGATGACGACAGAATCGAATCGACACAAATATCCGGCAACAAGGAAGGAGCGCATTTGCAGAAATATGGGGGGCTCATTTTCTAAAATGAATAATGTTCCAATTAATTAATAAACCATTATATAAGTCACATACCGACTCATCATAGAGCAAAATCTAAGACTTCAGAGCAAAATATCTAAGACTTCATATCATCTCGTGGGCTGAATGCAAAGGACCTCGAAACGTTCGCGTATAGTCCAGGTTTGTCAGCTCTCTGGGAATGGATATCGGGGGGATAGTGCAAAATTATTGCACCCAGCCCGAAAGTTGTGGGATTCTCAAGACAAGAATGAGTTGGCTCGTCTCATAGAGCTTTATCCTCGCCTTGCAAAGGCATCGACGGAGGGCAAAGTCACTTACGGTCCTCAATCTGGCCGCCCTAAGAACGAGGTGAAGAACGCCACAGATGCACACGAAGCATATGAAATTTTGGTGGCTGTTTTTTCCTCCGCAGAGGGGGAGGTTGAAATGAACCTTGAGCAACTTAAAACTGTCAGGGACTGGAAGATGGTTCGCAACCGTGTTCGTCAGAACTGGTTATTAGTTGACCAAAATGAGGATAACAATGTTAAAAAAGTCACAGCTTCCGCCTTCAAGCTTGCCGACGAGGGGGATTGGCATTCTGCTATGATGGAAATCGACAAAGGTCTCCGCGGAGTTGGTCCTGCCACTGCCTCGATGATTCTCTCACTGCGCTACCCTAATATTGCCCCTTATGGTGAGGAAGCCTTTCGGGTTGCTGGCATTTCCTCCTCCAAGTATACATTGTCTGAGTACGAAATTTTTTTCAATCTCATGAACGGCAAGGCTGACGAGATGGGTTGCACTGCACGTGACCTAGAGAGGGCTATCTACGCAGCAGTCTACGAAGGGAGGAATTTCGAAACGGGGGATAATGACCCTGATGATAATAATAACAAGAAGAAGCGTCGCATTTCGGAAATTTAATACGTCTAAGTAGACAGGAAAACTTGTAGGAAATTTTTTTTGCATCCTCCTCCTCTCTTACTTAGTCGTCATCAAGTAGATCTTCACATCCCCCCCGGCCCCGTCAACGAATTTCCCAGTAGCTCCAGCAGGCAGAGTCCAGGGCGTCGCCAAAACACCGTTTTGATAAAACTCTACCATCGTTCTCCCCGTGAATCCCGTCTTCACGAGAGCCCTCCAACTTTCCTCCACCCCGTCATATTCCGTTAAACTCAAAAAATCTCCCCTATCAGTGACCACAGCACTCCCCACCCAGTCGTCCCACCCCCCAGCCGTCTCCTTTTTTCCATTTTCAAAGACCTTCGTTTCCGCATTGTACCTCACCATCCACCCCTCACCCCCCTCCAACTCTATCCACAGCCCCCCAACTCCTGCCCCCTCGACCACTACCCCACCCTCCAAACATCCCTCGTCACAAACGGTAACCGCCTCCCCACGGAGCGAGTCGTTCGGGGAGTACCACATCGCCCTCCCAACCCCATCACTCATCACAATCATCGATTTGATGGGCGCGGCGTAAACGCTTTTCAACTCATCCCCGCCCTCGTCAGTCGCGTGCGTATGATGAGTGATCCAAATTTGTTCCCCCTCTTGGTGGTGATAATTCTCTCCCCAAATTCGGGGATAAAAGAGGCCCCCACTCTGATTCAACGCCAGGAAGTTCCCTTCATTTGCAACGAACGGGCCCTCCTCACTCTCCGAGCTAAACAGGTGGCCGGCCCCGTACGACATCCATGTGGTGCCATTCGCTTTTGCAACGCCCCCAACTTCCTGCCCAGCGTCCCAACCATCCATCGAGGGCCCAGGCGAAGGCAATGTTTTCCAGTTGATTGAATCATCAGAGTGTGCGAATCCAGCGCCAATCTCATCAGACGTCGCTGGTAGTGCGGTGAAGTAGCCATAGTATCCTCCGGATGGGTCGGGGAGGAAATTAATTGCGTCCCACCTATCGTTCGCGACGTAGTATCCATTAATGTCGTCGGCATAAGTGAAAGTCTTGTTCTCAACAACCCACGGACCATCAAGTGATTTGCTCGTAGCAAAATAGATGACCTGGTCAAGTGCAGTCGTCGAGTGATCCTCACTGTACGACAAGACAAAATCATCCGATTCTGGTCGATAATTGATTGATCCAGAACCCATGAACCCACTCCCCTCCGTCAACACTAATTCCTCCACCGGCCCTTTGTCCACCCAGTGCACCCCGTAATCCTCACTCACAGCATGTCCCAGCCCGTTGTACCAATGATTGCCCGTCACGAATTCAGCTGGAGGGAAGATCGTGGCATTGACGAGATAGTGCAAGTGGACCTTTGAGGGGTCGTGAGGATCCGCTGTGTAGTACAGATCCCACATCGCGCATTTCGACTCCCCACATCGCGGGTCAGCTTGGTTAGGAGTGAATGTCAGCGATAAAGCGAAGTGCAGGGTGAGGTGCAACCCCAAAAGATGTGACAATGAAGGCATTTGACAGTGGCTGTGGAGTCTAGTAAGAGCAGACAGATCTTGAGACAACACTATTTTTCTTCTTCGTAGTCTGAGGGACTAGTAGAGACTGTGTAAGGAGTTTTGGCTTTGTGGTGGGGAGTTGAGAACATAAACAAGGGATCAGAAGTTGAGATCCGGCCAAAATCCTTCCGTTCCGGGGGGTGGGATTTCTTAAGCTGAAGAAAAATTGCCGAAGATGAGAGTAGTAGCGTAGCGACAGTTGACTGAAGAGTTGCTCGAGTGTGGGTTTGTTCGTTCTCAAATATAATTTCAAAAGCTTTTTAGTTTACTTTAGGTGTTGGCAAATTAAACACTTTCCGCTGTGCACACACACGCACAGCTCTACAATATTTATAATAATATAATAACCCTGGTGCTAATTTTGCGCCTTTTGAGCGCTCGTTACTATGTCTTCTATTTGCTTGTTCAGGCGATCAAAGGCGGCTGCCCTTGCAAGCTTGCTGAGATCCTCTATGCCTGTCAGAAGCACGCTCTTCTGCACATTTTCGATTTCTACCAGCTCTTTTAGGAGGTCTAACCGTGGCTGTTTAACCAATATCTCCTCCTCTTCCTCCTCGGCCCCCTGAAACAATCCTTCAAATTCCTCCAATCCATCCGATCCCTCAAAGTCATCGTTTTCACCTCTGCCACGCTCACGGGAGGAGAGAGCGCGCCTCAAAGGGCTTAAGAAGGGACTTTCTGCTGAATCTGCGGCCCTGAGCTTGCTGCTTTCACCATCAAGAAAGGAAACGAGTGCCAGTTTGAAGCGCTCTCTGCTCCCCTCAGTGATGTGAAGGCCCGCCCCTACGACAGGGATCTTGCTCACAACTAAGTATCCAAACATGAAAACTCGAACCAAGTCGTCAATTATCTCGTGCTCTGTTTTGTGGCTGTGCAACGGGAGGGAAGGATGGGTAGAATGAGGGATGGGTAGGTAGCGAGAGTTAGAGAGGATGTGCGTGTACCAGTACGAATAAAATTATTGTTGCGCTCGCCTACGCCGACGCCTACCTGTTATTACTGTCTTCCTCCCTCACCGAGTGGTAGGAAAGCTTCACCATCGCAACCAGCATCGAAAGAACCACAAATAGCATCACGACTATGAAGCTAACAAAGAGGAATGGCGCAAGGTATCGGTTCACATGCTGGATTTCCTTCAGGTCAAATTGACCCAGTGTCGACCCAAAGAGACTGAAAAGGCTTTCAGGGACATCATAGTAAGACTGCGAAACGTGACCAAATGCCACATGGAACGAAAGTCCATAAGAAGCCACGAGCACAAACATGACAAGGAGGTAAAGCGTAAGATCTTTTCCAGCTTCACCAAATGTGTCAATGAATTGAGCAAGTCCGCGGTGAAAGGACGCGAATTTGAAGAATCTCATCAAGGTGAAGACGGAGTTGAGGGCAATGAGATTCGTACCGAAATATGAGTACTCCGAAAAAGTGGTCAAATCGGGGAATCCTCCTCCGATGTCAGTGTCGCCAGCCGCCGCTGTGTCGTCAACTTCGCCAGTTGACGGATATCCGAACATTAGGGAAGGGTAGATTTTATTGAGTTCCACGATGGATAGTATTCTCATGGCAAATGCCACACAAAAAATGAGCAAATTGAAGATCTCCATGATGTTCAATAACGACCCGAAATAGACGCTACGACCGTAGAAGTACACTTCCTTCATTTCCACGAGGATGTACGTGAATACATACCACATGAGCAGAATCTCACAAACGACGAGATACATCTGCCAGCCGTCAGACGTCTCTCCATTGATGTACTGGAGAGAGGCGACCTCATCATAGTGGCGGAGGCGGTAGGATGTAAGGACGTCTCCAGTTGCCATTATCTCAACCACGAAGGTGGCCCAAGTCAAATAGTTTACCTGGGGATTGTAAACGACGAAATCGAAAAAAACCACCCTGGTGCTCAGGTCAAGGAACAGATCGTCTTTCAGATCGTCCCAGGCTGACATGTCATTGCTAAGTATCCTGGTGTAGCCAGATGCAGGGTATCGCGTCTTCGTCAACGGCGAGTAGTAGGAGACGGTACCTTCTTCGTCGCCGCTTTCCCACAGCAGATATTTGGACAAGTCACCACTACAACGGGTGTCATATACCGCAACACAAGGGAGGGAAGGGAGGGAGGGAGGGAGGGAGGGAGGGAAAGGGGGTTAGGCGGAACTTTTTTGATTGACCGCAAGCATCATACTGGCACACACATTGATTGAAGACATCAGCTAGGCAGGAGAACCACAATCACTTTAGGTACTTAATAATCAACTAAATCCAATTTTCACTGCTCACCTCTCCTCAATATCCCAAGGGGTTACAGATTCAACTCCAGTCGAGAATCTTTCGTAGCACCTGTCCTCGTCCAAAGTCGTTTCAAAGCGACTAGGAGGAACACAGGTGCCAGTCTGCACGCGCAAAGTGCGAACTTTTATATCCGAAAGCCTATGGCCGCCATTCTGAAATATCATGGTTTCGCCCCCGGTAAAATCGTATTCTGGATACAGATTCGGGACCAAGATATCCTCCACCCACTTCCAAACGCCCGCCTTTGTCGTCAATGTCCGAAAATCTCCGTTAGCTTCAAACTCATTGTCGACAAAGGTATCCCTCAAACCTTCTTGGGTGAAGAATTTCAAGGGAGTTGTACGGCCCAGAGTTATGCTCAAGAAGAGGAACAAAAAGATGCAGTAGTGAACAAGATTTACAAACGACAACGACCAGGTCGTTTTTCGGAAGAACACCACGGCCATACGTTTGCCAGCTTCACTGTACCGCAGGTTTTTGGAGACATTGCCATTATCTGAGGTTTGCTTTTTGGGACTACTACTTGCTTTTGGAGACGATGTCGTGTCGGGTTCCTCTTCAATTACATCCCCCTTGACATCTACACCGCCACTGTCTAACTCCGCCAATATACCCCCCTCCGTGCGGTCTTTTCCCAATTCGTCAAAGTAGAAGGCAGTCAGAGTGCCCCCTTGGTTCTTGCTGAATTTTGATTGTTTCCGGTTTGAGCTCTGGGATCTCTCATCAAAGTCTATGTCGACACTCATCGATGTTCTAGCGCGATTCAAGGTTTAAGGAGGAGATGTGGGCGCTGGGGATGGTCTATAGAGGGGAAGTTGAGTTAAGAGAGGGGAGGGGGAGGAGGGAAAGGATAAAATAAAAAGACAAAACTTGGAGTTGGCTCTTTGGCTCAAGGTAGGGCCAAGCAAAACCACACGCCGACCGCCTCAAAACGACACAAAGGCGAGTGGACAGCCTTCTTTTCAGGGCGTCTTAAAAAGTCAGGAAAGAAAAAGATTCTTAATTTTGCTGCACAACGCCCTCCTCTCCTCTCTCA
>Ga0115555_1003542_pt1 | contig 10094 bp, 9 predicted proteins | sample COGITO_mtgs_1104_2_FD_87285 | JGI IMG/M metagenome (GOLD analysis project Ga0115555, IMG submission 87285) | Pelagic marine microbial communities from North Sea - COGITO_mtgs_110407 | ecosystem: Environmental > Aquatic > Marine > Epipelagic | place: Germany:Helgoland, sampling site Kabeltonne...
AGGACATTTTGATCTATACTTTAGAACAGCTGCAACCGGTACAGATTCAGACATTCTTGAAAAATCTTTTGTTAAAGCAACTGTTGATGTACAACAACCAAATGATGTAGCATTCAACGAATTCCATGAGTATGAATTTACTATTGGTGGAGACTTTGCATCTACACTTTCAGAGTTTGACAAATATCAAATAAAAATTATAATGGAATCAACGTCATCGTCTGATATTCCACGTATCAGGGATCTTAGAACTATTGCATTGAACTAATTGAATAAATTTTGGGAAGAAATAATGGCTCATCAGAAGATTGAAGGAAATGCTAACTTAGTACGTGACACTAGTAACGGTGCTATTTTAAATATAAATAGAAATGAATTTGCAAAAGCTAAATTAGCTCGTGCACAAAGACATACAAAAGAAAAAGAGTTTGTTGAATTGCAAAATGAAGTAAGTGAAATAAAATCAATGCTTAAACAACTACTAGAGAAGAGTTAAAATGGCCAAAAGTTATGTTAATCTAGACACACGAATCGATTCATTTACAAGTGAATTTAACAGCCTTGTAAATAAGGTAGGTGATATAGCGTTAATGTCTACATCAGGTACTGACAGCGATGTTGTAGGTGGTATCAATAACTTAGACTCTGATCTTGGAACAAGAACAAGTCTTACAACCACAGCAGACCAAAACTTAGTAGTAGCGATAAATGAAATAGATGCAGAACTCGGTACGATTACTGCAGGAGCAATGGGAACAACTGCTTCAACTGTCAGCGCTGCGATAGCAGAGCTTGATACCGAAGCAGATTCTGATAGAACAAATTTAGGTACAAATGTAAAAGCTCATATGTTAGCAAATGGAGTTTCTGCACAAGTTACTGCAACTGCTAATAACTCTACTGATGAAACAACATTTATTACATTTACAGACGGAGCTACTGGTGCTCAAGGTATAGAAACAGATACAGGATTAACATATAATCCAAGTAGCGGATTAATAACAGCTGGTTCAGTATCAGCTGCTACTATGAATGTCAGTGGCACACTAACCGCCGGCGCTATCACACTAGGTGATGCAGTACTCAGTGAAGCTGAACTCGAAATACTAGATGGTGCTAATGTAACAACTGCAGAACTTAATATTATGGACGGTGGTACAAGTGCTACATCTATTACAGTTGTTGATGCAGATAGATTTGTAATGAATGACAACGGCACAATGATACAAGTTGCTGCTTCAAATCTAAAATCATATTTTGGTACAGTTGCTGGTGGTACAGCACTTACTACATTAGATATTGACGGTGCAACTGACATTGGTGCTGCTATCGTTGATGCCGATTTATTTATAGTAGATGACGGGGCAGGCGGAACAAATAGAAAAACAGCTGCATCAAGATTATTAACTTATGCAATGGCTGGCACTTTATCAAATGCTGCACAAACAAATATTACTACACTTGGTCGTTTAGACTCTGCCCAAATAGATGATATTAAAATTAACGGAAGTACAATTTCAACACTTTCAGGTACAGATCTTAATATTACCCCGCTAGCTGGACAACAGATTGTTCTTGATGGTACAATTGTTGTAGATGCAGGAGTTGTAACAGGTGCAACGAGTATTACATCAACAGCATTTGTTGGTGGATTAACTGGTAACGTATCAGGCGACTTAACCGGTGATGTTACAGGTACCGCTGATGTTGCTACATTAGCAACGAATGTAACTATAAGCGCAAATAATACTGCTAACGAAACAGTCTATTTAACACACGTTGATGGCGCAACCGGTACTCAAGGACTTGAGACAGATACGACTTTAACATATAATCCAAGTACTGGTGTTATTACTACAACTGGATTTGCTGGCGCACTGACTGGTAATGCTGATACTGCTACTGCCCTAGCAACTGGTAGAACAATTGGAATGACAGGAGATGTTGTATGGACGTCAGCTTCATTCACAGGTGCTGGTAATGTAACAGGTACTGCAACAATTCAAGCTAGTGCAGTTGAAACATCAATGATTGCGGCTGATAATATTACAGGTGCTTTGATTGCTGATAATACTATTGACACTGAACATTATGCTGATGCATCACTTGAGTTTGCGCATATGCAAAACGTAGCCGCAAATTCCATCTTAGGTAGAAATGCTAATAGTTCTGGTATACTATCAGAAATAGCATTAGCAACAACACAGATATTAATCGGTGATGGAACTGGATTTACTGCAGCTGCTCTGAGTGGCGATGTAACCATGACGAATGCAGGTGTTGTTACGATTGCTAATGATGCAGTTAGCGGAGCAGAAATGAAAACGCTTAGAACATTTACATTAAAAGATTCAGCAGGTACTACATTATTTACAATGTACGGTGCTGGTGCTGCAACTTAGGAATACAATATGGCAGTTCGCATTCCGCTTAAAATAGCAGATGACGGAGCAGCAGGTTTTACACTCCAAGATTGTACAGCTGCTGAAATAGTTATTATTACAAATGAAATGATCCGTCAGTACGGAGCAAATCCGTCTGCAACATTAGCTGTTGGTACCGGTAATCTTGGAGATATAACAGATACAAGATTAAAAGCTGGTGCAGCAGGTTCTGATAATACTAATTTTGACACAGAAGCTGAAACAGCTGATGTAGCAACTGTTACTGTTACGTATAATAAATTAGTAGGTGCATTCCATGGAACGAGTGCACCTAGCATAGCTCTTCCAACAGCTGGAGCCACTTATTCTTTTCCATGCTATCAGACTACAACTGCAGCAAGTGCTTCGGTACAACCATTTACTCTTGCAGATATGATTGATACTTTCTGGCATCCTGCCGCAACACGTCTTGTAGCAGCTACTGCAGCTGCAGCAAATACTGCAGGTACATATACTATTACAACTTCTTCAACAGCCGCAACTGGATTTACGAATGTAAGTACTACTCCAATATTCACAGATACTCGAGCCGATGCAAGTGCATATACAGCTGGCGGATTACCAGAAACCGTAGATCAACCTACAACTATTACTAACTATTATTTACATAGGACTAATTCTGCAAGTGCAGCAAGTCCTGTTGCACCATATCTTGTATGCTTAGATGTTTCTGATGGCCTACCGCGCGCGATACCTCATGCTACACTCAGTACTCAATTACAAGATTGTGCACGATATGCTGCAATCAATGAAGCAAGTTATAGAATACAATATGCTTTTGCTGCTTCTACAAGTGGTTTTACTACAAGAGCAACTGCAATAGATACTAAATTAAACAGTAGTACATATCTTACACGACAAGTGAGTGATGATTATCGTTCACAAGAAGTGCCGTCTGGTTCAGCCGCAACTGTAACAACTTATAATTTCGGAATAAAATTAGCATAACAGAAAGTATATTATGTCTTATGTGTTTAGCGGTAAAATTCAATCCGCAATGTTTGTAAATCCCCCACAAAATTCTACAATAGAACTACTATACGGTGAAGGAACTGAATTAACAGCCTTTCATTTAGATGTAAATTATTCGAATGATGAGTTTTTAGCCTTTATTGATGAATGGCCATTAGAAAAAATAGAAAAAACTGCTAGAGATACCGCTAGAAATATCCATATCGACTATTCTAATTTTGTAGCTAATGCAATACTTGCTGACTTTAATCCACTTGTTTTTAAACGATTGATTGGATATTTAATAGATAACAATAGTAATAGTGAAACTTTATTTGATATAAAGATGGTTATATTATCATCTATTGGTTCTGATGCTACACGAGAACAAAAAATGAAACTGCGAAAAGCTAAAACAATAACACAAGTATTTAGTCTGTATCATGAATATAGTATTTAGTGTCTTCATAGACATACCTGAGGACAAGCTCGATAATCCAGGACGTTATGTAAACAATGTATTAGTCGATACTGATAAGAGTTTACAAACAAAAAATGCATTACTTAATAATGCAGATGAACTACAAAAACGTCAAAAAGAATATGCTGATGCAATAGGTGCTGAATATATGCTATTCGAATATAGCAAAGAATATGAAAAGTTCTGTACCTTATTTAATTCTGCAATGTCTCAATACGATATTGTGAACTTCTATAAGCATTTGCTGATGTACGAGCTCAGCTATAAGTATGACAATGTATGCTACTTTGATTTTGATGTTGTGCCAAATACAACTGAAAGTATCTTTGATACATTTGATATGAATAAGTTTGCAGTTGCACATTCGAATGAACTTGCTCAATGGGGTAAAAATGTCCCGGCAGCTGAGTATAATACATGTATTCGTAATCCATCATCTAAATATTGGAATGCATATGCTATGCTACTCGAAGAAGATCATGAACCAGATAATGACGTATTCAATACCGGTATCATGGCTGCATCAAGTAAAGTCATACAAGAATTTGATTATTTTAAAGACTTCGATAGAATCATAGAACTCATGACTAAATTAAAATACGACGAAGATTCTGATTTCCCTCCTAATATTCAACGCATATTTAATTATGATAATGAAACCGTATTCTCATATCTTGTTCAGACGCAACAAACAGAAATAGAATGGTTGCCAAAAGATTGGCATTGGATAGTAGATGTGCCTAATAAAGAAATGATAGATCATAGAGCTAAACTATATCATGTAATAGATAAACAATTCGAATTAGTATTATGAGAATCTATTGTGTAAGAATAGGTGAAAAGTACGGCCAACAATATGAAGACTATATGAATTCAAAATTCAGTGATTATGATATCATATGGATAAAAGAACCTATTGCTAAAGGTGTACCATTACAATGGAATAAGATGGCTGCAATGAACGATGATAGTGACGAACCTGTTGTCGTTTTAGATATTGATAATCTGTTTATTAATGATTATAAAGAAGTAATAGAATATCCAATACAACATGGTGAATTTTTGTGTGCCCCATACTGGTGGGGTAATGGTAAAATAAAAATGAGTGGTGGATTTTATAAATTTTATCCGAAGGAATGTAAATACATATATGATCATTTCATGAAAGATATACAATGGAATACATCATACTATATAAAGAATTCATTGACAACTGGTCCAGTAAATGGCGAATTTATGTACGTAAATGATTTAATAAAATTGAGATTAAAACTAAAAACTCTTCCAGATGCATGGATTACAAGATGGACTTCAGATGAATATCATGAATTCAGACCGGGATTAGAAGAAAAATATACCGAAATAACAGGTAATAAATACCTGTATAAAGATGATTTTCATCCTGATATTAAAATGGTTCATTTTACGAATAGCTTAAACAAGCCTCATGAATGGTCTCAATATCAATATTATGCTTGATTAAATAAATCTAAAGCTATGCGCCTTTAGAATCCTTTTATTATAAATAACAGTAAATGTAACGAGGATTGAAATGGCTACAACTTATGAAGATATAGACGTTAATCAGGGTGCTGACATTGCAATAGAATTAGACTGCGTCGATGAAGCTGGTGCGGTAAAAGATTTAACGAATCATTCTATTAATGCGAAGCTGAAACGTACATATAAAAGTACTGACGCTGAAGATATACAAACGTTTAATGCTATAGTACAATCCCCGGCTACTGCTGGGAAGCTCACTCTTTCCTTAACAAATTCACAAACTGCGGCTCTGAGAAAAGGCCGATGGGTTTATGACGCTGAGTTATCTTTTGTAGATAGCGATGATAATACCATTATAGAACGAATTCTTGAAGGACAAATTAACGTAATCCCTCAAGTTACTTAATTAGGAGAGACCATGGGTGCTCAGAATACTATTGTAAAAAAAGTAACGGTTGGCGTTCCAATACGTGGTGTTACCTCAGGTGCCTTTGCTATAACCAACCTTAGTGGTGTAACATTAACTAATGTCGGTCAAGGAGATATGCTAGTATATGATGCTAGTACTTCATCATTCCTAGCAGATTCTGATACATATCTTAAATCAACAGATAGTGCTGAAATTAAATCTTTATTTAGTGCTGGAGGAGATTTATCATATGATTCTGCGTCAGGTCAATTCAGTATTAATGTTGACTCATTTGCGAGTGCAATTTCTGCAGTTTCATTTGGAGATGGTAGTGCATCTGCACCTTCTATTACGAACACTGATGATACTAATACTGGTTTGCATTTCCCTGCTGCTGATACATTAGCATTCACTGCTGGTGGTACTTCACAATTTACTATGACAGATGGAGTTATTGCTCCGGTTACAGATAATGATGTAGATTTAGGTACAAGTTCATTAGAATTTAAAGACGCTTATTTTGATGGTACTGTGCACACAGACGCTATTAATCTTGATGGTACAGCTATTACTTCTACAGCTACTGAGTTAAATTTATTAGACGGTGTTTCTGGTTTAGTACAAGCTGACTTTACAAAACTAGCAGCTGTCACTTCAAGTGCAACAGAATTAAATTTACTAGATGGTGTTTCTGGTTTAGTCCAAGCAGACTTTACAAAGCTAGCGGCTGTAACTGCTTCTGCTGCAGAGTTGAACATATTAGATGGAGTAACATCTACAGCCACAGAATTAAATATATTAGATGGCGATACAAGTGCTTCTTCAACTACAATAGCAGATGCTGACCGTGTTATAGTTAACGATGGTGGTACTATGAAGCAGGTTGCTGTTACAGATCTTGCCGCATACTTTGATGATGAAATCACTGCGATGCCAAATCTTACAAGTGTCGGTACATTAACCGCACTTACAGTAGATGATGTAATTATAAACGGTGCTACGATTGGTCATACAAGTGATACAGATCTTATAACAGTTGCATCAGGTGTAATGACCGTTGCAGGTGAAGTTGATGCACTATCACTTGATATATCAGGTAATGCTGATATCGATGGAACATTAGAAGCCGATGCTATATCAATCGATGGTACAACTATTACTGCAACAGCCGCAGAACTTAATGCTCTTGATGGTATTAATTCTACGGTTACAGAATTAAATATAGTTGACGGCGATACATCTGCCACATCAACAACAGTTGCTGACGCAGACAGAGTCGTATTCAATGATGGCGGTACGATGAAACAAGTTGCGGTCACTGACCTTGCTGCTTATTTCGACGATGAAATTACTGCAATGCCAAATCTTGTTACGACTGCTGCTACAACTGTAGGTGCATTAAACTCAGGTTCTATTACATCTGGTTTTGGAGCAATAGATAATGGTGCATCTAATATTACAACAACAGGTATCGTTGCGGCTGGTAGATTACAAGCCGATAATATACGAATAGATGGCAATGCTATAACTGCTACTTCTGGTACTGATCTTACGATTACTCCGGTTGCTGGTCAACAAATTGTTCTTGACGGCACGATTGAGATAGATGCAGGTGTAGTTACTGGTGCAACGAGTATTACATCTACTGCATTTGTTGGTGGACTTACGGGTAACGTCACAGGTAATGCAAGTGGTACTGCTCTGTCAGTTACACAAGCTGCTCAAAGTGCAATCACATCACTCGGAACTCTTACTACATTAACAGTTGATGATATCATAATAAATGGTGGGACTATTGGACATACATCAGATACAGATGCAATCACAATTGCTTCTGACGGTGATGTTACATTCTCACAAGATGTCGTAGTTTCTGGTAACCTAACAATAACAGGTACAACTACTCAGGTTGATACGGTTACTATGAATGCTGCAAATGCTGTAGTATTTGAAGGTGCTACTGCAGACAATAATGAAACAACTCTTACTATTATTGACCCTGATGCTGATCGTACACAAAGATTAATTAACCAAAGTGGTTATATTCCTTTACTTGCTGCAGTCACGACCACAGCAATTACATCTACACCTGAAGAAATTAATATACTAGATGACGCAGTCATAACAACTGCAGAACTTAATATATTAGATGGTGATACATCTGCAACTTCAACGACTATTGTAAGTGCTGACCGAATAATCTTGAATGACAATGGCGTCATGAAACAGGTTACGGTTACTGATCTTCAATCATTCACTAATGCAGGTTCATCAAATCCAAACCTAACTTCGGTTGGTGCACTAAATGCTGGTTCTATTACAAGTGGCTTTGGTTCAATTAATGTTGGTAGTGATAGTGTAACAACCAGTGGATTACTTACTTATGGTACATTGAACGACGGTAGTACATCACTTACAGCTACTATAGCCGAATTAAATATAATGGATGGCGATACATCTGCTAGTAGTACTACAATAGTAGACGCAGATAGAGTTGTAGTTAATGATAACGGAACAATGAAACAAGTAGCAGTAACAGATCTTTCTGCTTACTTTGACGATGAAATTACTGCAATGGGTAATCTGGTTGAAACCGGTGCACTTAATGCTGGTAGCATAACAAGTGGATTTGGTGCTATAGACATAGGCTCGAGTGCATTTACTACCACAGGAACAGGTACAATCGGTACTCTTGTGGCGAGTTCACTATTTAAAATGCCTGACAATACATCTACTAAATTCTTAGTTGCAGATGGAACTAGCTATCAAGAAGTTGCTATGTCAGGTGACGCAACATTAGCAAACACAGGCGCACTAACTATTGCAGCTACTGCTATTGAAGGATCAATGTTAAATAATAATGTTATATCCGGACAAACTGCACTTGCTTCTGGTGTTGCTGATACAGATGAATTATTAATAAGTGATGCAGGAACTTTAAAAAGAGTTGATGCAAGTGTATTTAAAACATATGCAGCAGCCGATGCTGCATCAGTTGATGATGCAACTGCTTTGGCGATCGCTTTAGGATAAAAAAAATAATAAATAAAACGGATAATACGTATAAATAGGTTGTAAGACCAAGAAATACAAGATAGGAATTAATAATGGCAAATACTTTTAGGGTGATAACGCATGATGTTATGCCTGCAAGTGCAGGTACACCCGAAACATTGTATACCTGTCCAGCCGATACAACTGCAATTGTACTCGGTTTAATATTAACAAACGTGCATACAACAACTGTTACTACCGACGTTGTGCTATCAAGTGATACAGCAACAGGGGTAAACTCAGGTGCACCTACAGCCAATACTGATGTATTTCTTTTAAAGGATGCACCACTGCCTGAAGGATCTACACTAGAAATTTTATCTGGTAATAAACTCGCTCTTCAAACCACTGATATACTAAAAATAGATTGTAGTATAGCAGATAAAGTTTCAGTAGCACTAACAATCATGGAGATAACATAATATGCCATATATAGGAAATGATCCAGTCCCCTTAATATACGGACTATTAAATGCGGTATCCGAAACAACAACTGCAACGTCAACAACTGTAGCAGATTTAGATCAATTAGTATTAAATGATGTAAGCGGAGCATCTGGTTCAAAAATGAAACAGATTGTTGTTACAGATTTAGCCGCTTATCTTGACGACGAAATTACAGCGATGCCTAACCTTGTACAAACAGGAGCATTGGATGCTGGATCGATAACATCTGGGTTTACAAGTATCGATGTTGGTGCCGGAGCAATTACAACTACTGGCATTATTACTGGTGGTACAATAGAAGCTACGACTGATACCGCGGCTGGTGACAATGCCGCAATAGGTTATACATCGGCCGAAGGTCTTATATTAACTGGTCAAGGTTCAACTAATGATGTAACAATTAAAAATGATGCAGACACAATAGTTATGCAAATAGCAACTGGCGGTACTGCTACTGAATTTATTGGAAATGTAGCTATCGGTGGTAACTTAGATGTTACAGGTACAGTAAGTTTCAGTGAAAATAACATTACTGATGTTGGCACTTTGGGTGTAGACTCTATTTTTGGTGATGCGGATTCAAACACTTCAATCACATTTTCTGGTTCAGACGTTATAACGATTGCTACTGGCGGTACAACTGCCATGACAATAGACGCTTCACAGAATACAACTTTAGCCGGAACATTAACTGCTGTTACATCAATCGGTATTGGTAGTGCAGTATTAACCGAAGCTGAAATGGAAAAACTAGACGGTATCACAAATGGTACTGCAGCTGCAAACAAAGCAGTAGTTCTTGACG
>Ga0115555_1003552_pt1 | contig 10078 bp, 15 predicted proteins | sample COGITO_mtgs_1104_2_FD_87285 | JGI IMG/M metagenome (GOLD analysis project Ga0115555, IMG submission 87285) | Pelagic marine microbial communities from North Sea - COGITO_mtgs_110407 | ecosystem: Environmental > Aquatic > Marine > Epipelagic | place: Germany:Helgoland, sampling site Kabeltonne...
TCACTATCCGAGTCGTCATCATTATCGGAATCCCAGCCGTAAACACCAACATTTCCGTTTCCGTTTCCGTTTCCGTTTCCGTTACTGTGTATAATGTGGGGATGCGGTGGTATTAATTGCTGCTGGTGCTGTGGCCGATGCTGTGCCTGATGCTGTGCCTGATGCTGTGCCTGATGCTGTGCCTGATGCTGTGCCTGATGCGGCTGAGGCATCTGGTCATCTTCATCGTCATCTTGAGACAGACGGACAGCAGCTCCGAGAAGGCCATTCAATGCGCTCGTCACGGGGGTAGTAGCACGACCTCCCCCACCCATGGAGGTCTTCGAAAACGGGGGCTTCCCTGGAGGTGTGGTGACTGCAGTGGAGAGATTATTGTTGGAATGGGAACTGACGAGAGAGGGGGAACTCCCTTCACTACTCCCATCTCTGCCGGGGATAGTGCCGCTGCCACCGTCAACAAGCGATCTTGCGATCTTGTTTGCAATATCAATCCCACCGTCCCCCTGTAACAAGTACCCACCACCAGGTGGTAGCACTGGCGGTGTAGTTGAGGAGTTGTTTGGGTTTGATGGGTTCAAGTTGTCGTTTAGGCCCCACTCTTGAGAGTACTGCTGCGAGGATATTGAAGCCAATTCAGCGTCCTCAAATTGAGAGGCTGAGCCCTTAAGAAGGGGCGGGTTAAACATAAGGGGAGGGGGGGTTCGGATGCCGCCGACTGTTATTCAAGGGATAAATGGCTGGTAAGGGGCTTTCACACGCTAATTTGACAGGTCGATGGAGCAATACGGTAAATTTCTGAACGCCTAGTCAGGTCCTTAAATGGAGGCTTATTCGATTTTCTGAATTGTCGTTTTTTGTAAGATTTGCGGCAGCAGAAGGTGTCCCAAACTCTTTTTGTGTGTACCAATAGTGCGCTATTTTGAAATTTAGTTGGGCTTCGGTCGTCACTCTTATCATAAATAACAAAAAAATAGTTGTTTGTGTCCCAAAATTCTTACAAGCCATTAATACAATAGTGTCCAGGTTCCCACACAGCATCACTTCTTCCCTTTCTTACCCTTCTTACCCTTCCCTCCCTTCTTCTTCTTCAGCTTGGCGACCTCCACCCTCCCTGCAATTCCCCTGACCCTCTTCTGCATGACCTTGCAGGCCTCGTCCAGAATGAATCTCGCTGCCTTCTCCATCTCCTCAACTTCCTGCAGCATCTTATCCTCTTTAACAGATGTTGCTGCATCAGCATCCACCTTGTCAAAGTGTTCCTGTAGTTCCCTTAATTCCTCGCTCTCCCTCTTAAATTTATCCTCGAGCGCTTCGATAGCAGCCTGCTTCTCCCCCATGTCCGTGTCGTACTTCCTGATGAGCATCTTCAGGTCAGTTTCAAGCTTGGCCTTCCTTTTCCTGAGACCTGCCTCGGTGTCCTTGTGGTCCCCCCTCCACTTGAGCATCTTTTCCTTCCTTTTTTCGATGTCTTGCTCCAATGCGCTGACTTTTTCCGTGTGTTCGGCTCTCGCCTTCTCAACTCCTGTACGTGCAGATGCCTCGATCCCCTCCACTTCCATCCTATTTGACCTCTCACAGTCATTAAGTTCTGCTCTGAGCTTGCTAATTTGCTGGCCGAGGCTCGCCACCTCTCTGTCCTTCTCGGCTCTCTGAAAGCCGAGATTCTGCTGCAGTGAGTCCCTGTCTTTCTCGGCGCTCTTGCTCCTGTCTGTGAGCTCACGGAGAGTCAGTTCATTGGTTGCCTCTTCCTCCACTGTTGTTGATAGCTTACGGAAGGCAATCCCAGCCAGGGCGGACAAGTCGTCGATTAGGCGCAATGAAGCAGGGTCTCGAGAAGTAGGAGCGGAGAGAAGGATATCTGAGGAATGGGGATGACTACGGAGTAAACGGAGAAGGTGGAGGGTCGAGCGCTGGAGGGCGGTTGACGACTACAACAGAAAAAAAAAGGAGTTAATAGTTAGTTAGCTCTGCAGTCCTAATCAGGATGTCAAAAACGCGGAGAGTAGGAGGATGAATCGTATCGCACTTACCTCACTGCCGCCCCCTAAACTTCTTCCCCCGGCCTCTACCTCCCTCTCTGCACCCAATACCCTTTCCACTCCCTGCTTCACCTCCAAACAATTCTCTTCCTCCAGCCTCCTATACAACTCAGTGCATTCGCCTCCTTTAGCCTCGCCACCCTCCGGCGAAGCTACTGCAGAACCTGATGAGGAGGACGGAAGGTACGAAAGGAGAGTCAGGGAAGAAATCGTAGAGTCAAGGACAGAGACTACCCGCTGGGCTTCCAGAGAGGTTAATTTATGCATGTTATGTTATCGTTGTGTCAGCTGGTTCCCCCTTGTTTCGGAGATATTTTCAAAAAAAAAAGCAGGATGCGGTTTTTGGGACTATACGCTGGTTGCTTAGCGTTTCTTTCAAGCCCGTGGATGGTTTCTTGAACTAGAAGAGGACACTGGAGAAGCTGTAAAAAAACGGCGACTGAAGACAAGTTTTATGCCGTGTTTCCAGAATTTAGTGACTAAAAAAAGAAAACAATGCTGTCACTGATTCCGAAGTGTAGAACTGGTCGTTTTATTTCTCAAATTGAGAATCTGAGGAATATGGATTGGTTAAAGGAGTTGGGCTCTTTCTCCTCCCTCTTTCGTCCGACTTTTTCCTTTTTCCCCTTCATTCTCCAAAATTCGACAAGGCTCTTCAGCTCATCAGTGAAAAGTCATCCATCTTGTTCCTGGCCATGGCCTCTTCGATGGCCACCCTCCGATCCACTTTTGGTAGCTCGCCTGCTTTTATCCCTGCCTTAATTAAGAAAATACACAGAAAGGCCACGATTTCACCCCTCAATGAATTCAGCTCCCTCCTCCCCCTTTCAACCCTCCTGGCATTGTCGGCCGAGTCAGAGGTTCGATATTCGTCGGGGACGTCGCGTTCACCGCTTGAAGGAGTTCCCATCGCGATCAAGGCAAACATTGCGTACCACAATGACGCCCGCTACCACGGAAATGAATCAAGTGATACTTCAGATGGGGACGTGATAACGACGACGGCATCCTCGGCTATGCTGGAGGGTTATACTTCGCCCTTCGACGCCACGTGCGTCAGGAAGTTAAAAGATGCGGGTGCGATAATTGTGGGGAGCACGAGGATGGATGAGTTTGGCATGGGAAACACAGGTTCCAGTTCGTCCAAGAGTTACAGTGAAGGCAATGGCGGGTGTGAAAGGGTTTACCTTCGTCGAGCAGAAGGCGAGCAATCGCTACTTCCCGGAGGTAGCAGTGGCGGGAGTGCGGCGTCGGTTGTGAATGGAACAAGTATTGCCTCTCTTGGCAGTGACACAGGGGGGAGCGTTCGCCTCCCTGCTTCTCTGTGCGGTTTGGTTGGATTTAAGCCTTGCTATGGCTCAGTCTCGAGGTTGGGTTTAATTGCTTACGGGAGCTCTTTAGACTGCATAGGCGTGATTGGCAATAATGTTGAGGACGTTCGTTGCGTTTATGATGTCATCAAGGGCCCAGATGACGGCGACATGAACACAACATCAAGACCTTCGACGCCGTTAACATCGCCAACGTCTTCGACATTAGAAGAAGAAGGCTCTAACATGTTTGATATCAGCACGGTAGCTGTCGGTGTCCCCTCTGCCTACACCATTCGCGGTACACCCCCAGCAATAACTGACGCTTGGGTTAAAGCCCTTTCCCTGGCTTCCTCTGCCGGGGTAAGGTCAGTCTCCCAAATCGCCAGCGAAGAGGGCGACGTTGCTTTAGTAAAGGCTTCCCTGCCGGCTTACTATGTCATCGCGTGCGCTGAGGCAAGCAGTAATCTGGCACGGTACGATGGCATGCAATTCGGTGCAAGGAACGACGCGTCGACGGCGGCCACCACCAGTGCAGTAGAAAGTAAAAATGAGACGTTCCATCAATCTATTTCAGATCTCCGCGCTGGAAGGTTTGGGCCGGAGGTTGTAAAAAGAATATTGGCAGGGACTGCGGTTCTGTCTAGAGAGGGAGGTGGTAGCGGATATTATGATAGCGCTATGGTTGTGCGGGAAGAGATTGGGGCTATGTTCGATCGTTGGTTTGAGAAATGTGACGTAATAGTAATCCCTACTACAATGGTGACCGAAATTGTTGAAGGTCGCCCGCCAGTTGACTCTGTAACGGAGCTTGGGTGGGATATTTATACTGTTGGAGTTTCATTGGGTGGTTTCTCAGCTATTTCAATCCCCATGGAAGAAAATATAGGAATTCAAATTGTTGGAAAGTCGGATGAACTCGTTTTGAATGTAGCTGAGAAGATAATGCAAATGAAGTGAAATTAGAGCGCGAAAAACGTCTCCCAATTTTTCTTTTCTTCCTCCTCTTGTTTAAATTTGTCTACTGTACTTTTTTTGATACGTTGGAAGGGGAGATCGGATAGGAAGTCGGACATATGGGTCGCCCGCCAGCTTCCGGGATACATTTCAAATAACCTTGCCGGGCGACATTTCTAAGAACTTTTTCTCGCACCCTTTCAACCCCAACCTGTCCAACATTCTTGCATTCCGATCAGGGATTGTCTCCGGGCTCTTGACGTAACCGCCCGTTAATTCAGTCATGATCGTGTCTTCTTTTAAGAGATGATAAGTTGGAAGGGGAGATCGGATAGTGAAGTCAGATGGCTTGGCATGTTTGGGAGAGAGAGTTGTGTGAATGACGTTCATGTGAGTGGTTGAGTTGACACACAAATTCACGCCTTTTCTTTTAAGACAATTCCAGTCCTCCCCTTCACCATTCTCAAAACTTACCCGTGTCTCCTCTGCGTAGAGGCTGTGCTTTCCCTCCGGGTGAAAGTTCACCACCTGCACCTTCTCCCTCCAACCATCGTTGTTGTCAATCGCATCCATTATCTTCCAGGAAGTGCGGACAAAATCCCAATAGGGAGCTTTACGGAGAGGACCAGTGAGGACAATGAGAGTCGTTTCGGGGGGGGCAACATCTTGATCTTGGCGCAGCAACAAATCAATCTCATCTCTTGCTCTGTCCACAACACCCTCCCAGTCTTTTTCACTTATAGCCTTCACACGGATCCTTCCCTCATCTAAATATTTTCGGGCAAAAGGGCAGAGAGGGCGGCCGTACATAGAACCAGTTATTGCTGAGCGCAACCAATGCTTTGTGATCTTCCTGGCATTATATGCCATCGAAACAAAAGCAATAAATCACCACCAAAACGAGACTGATTTGCCTCAAAAAAAGGTTTTGTTCCGATTTCGTCAGCTCTCCCGTTGGAATTCTTCCAATTTCCAAAATAAATAATCTTCACTATAACTTATTCGCTCGCTCTACATTCCAAAAATCCACCCCTGTTTTTATTCTTCCGTGGTATGAATGTCTTGCCGGACTATCGCGTTCATGCATTGATTCAAATTCTTTCAGCCACTTTTCTTGATCAAAATGTACGGGCACGGCTGAAATGCGTTAAATGTGGTGTACAAAGCGACACATGTGAGTAGTGGAGTTTCGTTTCCTTCAGCGACACGCATTCTCTCTCGTTTACCTTTCCCTCTCCTAAAACGTCCACAGCTTACCTTCGAACCTCCTACCTCCCCAGTTGCAACCGTACAGAGCATTCGGCGCCCTGTCATTGAGATCACAAGAAATTCTAGTTATAACGCCGAAAGTACTCTTCACGAAATTACTCATCCCTGCTGATCCATTATTGAATAAAATGCCATTCTCAAAACGCTGTGCAAATGCAAGGCAAGTGTGCGTGCTGCAATAGGCACCAACCCCGGCTTCTAGAAACGCACTCTCCACCTCCTTTTCTGGTACAATCGCTTCATAATCATCTTCAATCTTAAACCTAGCTCGGAGATCTTTGTCAGGAGGGTCCATTGTCTCCGCCGCAAACTTCCAGCCTGACAAAGATCTAAAATCACCATGGAGTATCGCCACTCGTTCTTTATTGTCCTCTTCATCCTCATCTTTCTTGTCCCCGCAATTTACACTATCGCCCAGGACACAGAAACGTTCCAAGGAGTTGAGCCATCGCCGAATGCATGGTTTTTGTTCAGACTTTGAATCTAACTTTGTATCGACCCGATCAGAAACCATTTTCAATTTCCGAACAATTTCGTCAGCATTCGATACAGTCTCGTCGTCAACATATGGAGGGTAGTCACATCCACAACCTTTAAACTCCCAATCTGATGCCACTGCGATCTCCACATTCCCCAAAAGACACTCTGTCAAGGGGTCAGAACGGAGACGCTCGTTGATCTCTATAAAGCTTGTTGTGCTAGAGTTGAAAAAATTGAAATCGCCATTGAAGATGAATTGCGTGCTGTGTACCTCGCGACGACGCATGTGTTCTATTTCGTCCAGTGCAAAGCGGTTTCCATACAGACCCCCAATTACGTAGGTCACAGGAGACATTTGTAAAGGCTTGGCTTTCTTTATCTGTGAAGGAGAGTAAGCGTAGTTCAACGGGCACGCCTGTCCTTCGCTTGCACAGCGGGCCGCAGAGCGCAACATTCTCCCTTCGAAATGTGCGTCGAAGAACGATGTTTTGAGGGGTCGAGAGGTCAGTTATGGCTAGTGTTGGGGGGGGGGAGCTAGATGGAACTCCAAATTCCCCTCCAGGCTTCTTAAATAATTTCTGGAGAATAAAAAATCGTTTTTGTATCGTGGAATGATTCACCCAAATTAAATTAAATTAACCCTAAAATATCGTGTACCGAACTCCACTCCATTTCAGTACCAATGGAGAACATCGAGCCCAATCCTAACGTAATGGCAGGAGGACCCTCACCTTTGAACTCGAAACCAAACAGTCAAATGATCGATGCCTCCTCATCGGGGGTAATTTCAGGGGATAGGGCAGAACGGGCTCGTAAGGGGAAGCAGGTACGTTTTTTCATCGTTTCCGTTCGGTTCCGTGAGTTGTTCATTTGCAGGAAGATTCCATCTCCTTATCGTTAGCACATTCAAACCCAAACCGTCGCATCAAAAGATGTCCGCGTAGTTGTATGAGGTTTGTGGACGGGGGAGAGCGTGTTCGGGGCGAAATGTACTTGTGGTCGCGTGTTCTTTCTCCTGCGCTTAAGTATTTATTTTGGATTCCGCTGCTCTAGCATTACCTAACCCTCACCCTCCATTTGAACTCCCCTTGACTCTAGTGGTCGCTTCAAGACTTTGAAATTGGAAAGCCATTGGGCCGCGGTAAGTTCGGCACGGTTTATCTTGCCCGTGAAATCCGGACAAAGTACATAGTGGCGCTCAAAGTCCTGCAAAAGAACCAACTTCTGAAGGCTGGCGTGGAGCACCAGCTGCGGCGTGAGATTGAAATTCAGAGTCATTTGAGGCACAGAAACATTTTACGGCTGTACGGGTACTTTTACGACAACAAACGAATTTACCTAATTTTGGAATACTCACCTCGTGGTGAATTGTACAAACAGTTGATGGCAAAAGGACGTTTCGGTGAGAGGCAGTCTGCCCAATATGTTTTGGAGCTAAGTAGGGCCTTGGCTTACTGCCATTTGAAACACGTCATTCACCGCGACATAAAACCGGAAAACTTGTTGATTGGTCACCTCGGTGAGCTTAAGATAGCTGATTTTGGTTGGTCAGTGCACGCTCCCACCTCTCGGCGGAACACTCTCTGCGGGACACTTGACTACTTGCCACCTGAGATGGTGGAAGGAAGAGAGCATGACGAGCAGGTTGACGTTTGGAGGTAAGTTTGGAATGTCAACGGCATTTCGCCGCCGATTCCTGGGGCTTTCTAGTACTTTATTCAACCTTGCGCTCACCGTTCTCTTTTTTACTTTCCGTGTTTTGTAGCCTTGGTGTTCTGATGTACGAATTTTTGGTAGGAAACCCTCCTTTTGAAGCTGAGGGTCACTCGGCAACTTACCGCAGAATTTCCCGGGTTGATTTGCGTTTTCCCAAGGGTGTGTCAGAGGATGCGAAGGATTTGATTTTTAAGCTGCTGCAAAAGGATCCTCGGAAGGTAAGAAACGGGGAAAGGAGAAAAAAGGGAGTTTGTGTCGTGCTGTGCCGTGCTGTGTCATTGTGTTTTGTTTACCTCGTATTTTGAAGCACCTTATTAACTCTCGTAAACAGCGAATAGCTTTGGAGAATATTGCCAACCACCCCTGGATTATCCGAAATGTAAAGTCGAGGTGATGACAAAAGAAAACACGATAAATAATGACAATGACTATGACTGTATGAAGCAATGTAAGCTATTATTAAAGGCCATAGCACGCGCGGGCTTTACTGTTACATTATTATTTCTCTTTGTGTGGTTAGTGGTTGTGAAAATTTTATTTTTCCTCACATGTGAACATTTTTCCTCGTCCTGACTTCCACCTTGAAGTTTCCCTCTCCCAATTCTGTCAGTGTCTTGGTAACAAACTCGCTTTCGTCCACCAACGCTTTATTGAATGGCCCATGCCACTCCTGCCGAATCTGGAAGCCGCTCTTGCCACCCTCTCCCCCGTCTTCCTCGCAGATGATAACACTCTTGCACATTGAGTTGTCCCTTGAGGCCTTGATCATGGCTTTCAACGTCTCGCTCCCAATAATGTCAGCGTATTTAGATGATGCCTCCCCCACCAACGCGACATCTATATCTACCCACCAAACTGGCAGTTTTATGTCCACATCAATATTTTTCTTCCCACTCTCCCTCAAGAACTGGACCAAGACCGGGTTCTCAGCCACAGCATGCATGTACTCGGAATAGCTCAAGTTTCCTGTCTTTTCCAGGTCATGTTTCTCAAAGACTTCTGCGATCAACTTTTCGATGTCATCGGGGTTTATTGCGGGGCTTCCAAACCAGCTGGCGGCGGAATTCAGATGTGTCAAAATCTCTTTCATGTCCTCCATACTGACCTCTTTCTTGCCCTCGCCGCAGTACAATTGGAATGTGAAGTGAAGCTTGTCCTTCAGAGAGTCGCTTGCCACCAAAATTGAAGAACATGTGATGAAATCCTTGAAATTGATCTGTTTGGCCTTCTGCTTGTCCATGACGTTGAATAGTTGGTGCAGAATGAACTGGTCTGACTCAATTATGCCAACACTGCCCAAGGCTTCCCTGAACTCTTCCTCCGTGATGGTGTTAGAGTTGCCCTGCTTCTCTGCCAACTCCATGAATTTGTTCTGTAGAGTCTTGATCTCATTCTTGTTGAAACCAGTTCGACTTTCTAGATTATTGATGATCAGATCATTGGTCCCGGGATGGTGAAGGAGAGTTGATCCTCGCCGTTCCCTGTGGACAGCCGCCGTACGGGGCGAGTGCTCAGCCGCAGATGCTCCTGCTCCCATTATCGCTGGATATTAGGGGGGGATTTGGTTCGTTCTTTCTTCGGGAATATCAGAAATGATGGTATAAAAGGTGGAAGTATTTTTTCACAACTTCTTCAATTTTTTCTTGTTTTTGCTCGTCTACTAATAGGGAGGATAATCTACAATTCATTATTGTAGATTTTATTCTAAGAACATTGAAGTCAGATCTTGGCCATGAATTCTTCTGTGTCGTATGATGTGCCCTTCACTTACACCACACCTATCCAACAACGACAGGAACAACAATCTCACGCTGGAATGCACACATCATCAGCCTACAACCTCTTATCAACTTACACATCTCCCCGCCAGAGCCGAAAGCCGAATGGCCACACTTACAGCGCTAAATGCCTTTCTACGTCACCCAGCCGGATAGACTACGACAATCAAACCGCTTACGGCGAGAGCATGAGACATGGCCATCCTGATATTGGAGTGGGAGAAAAGATTTATAGGTGAGGGTTCTTTTTGGTGGGATGATGGATGGATTGGTGGTTCGGTTTGGTTTGGTTTGGTTTGGTTTGGGTTCATATGCATCATATATTGTCAACATTTCTGTCCCGCACGGCGTGTAGCTCCTCGTGCACACTTGTTTTTTTCTGTCTTCTAACTTGTTATATATTTTTTGCCCCCCCCCCCCCCCCCCCCAAACACACACCTACCTTACCCAACTCCCCCTCCACAACCACCCCCCACCCCCAAAAAAAAAACAAACCAACAAACAACAAATAAAGCAACACACCCCCCAA
>Ga0115555_1003558_pt1 | contig 10057 bp, 9 predicted proteins | sample COGITO_mtgs_1104_2_FD_87285 | JGI IMG/M metagenome (GOLD analysis project Ga0115555, IMG submission 87285) | Pelagic marine microbial communities from North Sea - COGITO_mtgs_110407 | ecosystem: Environmental > Aquatic > Marine > Epipelagic | place: Germany:Helgoland, sampling site Kabeltonne...
GTCCCTGCAAAATCAATGCCAGGTACCATAGGAAAATTTTTAATTATAGGTGAAGAAGATGTTATTGCTAAAGAATCTTTATAATTAATAGTTGAATAGTCAATTTTAACAAGAACATCACCTTCTGGTAAATCGGAAATATTTATTTCTTTTACTTCACCAGTAGCCTTTTGATCTTCTATTCTATTTAGAACTAAAGCATTAAACATTTTTATTCTCCCTGATTATATATAGATATTTTATAAGTATTTATTTTAAATACGTCAAAAAATAATATTATAAGGGATAATCTATTTATCCCTTATAAATTGAAGAGAAGACTAAGTATTCTCAACTAGGGGAAAATTTAAAATTGATCGGATTCAGTTGAGTCACCCATTGCAGTAGTTGCAGATTGCCCTCTAGTAACTGCATTAGATACTGCATCAAAATAAGATACTCCAACTTCTCTTTGGTGTTTAGTTGCTGAGTATCCGTCTTTTTCAGCACCAAATTCTTTTTGTTGTAACTCCGAATAGGCAGCCATACCATTTTCTTTATATGCTTCTGCTAACTTAAATGTAGAATAATTTAAGTTATGAAATCCAGCTAAGGTAATAAATTGAAATTTATAACCCATGGCAGCAATTTCTTTTTGGAAGACTTTCATTTGAGCCTCATCAAGATGCTTTTTCCAATTAAATGAAGGAGAACAATTATATGCAAGCATTTGATCTGGATGCTCTTTTTTAAGAGCTTCTGCAAATTTTCTTGCTTCTGATAGGTCTGGAGTTGCAGTTTCGCACCATACTAAATCAGCATAAGGAGCGTAGGCTATTCCTCTTGCTATTGCACATTCTATTCCTCCTGTCATTCTATAGAAGCCTTCGGAAGTTCTTTCTCCTGTTAGAAATTTCTGATCTCTCTCATCTATGTCACTAGTAATTAACCTAGCTGCTTCTGCATCTGTTCTTGCCATTATTAATGTTGGTACACCTAAAACATCTGCTGCTAATCTTGCTGAATTTAATGTTCTCTCAAAAGTAGCAGTAGGCACTAAAACTTTTCCTCCTAAATGGCCACATTTTTTTTCTGAGGCTAATTGATCTTCAAAGTGAACTGCAGCAGCGCCAGATTCAATCATATTTTTCATTAATTCAAAACAATTTAATGGACCACCAAAGCCGGCTTCCGCATCAGCAATTATGGGTAAGTAAAAATCTATATTAGTAGTATCAATATTATCACATTTTTCCATATGTTGAACTTGATCAGCTCTTTGGAAAGCTAAATTAATTCTTTTAACAATATCTGGAACACTGTTTACTGGATATAAACTTTGGTCAGGATACATTTGCCCTGAACTATTAGCATCCGCTGCAACTTGCCACCCAGACAAATATATTGCTTTTAATCCAGCTCTAGCTTGTTGTACGGCCATATTACCTGTGTATGTACCTAGTGTAGCTACATAATCTTCCTTATGAAGTAATTCCCAAAGTTTTTTTGCACCATTTTCAGCTAATGTGTGTTTAATTTTGATAGATCCTTGAAGTTTTTTCACATCTTCTTTGGTATAATCTCTTTTAATATTTGCCCAACGATTATGTGCCCAAGCTGGAACTTCCCATTCATTATTATCATTTGTTTTAGAAGTAATATTTTCATTGCTATGAGGGTTGTATGTAGTATTTGTGCTTGGTGATAAGCCTTCTAAGATTGTATCGTCCATTAATTTTTCCTATTTAAATTGTTAATTTTGTATTATTTGTAAAATATTTACTTTAAAATTCATTGTAAACCAACAAAAATCATTGTTTTAAGTTGTAAATATGCTAATATATATTTGTTATTTTATGTAAAATTGTAAACTTTAACAAAAATTAGGATATTTAATGAAGAGAACTAATACAAAAGGTATAAGACTAGGTGCTGCTATCAGGCGAATGAGAAGAGAAAGAAGCCTTACGCAGAAAAGGTTGGCATCTATTTTAGGCATCTCAACACCATATTTAAACCTTATTGAGAATAATAGACGAAACGTTACAGGTAAAATACTCATTATTCTGGCACAAGAATTTAATATAGAGCTTGCAGATATTGGAAAAGAGAATGATGCAAATTTATTATCTGATATAATGGAGGTTTTTAGTGATTCAGTTTTTGATGATAATTATTTAAAAAATCATGATGTACAAGATTTGGTTTCTTCACAACCTGAAATAGCTAAAGCCATTATACGTCTTTATGATATTCATAAGACAAACCAAAATCAATTAAGTGGTATAACTAATGTAGATGGTGGCGAATCTAATTTTGAAGGTATGTCAGGTAATATTTCTGCTGAAATAATTTCTGATTTAATTCAAAAAAATTCTAACTACTTTCCAGCTTTAGAAAAAGTAGCCTCTAATATTATAAAGAATTTAAATAAACCTAAAAATATAAATTTATTTGTACCTTTATCAGAATATCTCGCAGAAACTCATAATATTAGAGTTGCTACAATACCTCCTGAAATAAAACATGACACTATACGGTATTATGATCCTGTGGCTAAAACACTTGTTATTAGTGATAGGCTTCCGCAAGCAAGTAGAACATTTTTAGTGGCTCAACAAATGGGACTTTTACTTGCGGATAAAGAGATTGATACAATATTAGATGATAATAATATTGAAGAAGGAGAAGTTAGAAAATTAGGTAGGTTAGCTTTATCAAATTATTTTGCAGGTGCAATAATTTTACCTTATGAAACCTTTTATGAACAAGCATTATTTACAAAATATGATATAGAAGTTTTAGAAAATAGGTTTCAGGTTAGTTTTGAACAGGTTTGTCATAGACTGACTACTTTAAATAAACCAGGGATGCGAGGCATACCTTTTCATATGATGAGAGTTGATATAGCAGGAAATATTTCTAAAAGATTTTCTGCTTCAGGAATAGCAATTTCAAGGTATAGTGGGGCTTGTCCAAGACTTAATATATATTCTGCATTTACGACACCAGATAGGATCAAAGTTCAAGTTTCTATTATGCCTAATGGCGAAAAATATTTTTGCATCGCAAGAGCTTTTCAAAAAAGAAGCGGTGGCTTTGACTCGCCCGAAAGTTTTTATTCTATAGGATTAGGATGCAGTTTAAATGATGCAAGTGAAATGATTTATGGAGAGAGGGTTTTATTAGATTCTTCTGAAAACATTGTTCCAGTAGGGGTTTCATGTCGAAGTTGTCCAAGAATAGATTGTAGGCAAAGGGCATTTCCACCTAGTAATCATCAATTAACATATAACGAAAATGTTAAAGGTTTATCTGCTTATGTAACTCCAAGCTAAAAAACTATATTTTATTTTTTAATATATATAAAGGAAATATCATTATAAACATTAATAAAGCATATAAACATAATGCAACATTAAAATTATTATAAAGGTCATATATAAGACCTATAAAAAATGGTCCTAATACTCCTCCAATTTCTATAATAGAAAAAAATAAGCCACCTGCAATACCTATATTATTATAAGAAATATCTTTTGTTTCTGATAGGTGATTTAAAATTATAGCAATTAGAGAACCTGTAGATATTCCTAAAAAGAAAAGCCCTATTATAAAAATTATTAGATTATTTGATTGAAGTAATAATAAGGAAAAAGCAGCATTAATAAATAAGAGAGCAAGTATTTTAATGCGTGTATCATTATTAGTAAATCTAGGAACTGTTAAGGCAGAGATTATTCCTATTACTATAGGAATAGTTGCTAATAAACTAGCAAGACCAATACTTATACCTTTTGAAAATAAAATTTTTGGGATCCATCCTGGGACCCCATGTACAAGAAACATCGCGCTAGTTCCTAGTATCAAGATTATTAAAAATCTTTTTTTTGTAATAATAAGTTTAAATTCAGAAATGCTTCTTGAAATATTTAAAATAGCATCTTTTTGTATATTTAGAATTGGTTTATTATTAATAATAATAAGCCATATTAGTCCTGATATAAAAGGAATCAGGCTATAAAAGAAATAAACTAATTTCCAATTACTATTTAATAAAGGCATTAATATAGAATTCATAGTTGATAGTGAAACTATTCCACCGAACATTGGCCCTGTAAATAAAATTCCCATGGATATTGTTCTTTTTTTTTGACTTTTCCATAGACTAGAAGCCTTAGGAACTCCAACAGAAATTAAAGGTCCACCTATTCCAAATAAAGCAACTGCTAGCCACATTTGGTAAAAATTATTTGATAGCCCTCTTGATACTAAAGATAACGTAATAATCATAGCTGCAATAAATATTGATATTTTGAGACCATATTTATCTAAAATAAATCCTGCTGGTAATGCAAAAAACATATAAGTAAATTGCCAGGCTCCTAGTATTAATCCCATTTGTTTATATGATATATTTAAGTCATTAGTAATATAAGGTACGATTGGGGCAATTGAAGACACTGCATATCCAAAAGAAAAATATATAAGCCATAAGCCAAATATAATAGACCAACTTTGATTCTCATTATTTTCAATTGTAGTTTTCATACAAATATATTTCGTTTTTTATAAAACAATGAAGTATATATAACCTAAAAAATAAGAAGAAAAATTTTATTATAATAAAAGGTGGAAGAGTATATGTATTATTATTGTGAAAGAACAGCTCAAGGGCTCCTTTCGGAACCTTTAAATAGTATTACAAATTTAGCATTTATAATAACATCTATTTTAATATTAAAAAGATATAGGGGTGAAAAATATTCTGTAATCTTTGGTTCATTAATAGGATTAATTGGAATAGGAAGTTTTCTTTTCCATACAATTCCTACAAAAATGACTGGTTTGTTGGATATAATAGCTATTTTGTTATTTATATTATTTTATCTCTTTATAATTAATAATTCTGTTTTTAATTTTTCAAAGATTTTTTCATTAGTAATAACTTTAGTATCACCTGTTATTTATTTTTATATAGGAAATGAATTAAAAGGTAGTATTAGCTTTTTAGGAGATTCAAGTTTTTATATTATAATTTTAATGCATTTATTTATAATATATTTATTTGCACTTAAAGAAAAAATTGAAGGTAGCTTTTACATTTTATTAGCTAATATTATATTTGCGATATCTATTTTATTTAGAGCAGTGGATAATCATATATGTAATATTAATTTTTATGGGACTCATTTTTTATGGCATATTCTAAATAGTCTTGTCTTATATATATTAGTATTTTTTATATATAAAAATAAATCATGCAAGACTGCCTCCCCAAAAATACCAACCTAAACCAACAAAAAATAGTGTATTACCATACAAACCATGTTCTATAGAAACTAAAAGTAAAGATTTATGTTTCCTATAAGTATTAGCAAATAAAAATCCTCCAATTAAACTTAATACTGGCGCTATTATATTTAAAAAAAGTATATGAGCTATGCCAAAACATAGTGCGCTTGCTATTGTTAAATTTAAATTACTTTTAAAAATACTTTTATATCGAAAAAAGAAAAATTTACAAAAAATAAATTCTTGAGGTAATGCTGAAAAAATAGGATAAAGCAACATTATTTTCCATAAGATTTCAGGATTATTTTTTTGAATAATAAAAAATTTCTCATTAAAAAAATAATAAGTAATTAATAATAAAATCGTACTAAAAATTATCCAACGAATTATTATTTTTATTAAAACCAGCCTATTTATATTGAAAATATTTTTTAATTTATAATTAATATTATTTTCTTTTAAGTAAAAAATTATTATACAATATAAGGTAACTAACCATAAGATGGGTAAAACTAAATTATAAAATTTTAATACCAATACAACATAAGGTAAAATGGAACTGAGAAGGGCTAGTTCAACAATTTTGTATAGATTATTGTTTAATGTTTTTATTAATAAATTCATATTTTTTTTATTTGATTTATCTTAATATTTACCTGATGTATAATTCACTTTTATCTCTTATTCACAATTTTGAAAAGGAAAGAATATGAAAATAGCTCAATTTTCTTCTGTCGGTCGACCAGACCAAGTTATTGAATGCATAGATGTAAACGATTTAGGTTTGCCTAAAGATAATGAAGTTTTAATTGATATATTAGCTTTCCCTATTAATCCGGCAGATGTTTTGATTTTAGAAGGCAAGTATGGAGTAGAATATAAGTTACCATCCAAATTAGGAGCAGAATCCGTTGGAAAAGTAAATAAAATCGGAAAAAATGTTCAGGGCTTTAATATAGGAGATATAGTTCTTCCTTTAGACCGAGAAAACTGGGTACAGCAAAAAATGGTATTGGCTAGTAATTTAATATTACTTCCAAAAAATATAGATCCATTACAATTATCAATGATGAAAGTTAATCCAGCAACAGCATATTTAATGATAAAAAAATATGTTAAATTAAATAAAAATGATTGGATAATTCAAGATGCAGCTAATTCTGGTGTAGGGCACTCTGTTATAAGTATTGCGAAAGAATTAGGTTTAAATACAGTGAATATCGTTAGAAGGGAAGGTTTAGAAGAAAGTCTTAAAAAAATAGGTGCTGATGTAGTTGTTATAGATAATAATGATTTATCAAAAACTGTTAAGAATATTACTAATAATGCAAATATAAAACTAGCTATAGATGCAGTGGGAGGTGATCAGGTATTACGTATAGGAGATTGCCTAGAAGATGAAGCAACTATATTAAATTATGGTTTATTATCAGGAAAAAATATTCAGATATCTTCACATCAGACTGTTTTTAAGCGCTTATTATTAACAGGGTTTTGGTTAATGCCATGGCTACAAAATATGGATAAAAAAGAAATTATTGAAATGTATTCATACTTATCTAGTCTGATAGAAAAAAATATTATTCATGTGCCTGTAGAAAAAACTTATCCAATTGAAGATATTAAGAAAGCTGTTGCACACGCAGCTAAATATGGAAGAAGTGGAAAAATAATAGTTACTCCCAATGGGGAAAACTTTACTAGTTAATAACCTTTATCAACCATCACTTCTATCAAATATGGTTTTTTGTATTTAAATGCTTTTTTAAATAAGCTTTTTAAGCTTTTTGGCTCTGAAACCTGAGTAGCTTCAACTCCCATGGAATTGGCTATTTTAACAAAATCAATTTTAGGTTTATTAAAATCCATTCCTACAAAGTTAGTATTGTTATGAAATCCTTCTAGTCGTTCTTTGATAATGCGATAACTTTGGTTATTAGCTATGACATATATAATTGGTAAATTATAGTGGGCGGCAGTCCATATAGATTGAATAGCATACATAGAGCTTCCATCTCCTATTATTGCTACTATTGTTTTATTCTTATTAGCTAATGATACTCCAATACATCCTGAAACTGCCCATCCAATTCCTCCGCTTGCTAAACCATAAAAATCTTTATGGTTTTTAAAAGGAAGAAAGTTTAATAAACTTCTGGAAGATACTAGAGCCTCTTCTACTACTATATTATTACTAGAAATATTTTCAGCTAAAGTCATCATTAACCAGTTTGGAGTAATAGGGATTATATTTTTATCTTTTGATGTTTTAGAAGTAAGGTCTTTTTTATTTTTACTCCAATTATTTTTTTCTATTTTTTTAATTCTAATAACAGCATTATTTTTATATGTTTTATCTAAATTATTAGATAAAATTTTATTAAGATTTATTAGTGTCGTTTTAACGTTTCCTAGGATAGCTTGTTCAGTATGATAATTTTTTGCTAATTCCCAATCTCTAATTCCGATATGTATTATAGACATATTTTTTGGAAGAGGCTCTATAGAGCTCCATACAGACATTCTTAAAACATCACTTCCTACACAAATTAATAAATCATAATTTTCTAATATTTTTTTAACCTGTGATTGACTTCTAGGCATTACACCCACATATGTTTTATGCTCTGAAGGGTAATGGGAGCCATGTGGAACAGTTTGCTGATAAACAGCGGCTCCAATCATTTCTGAAAAATTAGAAATTTCATTAAAGCTACCTGTTTGAGCTATTTCATGACCAGAAATGATAACAGGATTATTCGCTTTTAAAACTCTATTTTTTATATCTTCAAGGGTTTCTTTATCTGGAGTTATATTATATTTAATTCTAGATGGTTTTCCTAAGTCTATTTCTGCTTCTGCATTTAAAATATCGCCTGGGAGAGATATAAATACAGGACCAGTAGGAGGCGCTAATGCTATTTTTGCAGCTCTTCTTATTATTCTAGGAAGATCTTCTAGTCTTGTAACTTCTATTGCCCATTTTACAAGAGGTTCCGCCATCTGAACAAGAGGTCCATATAGCATTGGTTCCATTAGTCCATGACCTTGTTCTTGCTGTCCTGCAGTAATTATAACTGGGCTGCCTACAAATTTAGCATTATATATTGCACCCATTGCATTTCCTAAACCAGGAGCAACATGAACATTACACACAGATAATTTTCCAGTTGCTCTTGAGTATCCATCTGCCATAGCTACAACTATAGATTCTTGAAGTCCTAAAATATATTTTATTTCTGGGTAATCTTTAAGAGCGTGCATAATAGGAAGTTCAGTAGTACCAGGGTTTCCAAAAAGATGGGTAACACCTTCACTTTTTAAAATAGATAAAAAAGCTGATCTTCCAGTAATTTTTTGCATCAATTTTCCTAAATAGCTTCTAATTATTATTTATATGTTTTATGCTATGTGCAATTAATATTTAATTTTTATTTTTAGGTGAAAAATGTTTGTTACAAGAATAATTGGAAAATCTATTATTTCAGCCGCTTTATTAGGTGGAGGATTTATATTATTTAAAAGAATAAAAAAAAAGAACAGATCCCTTGATAAGGATAAGGTTAAAAAATAAATTTTTATTTAAAGAATAGGAACATTATTAATTTTTTCATTAAAATATAAATTACCTGTGTTTATTTCTGCTTGGTTGTTCATGATTGCTTTATGGACTGTCCTTATAAAATTTATTTTTCCTGTTATATATGCACTTAATTATGGTGAGAGTTTTTCTAAGTTTATAATGTGGGATTTTTGGTGGATGGCTCATTTATGGTTAGGTTGGAGCTTTTTAAATATATCAAATAAAACTTATTATTTAGGATTATTAATATGTTTTTCAGAATTAATAATTATTTTATATAAACTATATGATTTTTTTGAAACACCTAATTGGACCATTTGGGATACTAATTGGATGATAAATAAAACTTTTGTTTTAATATTGTTTCTATTAATTACTTTAATTCTTCTGAGGAATAAATCTTATATATTAAGACTGAATAAGAAATAATATTGAGGTACATATTGTGATATTAAATCGTAGATCCTTTCTTTTAAGTGCATTATTATCAGGTAATTTTAAAATAGCTAATGCAAAAAAAAATACTTTAAAACCAGAGTTAGTAAAATTAGGGGACACAGACTTAATTATACCAAATATTGGATATGGCTCATCTAGCACATCTGACGAAAACATTGTTAAGCATGCTTTTAATAATGGTATAAGATATTTTGATACAGCAGAATCCTATGTAGGTGGAGATTCTGAGAGTTCTATAGGTAATGCTTTAAAAAATTTTAGACATGAAATAGTTATTGGAACTAAAACTAAAGCACGCACATATGATAATCAAAGGGATTATATGAGGTCTCTTGAAGATTCTTTAAAGAGACTAAGAACAGATTATATAGATATATATTATAACCATGCAGTAAACTCTATTTCTAGATTAGAAAATACTGATTGGTGGGAGTTTATTGATAAAGCTAAATCTGAAGGAAAGATTAGATATAGTGGAGTTTCTGGACATGGCAGCAATTTAGCAGATTGTCTAGAATATTGTATTGATAGAAATTTAGTTGATGTAATATTATCTGCTTTTAGTTTTGCTCAAGATCCAAAATTTTTTGAAAAGTTAAGACATACTTTTCATTATGTGGCAATTAATCCAAGATTACCAGAAGTTTTGCTAAAAGCTAAAAATAAAGGTATTGGAATCATTGCTATGAAAACTTTAGCTGGAGCAAGACTAAATGATATGAGACCCTATGAAAAAGAAGA
>Ga0115555_1003559_pt1 | contig 10056 bp, 8 predicted proteins | sample COGITO_mtgs_1104_2_FD_87285 | JGI IMG/M metagenome (GOLD analysis project Ga0115555, IMG submission 87285) | Pelagic marine microbial communities from North Sea - COGITO_mtgs_110407 | ecosystem: Environmental > Aquatic > Marine > Epipelagic | place: Germany:Helgoland, sampling site Kabeltonne...
CAAGGTCAAGGTCAAGGTCAAGGTCAAGGTCAAAGTCAAGCAAATCCTTTGCTTGCCGTTGCAACTCCTCCTGCCTCTGAGCACATCTTTCGGATATACCAGCAGCTGTTATTCTAATCCTGGCATCAGCAGTGATCATGCTCCGCACAAGTTTTAGCAGTCTATCGCTTCGGTTGGTCGGAAAATACTTCATCGTTCCATTCCGTATCTCGTGCCAGCGCTCTCCCTCGCTGGGAAGTTCGAATGTTGGGCCGGCTGAGAGTTCAAATAGGGTTAGTCCTAGACTGAATATGTCTGCAGAGGGATCCTTGAGGCTACCCTCTTGCAGGATTTCCTTTGGCATGTACAGGGTATCCCCCTCTTGGCCATCCTCGTTGACGCCAATGGGCGTTGACATCCCAAAGTCGCCAATCTTGCAGATGATCCCAAGGGCGGGATCCTCCGCGAAGAAGACGTTGCTTGGCTTCATATCGAGGTGTACCATGCCGAGCTTGTGAATGTGGGCTAGCCCCTTGGATAAGTCACTGCAGATTTTCCAAACAGTGGTCTCTGGTAGGAATCTCCCGAAGCTTTCAACGTCGTCGTCGTTTTGATGAAACCCGTCGTCGTCGCTGCTCACATCATCAATCTTGCTGCTGCCATCTAGAATTCCCGCGGCAACAGCATCTTTCTTGGACAAATCTTCGCCCAAATGCCGGATAAGGCTCGGATACCTCAATTTAGCGACGGTCCACTCCGTACTAATGGCCGACAGCAGGTGTCTGCAGTTGCACCTGCTGCAAAGTTCAGTCTGAGAGTAAAAGTAGCCATCTTCTTGCCAGGCTTTGATGAACCGCAGCAAGTAAGGGGACCGTCCGCGACCGCCTCCGTCTCCGATAGGTTTCGAATTGCTCTCACACTGGAGCTTCTGCATGGTCCTGACCTCAGCCAGAGCTCTCTCTCTGTCTCTCTTTCCACGGAACTGTCTTCTGTTTCTCTTGATGGCATAGAGTTGCTGGTCAGCCCGGCTCTTCACCTTGTAGACGTCCGCAAAAGCGCCGCTGCCGACAAGTCCCAAGTTCTCAAAAGCGGTGGCAAAGGTCACAACGTCATTTTCGCGATGTGAACGCTGATGTGGATGCTGTTGTGGTTGCTGGTGCATGTTTTTGTTATTGTTATTGTTGTTGTTATTGTTACAGTTGTGGTTGTCGTTCTCGTCATTCTCTTCGTCCATTCCGTCCCCGTCATGCCCGCTAAGGGATTTGAAGTACGCAGGTGAAGAGTACGAGTAGCTTTCGTTTGGAATTTGGACGTGCAGACTGACGGGGCGAATGTTATTGTTGCTCGCAGAGGTATTATTACTGTTGCTGCTGTTATTGACGCTGTTGCTGTTGTTGACGCTGTTGCTGTTGATATTGCTCACGTTATTTATATTCTTGTTGCAGCTATCAATAGCGCCGCCACTGTTATTGTTGTGCGTGTTGTTGAAGTCATCGACCAGGAAGAAGTTATCTCTATCCATCATGACATTCATGCTGTGATGGATATCCGCATCGACGTCCATAAATACATCGGAAGCAAGAACCTTGGTCGTGCAGAGCGAATCCTGTCGAGAAAGGAGAGCAGGAGTGAGGGGCTCGTGCGCCCAATTGGGGGTTCGCACAGGCGTCGGGGGGCAAAGCAGAGGGGAGGAAATAGGTGTCCCAGGTCCTCCCTTGGATGTCCGTCGGCTTACGTGATTCCCTGCGTCGAAGGCGGTCATATCTGGCATTGGTCGCGCTTTTATAGTCGTCGGCGTACTCTCCGTGGCAGTCGCTGTGGTGTTCATAGAGTTGTCGTTCATTGAAGTGTCGTTCATCGAGGTGTTGTTCTGGTTCTCTGAGTCGTTCTCATCCAAACCGTTTTTGCTATTGTATTCCTTGTTGCTGCAACCGTCTTCTTTGCTTTGGACAACGTCGCTACTACTTGTACCTTTCATGTCATTGTCATTACAATTAGAATTCTTAATAGGAGACAGGTTGCTGCAGAAAGTATTAAGCAACTTCCTGCTGCTTGGTGGTGAGGGAGGGCGGTCGATGTCGACGTCGACGTCGTCGATGATGCCATTGACGTGGGGAATATCGCTAAGCGAGTTCAAGGGGTGCTGTAAAACCGTCTTGTCATTGACGCCAATGTTCGAGGAGCTCAAATCATCAACACGGATTGTTGTTGTCGGTGTCTTTGTGTCGATCCGTTGCTGGCTCGGAGTCTTTCCCAAAAGTGAGGCAGTGCTGCCTGTGGCGGTGGAGGAGAGCTCAAAAGCGATCGTCTTTTGGTGATGGATCTTCGAGGGCGGCTCGGCCGAAAAGAAATCTTCTTGCTGCGGTTGTTGCACCAGTTGTTTTCTCTCCTCCTCTTTAATCTCCTGCGCCACAGGAGACAGCAGAGCATTGAAATTAAGCCTTGTACCACTCACAGCATTTTTGTTACAATCATCTAGCTGTTGTTTGGTGACTGGGACAGTTTTGCCGTTATTGTCGTCGTTGTGCGTGTAAAAAGCCGCACCATCATCATCCCCTGTTGGCATTGACAATGGCGTGACAGACCACTGAGAATCCCTTACAACAGTCAAGTCATTTTGCTGGGGATGCATGTTCATAGGAGCGTTGCGAAAGGTTGCGCTTGGGCTGTTCTCATAGTTGTGATTATGACTGAAGCTTGGCGGGGAGGACGTCGCCGAAATACTAAGTAGTCGTTGTCATAAATAAGCGCACTGGTGAGATAATGCGTACAAGGATTGAGAGCGAAAGCAGAGTGGCGGGGAGGGAGAACACAGCACAACAACACAACACAACAAAAAACAATACAACACAACACAAAACAAAAAAACAAAAAAAAAAACAAAACAACACAACAACACAGCACATGGCTGACTTACCTGCTGATGCTGCTCTCATGAGAAGTGTCTAGGTTCGAGCGGTGATTCTCATCCTCCCTACTTCTGTTCATCTTATTTCCGCTTTGGGAGTGGCGGGGAGGATTGCTGAAGTTGTTAATGTTGCTATAACTATTACTAATACTATTTCGGCCGACATTAAAGCAATTGTCATCGGCATCCTCAGTGCGAGGGTAAACCCTCGGCAGACTCTCAGGGAAGGCAGCAAATCGGAACGGTGCAAGGGGTGAGGCCGGAGTTTGAGGGGGAAGTGTGCTAAATGCGGACGCAGCGGATGATGTGACTGCCCGCAAATTGTAGGATGGTCCAGCAGGAGACAGTGGAGGGGCGTTAAAAAATTCATTTGTCTCAGACACTGACAGAGAAGCTTCCACCCCGGCCTGTATTGTGTGAAACAAAGTGAGAAAGGGGAAGGGTAAGAGAGCGGCAGAAGCGGGAAGGGTAAGAGAGCGGCAGAAGTGGCGATGTGGCGGTCACGGCTGTACGACACAGAGAGCGGCATTTTGCGCACGAGCGCTGGCCCCACGCCACAACAACACCTCACCTGATGGGCGATCTCAGCTATTGAGAACTTCTGGTCTAGCTGCGCAAAGGTCCTGGTCGCAGCATCACTGTCGCTGTGCATCATTTTCTTATGCGGAGGGGCATTAGGAGTAGATGAGCCGCTGGATGCGTCATCAGGGGTGGGGGGCGCTTGTGCTTCGTAATTGTTGTGAGAGTGGTTCTGGTTCTGGTACTGACTGTGGTTCTTTGTGCTTTTCTTAAATGTAGACACCGAAGGGGTTAGCCACGGAGCAAACGCCGTCAGCGTGCTGTGCGACGAGTCCTTCCTGTTGTCTCTTTCCTCGTTAATGTTGTTGCTGCTATTACCGTTCTCTTGATACTCGCTCGGAAAGAGGTGTGTCTCTTCTTTAACTGCCTTCCCGAAATTGACTTTCCCCTTGTTGTTGTTGTTGTTGTTGTTGTTCGGTGCGCCCATGGAGCCAATAGAATACGAACTTTGCCCCACACTACTCCGAGAAAGACTGCTGTCATCTACTTGGTAAGCCTGTCCGTGCAGAATGCTTCCCTCACTTGTGCTCATGGAAGAAGGAGAAGCTTGCCCCCTCTTCCGTTTTGGGGATTGAAACTTCTGTAGGATAGGTTTCGTCATTGGTCAGGACACGGAAGTGCCGGAGATTAAAAGGAGGAGGTCAACCAGAGGTATTTAGGGGGGCCAAGAAAAAGGAAGAACGAGGAGAGAGCCCAGACAAGAACGGAATTTTTTCCGCGCTAAGAGTGTTGGTCGAGTGTAGCAGGCCACACCGGCCAACTAAAAAAAATTGACGAAGGAGTTTGTATGGTTTGTATGGGGCTATCGATTCAAGGCACTTTTACTAGCTAAATAAGCGCAAAATGAGCTACAGAAATTGGGCTTCAGATCAGGCGGCAAAAAATTCAATTTTCAATTCCTATGGTCAAATCAACAACATATCACGTATCTCAGTGGGAATAAAGTGTGCGGAATGCACTCAATAACCCCATTACTTGGGAATCGATACTCATTTTTTTAAATTCAACTAATTTGTTTAATTTCCACGAGATAGATAGCACAGATTGCTGGCACTTACCTTTGCTATGAACAAGCATCGCTCCAATGCTGTTAACATACTACCGAGGGCGTAACACGGGTGAAAGTGTACTGCCCTATGCTGACGGAGAAGTTCAACAAAACATGTAGTTTTTAGTTTTCGATTTATGCAGTTTTAGTTTATCTCCGATTTCAAGCTAAAACACTTTTCTTCTAACTTTATTTTCAGTACATATTTATTTTTTATTTAGTGGTGCTGAGACCGCTCAGACTGCTTCTTCTCTCGAAGCTCTGCAATTTGCTGTCTCTTCACAGCATCGCTGGACATGTCACTGCCCAGGCGGTCCCGAACCTTCTTGCTTTCAACAGCTTTGACAGTTCCAAGTTTCGAAAGAGCCTTGGACGACGGCATCTGCTCAGGCGGAAGTTCACGCTGGTGCTTGGCCATATCTTCATCGCCAAGAAGTTCAATGGCTTTCCAGTTCAGCCGCTCCTCCTTCTCTTTTTTTTCCATTAGTTGGTCAATGTGTTCATGAAGTGCATCTAATTTGTGCGCCTCATCAGTGCCCGCGATCCCCGCCAGGGTCATGCATTCTGTCAGTTCAGCTCGGCTCAATCTCGGACGGGACAGACTTCTCTGATCTTTGGCATCGACAGGCTTTTCATCACCAACATCCTCCCTCACATCATCATCATCCTTGTCCTCGTCCTTCTTTCCCTTTGTAGCGACCAGCTCAGCGAATGACCCAGGTGTCAAATCAAACTTCTTCTCTACAATCTGCACGAAAACAGCATGCTCCTGTGAATTGCCCTCGCCACCATTTGTGAATCCACAGGTTGATCTGATAACCTGAAGTGATTGTTCATATATGAGATCCATATCTGTAGAACTTAGTTGGTAGCTCGCAGTCGAGCCCGATTCTCCAAGGTCGATGCTTCCACCAGCGCCCATGGTTGTTTGAATATAGACAAAAACTTTACCAACCGAAATACTGAGCTCTTCCTATGGAGGGTTAAGTCGACGAGAAGTGCAGAAAGAATTCAATAAAAAGAGTTTTTTTTCGTTTGGTTTTCTTCGCCGAGCAATAGAACAGAGTAAGAAATTCACCCACACAAAGTAACGAAATCTTTGCTCCAATATTGTTCTCTTTGCCGAATATTAGGTGTTTCATCGTCAGTTTTCAGCTGAATCAACTGATTAACCCATAATAGGTTGTAGAACACAAAATAATCATGTCGGAAGATCCACTTTCAATCAGTATGAAACAGCCAGATGAAGATTTGAAGCCCTTCGCTGGAGTGAAACGCTTCGGTTGCACTTTCTCCACCAAGGAGCTTACCAGACGTGGTATTGACTGGCAGGATGCCTTTGAGGAGATGAAATCTTTGAACTTCAACTGCATAAGGATTGCAGCATACTGGAGCGACATAGAGCCAGATCACGGGCGGTTTGATTTCGATGGGTTGGATGAATTACTGGAAATGTGCCAAGAGGTGAGTTTTTTTATGCTAGTTATGCTTTATTTATGACCTTGTGTTCGTTTTTCTAACTGTTATGTCACAGGCCGGGCTCGAGGTTGTACTGACACTGGGAATGAAGGGCCCGAGATGGCCAGAATTCCACATACCTGCCTGGGCAGAGAGTGACTTGGATAATGAGGACATCACGGCAGATAGAAAGCTTTGTGATAGGTGCCTTGACTATGTTGAGAGTCTCGTCAATCACGTGCAGGCATACAGCTGCATTGTCGCTTTTCAAATTGAAAATGAGCCTCTCGACAAAGCAGGAGAAAAAAGGCAAGTTGTTGGCATTGACTTTGTTGCCGAGGAAGCCAACTTAGTTAGGAAGGTGAGTGAGCGTGTATGGTCCCGGCGGAACAAAATGTTGACCCTTTCGTTTTTTTTGGGGCGCCCACTAACTAAATTATCGGTACGTTACAGTGCGACCCAAGCTTGAGGCCTATCATCATAACCGCTTGGTGTTGGAGTTTCAAGCATGATTTCGATGTAAAGGATGCTCTCCGCTACTCCAACATCCTTGGACTTGATGTATACTCAAAGGTTCGTGGTGACGACACAACAGGAGTCGAGCGGGCCGGAAAGCTCCCCAAGCACTACAAAGAGCTTGCGGAGGCCAAGGGAAGAGAGGCGTGGATCACTGAGCTCCAGGCTGAGAGCTGGAATCCATCCAGCTTTGAGCCTGAGGATCTGAGGAGTTTGCTTAAGAAGGTTGTTGATGCTGGTGAGTGCGTTTATTTTGTCGGCAATGTCGGTTGATTGTGTCTGTTTATGTCGCGCATGGTGCTATTTATTAGAAAATCCTGTTGGCAGCAGAAATTGTTCTGTTGGAAATGAATGCAGAAACGAATGTCACACCAGCTAACATTCCCATCCCATGCGTGCATGCCTGCCTCACAAACACAATCAGATTTCACCACTGTCTTCTTATGGGGATTCGAGAAATGGTACGATAATAAGACCAACAAGGGAGATGACGATATGTGGCGTGCAGTCAAGACTGCCACAAACAATTTCCTCAACATCAGCTCCAAGAAGAGGGGAGGGCGTTAATGGGTGAGGAGGTACAATAGGGGCCCCAATAATAGATGAATTATTATGTGTTTGCGGGAAATTGACCACATTTGTTAAAGAATTCTATTACTGAGGAATAAGCATCCATACAGTGTGTTTCGGTGTTCAAGTCCGGGAATTATACCAAGAATGAGTCAAGGGTTTTGCAAAGCAAAAATAAGAAGGTTTGAAGGATAGAATCTCAAAATCTCAGTAAACAGTAAACCTCGAATATCCGGGACGGATGCAGCTTCAGAATAAGTTCCAGTTTGAATGAGGTAACCTCATCTGGTTTCTTTCCAAGCTACAAATGAGCTACTCTGGCTACCACGGGAAACACTCTAACCGTGACGCTTATTCTTTTGCAGAAATAAAGACCAATAAACCAAGGTATAAAACCTCCCAATCTTCTTCGACCCAATCTGAACAAATTCCACACCCTCTTGATAACTTGCGGAAGGGAAAGTACAACAGCAGCTTCAGTGACGACATTAGAGGTGTCGAAGATAACCTAAACAATCATTCGCCTTATAAGAATTCTAATAATAGGCTTAGCCCAATTCAACCGAAGCAGCAACATAAGAAGATGAGAGACATAGGAAACGAATCCATGTATACGAAGGATAGTTCAACCTCGGCAATACCAGAGAATTTGAAGCAGAACTTTAGAATTCAGATGGAAAACCTGTTGAATCAAAACGAGACATTAGGACACCAGGTGACAATGATGAAGGAGAACCGTGGAGTTCGCATTGATGAGGAGCAATTCAAGAGCTGGGAGAGCAAAATCGACAACCTTAGGGGCGAGGTCGAGGCGAGCAACGACAGAAAGGTTGCACTGGAAAGGGAAAATATCCAACAGGCCGAGATTATTGCCACTTTGGAAAATGACAAAAGAGAACTTGTTGGCGTTAGGGGCGAACTTGAGGACGCTTTGGATACTGCAAGGAGCAAACACAGGCGGGAGTTGAAAATTGCAGAGCAAAAGCCGACTGTAATTGTGGGGACAATAGCAACCCAAACAAAACACACAGGAGTAATTCCCGAAAAGCCAAAGCTTAAACCTGCAACAACGGCAAGGGGGGTGATGACAGAGGAGAGGACGACGGTCGATGTGATGGTTCAATGTGATCCGCCGCCGCCACCGAAACCGTCTCCCCGCCGTCAGATACCAGCCGCTAGCGAAGAAGAAATAGACACGGCAATTTTGATGGGCGAATTGAATGAAATACGGCAAATTCTTGAGACTACTCCAAATGATAACAGCACTGCAACAGCTTGGGAGGAGGTCAAATCGCACGGGGTATTGAGCATCTTGTGCTCTTTAAAACAGAGGGCAAAAATGTTCCGCGTGGAACTGGATTTAGCCAGAAGGAGGAAGAAAGATCGCGAAATTGGCGAGGCCAGAAGGGGGTCAAGCAGCTTTCGGAGGAAGGAAATTGGACAAGCAGCAATGTTTTCTCCTGAGAGAGAAAAGGCCGAGGAAGTTGAGGTCGCCCCCGCGCAGTTGAAGATTATGGACTTCGGCGGTGTAGACGGCGCAAGGAGAGAAGCTACAGAAAAAAGAAAAAATAGCATAAATAATACCAAAAGGTTGCCCAGCATGGCCGACAAGATAGCAAGCGGAGAGCAGCGACGAAGCAGCAGGCGGGCAAATACGGGGGGAGGGAGGAGTGCATTCTTAAGTGAATTCGTAGGCGACGCGAATAAGTTCAGCGGGAACGTTCATATGGTCCCGTCGAGACCCAAAGGAAAGAGAACATAGAAGTAGAGGGACCTGTCATGTCAATGTGGTGGATGTGAGGGTCCATAAAGAGTAGCAAAGACAAGAATAATAACAAAACTAGCGGTTTTTAGGTTACATTGCATCAATAAAGTAAAATTTTCACTCACTTGGGCTGACGATCTACCAGCCCCAGGCACTCAAATTGTATTATTGAGTTGCCACGGATCACAACAGAGCCAATGTCATTCTTCACACCTCCAGGGAGCAACTCCTTGGTATCCTCAAGTACGCAGTTCAGAAAGGCATCATAACCCCTCAAAACACCAGTAACGTTCCGGTTCCCATTAAGACTGATCGACAACACTTTGTCCATGTAGCGTTTCAGATCGGGACCCTTGGTTGTATTTCCAGGCATATTGGCCGGGTTTGGTCTAAGATTGGAGCGCGAACTGGAAGAGGTTACAATAAGGTCGACTATATGATGGGAAATATCTCCGAAAAATAGACAAATGGAGAGCTGAATGACTTTGTTTCGTGGCCAGGTTTTGCGAAAATGGCACCACAGCCAAAGACACCTCAAACGTACTAAGAACGACAAGTAGTGTCGAAAAGAACATACTCACCGAGATCAATTCGAATAGCGCACGCACAATCCGGCGCTAATTTACCATGCCAACACTATCGGTTCAGAAGGATGCGTTGTTTGCTCGGCTTGGTCCTCCCTCGGATGGGCAGCCTTACGACGACACTAGCTTTGATGAGCTTTGTTTTGAGTTCGGGGTGGAGCTGGACGACATAACGTCCCAAAAACAGGAGGCGCTAAAGAGTGGGAAGTCTGAGAGTGAATGCAAGGGCATGAGTGACACAGTGGAATACAAAATTGATGTGCCAGCGAACCGATATGATCTGCTGTGTTTGGAGGGGCTCAGCAGGGCGCTGAGGGTATTCTTGGGAGAAGAGGAGGCTCCCACCTACCGGCTGACGGAGCCGTTGAGTGGAAAGCGCGAGATTATCACCGTGGACAGCTCTGCCAGCGAGGTCCGTCCCTTTGTTGTGTGTGCCATTCTTCGTAATGTGACGCTAGACCAGGCTCGTTACGACTCATTCATTGATCTGCAGGACCAGCTGCACAGGAACTTATGCAGGTTGCGCACACTTGTCGCAATCGGGACGCACGACTACGATACCGTGGAGGGACCCTTCAGCTATGGGGCTGAGAAGCCGGAGGAAATCAAGTTTGTTCCCCTGACAGAGGAAGACAGGGAGTTTGACGCA
>Ga0115555_1003563_pt1 | contig 10051 bp, 7 predicted proteins | sample COGITO_mtgs_1104_2_FD_87285 | JGI IMG/M metagenome (GOLD analysis project Ga0115555, IMG submission 87285) | Pelagic marine microbial communities from North Sea - COGITO_mtgs_110407 | ecosystem: Environmental > Aquatic > Marine > Epipelagic | place: Germany:Helgoland, sampling site Kabeltonne...
AATTACCAGAATCACTAAAACGCTTCTCGCACACATCACATTCATACGGTTTCTCGTTCGTGTGCGTACGCATATGTCTGGTCAAATCGGATGGAGATCGAAACACCTTCTCGCAAACATCGCACTCGTGCCCTCTCTTCCTCTTCCCTCTCGTCGTCGTCGTCTTTTCTTTTCGTATCTCCTTTTGCTCGAAGATTTCAAAAACGACTTCATCCTCGTCAGGAATCCTCAAACACAACACCGGTGGTTCTTCTTCTTCTTCTTCTTCTTCTTCTTCTCTCTCCTCCACAGCACTCGCAACCACCACCGTCTTTACGTTTACCGCGCGTTTCGGATGTTTATTCTTTCGTCTCGACATTTGATCAAAGAGCGAGAGAGAGAGAGGAGTATTCAGAGAGGAAAAAAAAAATTGAGACGTTTTGCAGGAATAAATGAGACCAATGTTGTGGAAAAATCGACAGAGTAAAAATGAGCGACCAACCTCTTCCTCCTATTCCTCCTCCTCCTCCGGGAGAAAACGAGGAGGATATTCCTCCTCCTCCTCCTCCTCCTGCAGATGAAACGGTCTCTCTCGAAATTGATTTCGAAAAACTGGCCGAGCGCGCCGCGGTGATCGCGCGGGAACAACAACAACAACACCAACACCAACAACAGAAAAAGAGGAAACAACGAGATTCACCATCGGGAAAGAAGAATATACCGCCACCGCCGATGCCGCCCGTCTCGCTCGGAGGCACAGTTTTAGACGAAGTGGATTTGGAAAGGATTAAAGTTGGAGATAATCGATGGGGGATCGCGCTGAGTAGCTGCGTGGAGTATCCAAACAAGAAGTATTTTTTCAGGTATGATGCGTTCGTTGGTGTTGTGTGTTTTTCCCAAACGGAATGAATATGCGCGAATATCGATGACGACGAGGATGATGTGGATGATGCCACCCGTTCGTTTTGTTTTTTTGTCTCTCTCTCTCTCTCTCTCCGTTTTGTCGTCGTCCTCGAAAAACGTTTGACTCACATCTCATTTTCTCATCTCTCTCTCTTCTCCCGTATCGTTGTTATTTAAAACAGCCGCAAAGACTCCAAAGTCTGCCAGTGGGAAACGCCGAAAGAGCTCAAAGGAGGCTTGCAAAAAAATCTGCGCATATGCCCGCTCGAAGCGACGTTACTGCCGCAAAACACCATGCCGGAAAGCGGGTGGGTGGAATTAACAACAACAACAACAACAAACGCAGCGAGTAGTATCGACAAACACAACGACAACAACAAAGAAGGCAAAAAAGAAAGCCGAACGGAAGAAGAGAAGACGCAAACGGCGAACGCGAAGAGTAGTAGTAAGAAAAAATATTACTGGCACCCGGCGTCCAAACAGGTCACCTGGCAAAGGCCGAGACGAGGGGAACACGAAGTCCAGGAGGCGGAGATTCTCCCGTTACAGTTTATTAGCGAAAGCGCCCAATAAGGCGTATAGGAAGAAGCATAGAGATTTTGACTTGACTAGAGAAAAAGCGATTACTAAAACCCTAAACACTAATCGAATCCTGAAGAGATAAAATATAGGGAAAAATTCAGCTCATTTTGCTCACTAATCTTGACCCGTTTACTCTACATAAACACGCACAAAGCTTCGAGTTTAGAGGAAAAAACACTTTGACGACGAGGATAATGATGATGATGTCGACGAGGATGATGATGATGATGCCGACGACTGCGACGACGTCGTCGTCCAAGAACAACAACAAGAACAACAAAAATGATGATGCGTTTTTTAGTCGTCGCAGCACGAATACTAATGGAAAGAGTTCGAAGAAGATGGTTCGCGCGATGGCCTCGGGAGGAGAAACCACAGAAAGGGCGTTCGATCCTCGCGAGTACCGTCGTCAGCTCGGGAAATCCGATCAGTACACGCGTAAATTCTTGAACGACCCAGAGGCGAAGAAAACTATGGAAGATGAAGGCATCGGGTACTCGATGACTGGGTTGGTGGCGCAAATGAAGGAGAAAAACTTTGTCCACGTGGAAGGAGAAGTAACGGTGAAACTGGCGGATAGCTACGGTTTTTGCTGGGGCGTCGAACGCGCCGTGCAAATGTGCTACGAGGCGAGGAAACAGTACCCGACGGAGAAGATGTGGATTACGAACGAGATTATTCACAACCCGACGGTGAATATGCGTCTGAGCGAGATGGGCGTGAACTTTATCGAAGAGAAGGGTGGGGTGAAGAACTTCGAGCCGGTGCAATCCGGTGAGGTTGTGGTGTTGCCGGCGTTTGGTGCGTCTATTCACGAGATGAAGTTGTTGGCGGAGAAAGGCGTGTCGATTGTGGATACGACGTGTCCGTGGGTCTCCAAAGTATGGAACGCGGTGGATACGCACGCGAGGAAGGAGTTTACGAGTATCATTCACGGTAAATACGCGCACGAAGAGACGGTTGCTACCGCGAGTTTCGCCAAGACGTATTTGGTGGTGAAAGATATGAAAGAGGCGAGTTGGGTGTGCGATTACATTTTGAACGGCACGGCGACCAAGGAGGAGTTTATGGAAAAGTTCAAAAACGCGCACTCGGACGGGTTCGATCCGGAAAAAGATTTGGACGCGGTTGGTGTTGCGAACCAAACGACCATGTTGAAAGGAGAAACTGAAGCGATCGGCAAATTGTTCGAGAGAACGATGATGGAGAAGCACGGGGTTCAAAATTTGGGCGAGCACTATTTGGTCACGGATACCATTTGCGACGCGACGCAAGAAAGACAAGACGCGATTTACAAGTTGGTGGACGAAAAGCCAGACATCATGATGATTGTCGGTGGTTTCAACAGTTCAAACACCTCGCACTTGCAAGAAATCTCCGAAGATGCGAACATCACCTCCTTCTGGGTAGACACCGCGGATAGAATCGATACCGAAAACAACAAAATCTCCTGGAGAACCTCGCACGGCGAAATGCGAGAGACTGAAAACTGGTTGCCGGAAGGTAAGTTGACCGTCGGCATTACCAGTGGCGCGAGTACGCCGGATAAGGTTGTCGAGGACGTGTTAGAGGCGATCTTCGCGTCCAAGGCGAAGACCGCGGCTGGCGTGGCTCGATAAAAAGTAGAGAGAGAGAGAGAGAAAGAGAGAACGTTTTTAAAGAAAGAACGCTCGACGCCGCCCGCGACTTGACTTACTTGTGCATCATATATATATATAACACGTACTTTAAACAGTAATAATACTCTCTTTACCGCATCATCATCATCCCGTTGAATTCGATTTTGCACCGCGCCATCCTCCCGTCGTATTTACTCCTTTCGCCACATTTTTCACCAAAACCTCCAGACTTTCCATGCACACATTCGCGACCGTCGAACGACACTCCTTGGACAACGGCGACCGGGGCCAAATCTACTGCGAATACATTTACGCCGAAAAAGACGACGAGTTCAGAAGTAAAAACGATAGAGATGACGACGGCACAAACATCGTGTTCCTCGTCGACGGCGTGTGCAACGACGGTTTCCAATTCGAAAAGTTCATCGAAAGGTGTTGCAGTCACAACTGTTACGCGATACGATACGATTACCGAGGCCACGGCCGATCGTCGAATTGCTCGAACGAGAAACCACTGACGGTGGAAACGTGCGTGTCGGACATGAAGAAAGTTTTAGAGCACTTTTACCGGACGCATCCGAATTTATTACTCAAAGAAGGAGCGTTAGAGGAGGAAAGAGGCCCAAGGAGGAAAAAGAGGCCGTGGTCTCGCAGACGACGAGTGACTTTAATTAGTTACAGCTTAGGCGCACAAGTCGCATTGAAGTTTGCGATCGAAGAAATAGGAAGCGTGAACGGGGTTGGAATCGTCAATGGGACGTTAGAGCCGGCCTTTTACGGGTTGTTTAGGTCAGAGTTTGTGAGCGATTGCGTCGTGGGAGCGTTGCGAAGGAGCGCTTCGTTCCAACTGTTCGTCGCGTTTTGGATCCGGATTTGTATGGTTTTACTCTCTTTGAACGGGTTTATCTCGTCTTTGTTGGCGTCGTATTTCGTCAAAGCGAGCGCGAAGAACTTCAAACCGTTTTGGACGCACGCCAGGCGCGTTCAAGCGCGATCGTACCTCTCTTTCCTCGTAGACGCGCACTCGAGAGAAGGCATGGATATTTTAGAGTGCTTGGGCTCTTCTTCTTCGCAGGTGGGAGGGGTAAAAAAGTCAGCGTTGCCTCTCTTATGCATCGTCGGCATGAAAGACACTTTGGTCAGAACACATAAAACAGTCGAAACCGTTCGACGTCTCGCCCCGGAATGCGACGTCGTCGCGGTCAAAGACGGTTGTCACGCGCTTCTCGTCCACGACGCGCACGCGGAAAAAACGGCGGACGTTTTGCTCGACTTTGTCAATCGGTGTTCCGACAAAAGCGCAAAAACGATGACGACGAGCAATGTGGAATGGAACGATCCATATGACGACGACGAAGAAGCTTACGATCGGAAGACTATGAACGCCCTCTTAGCGTAATAATACAATACTTTAAAAATGAACAAGCAACGTGTTTAGGGTGTTAAAACCTAACCCTTTAACCGCGCCCCATTTCCGTCAAAAATCTTCACTTTTGCGGGGAAGATACACACGACAAACGCTGTTGCCTTCTCTCTTAAAATGAACCCGCGATTGGCGAAAGAGGACCGGAAATCCCCGCTCACGTTTTTCCTTTTGCTCTCGGTGACTTTGTTTCTCTGCGTGGCGGTGTTCGGACCGGACGGGCCCGTGAGGACTCGAGGATCGAATTCGATCGAATCATCAGCCGCGCGGTTGGGGAAAGGAAAAACATCGTCATCCTCGGCGAAGTTTAAGACGACGATGAGGACGAAGAAGAACGAAGTTAAAGAAGAAGAAGAAGAAGAAGAAAACAACAACAACGCGTCGGAATCAGAATACGCCCAAATAAACGCGTATTTCGCAAAGTTTGCGGTGAAACGAGACGAGGACAAAAAGAAGAATCATCGGAAAGCAGGAGCCGGAGGAGGAAGCAGCGGAGCGTCGTCGCTCGGAGGAATGAAAACCATCTCCGCGTTCGGGAGGTACTGGGACAAACAAGTACCCATGGACAACGAAATCAGAAAGAATCGAGCGAATTCGGACCGAGTGTCGGCGATTTTAATGCCACCGGAGTCGTCCTCGCACGCGTCGAGTTTGTTAGCGTTACCGAACGGGGACGTTTTGCTGGCGTGGTTTTCCGGGAAGAGCGAAGGCGGGGATAACGTTGGCATCGCGGTGAGTAAACTGAAGAAAGGGGAGACGAAGTGGAGCCAAGCGAAGTTTGTGAGCAAGGCGCAGCACCGGTCGGCGCAGAACCCGGTATTGATGAGGAATAATAATCCAAACGATAAGGAGGATTCGAAGCACGTGAGGATCGTGCACTCGAGTCAAGCCGCGTATGAAGGACAAGGGACGTCGGATATGAGGTCGTTGTTTTCCACCGACGGCGGGGAGACGTGGTCGAAACCAGTGGTCGTAGACCATAAGAACGGGGCGTTCCCGAAGAATAGCGCGATTCGAGCGTTGAATGGGGATTTGATTTTGCCGATGTATTACACGCCGAGCGGATTTTTTGACGCGTCTACGCAGTATTCCGAGTTGCAAACCTCCAAAGACGGCGGCGAGAGTTGGCATCCGCTGGTGGAGATGCCCGGTACGAGAGGGAACTTGGTGCAACCGACGATTGTGAGGTTGAATAACAACGACTTGCTCAGTTTCTTTCGATCGCGCACGGCTGATTTTATTTACGCCTCGAAATCGACGAACGACGGTAAGACGTGGACGGAAGCGAAACCGACCAAGTTTCCGAACAACAACGCGGGGATTCAAATGATCAAGCTGAGAGACTCGAGCAAAGATGTCCTAGTGCTTGTGTTTGATAACTGCAACGAAGGGAGGTTCCCGTTGTCTATCGCTTTGTCCGAGGATGGGGGTAAATCGTGGGACCACATTCGCGATTTGGAACCCGACGTTGATTTCGATCACGAGCAACCGAACAGAGACAAACACACCAACGACGGCGACGGCGAGTATTCCTATCCGTCCATCCAAGAAGACGGCATTCACGACGGGCTCATTCACGTCGCGTACACGTTCAGACGCGAAACGATTAAATATTCCGCATTTATGACGGATTGGATTAAAGATAACTCGGAAGAGGCAAAATCGATTGGGAAAGTGCAAAAGATTGCGGACACGTTCAACGACGCCGTGTATACGGAAAGAATCAACGGGAAGAGAAACGATTGGGAATTTGACGTTGGTTCCGATAACGACGGGAACCCGAAGACGGAATACATGTTACCGAACCCAGAAGAGTTGCCGCCGACGGAGTTGCCGTTATAACTAAACGAAGAAGAAAAAAGCACAAGTCAATTATTTTATAGCCATAAAGGAAAGATTTGAAACGTCTCTTCTTCTAAAACATCCAAGTAATAAACCACCAGATCATCATTTGTAATTCTATATACCTCTACTACACATCAAGACTGAAAAAGAAGAAGAAGAAGAAGAAGAAGAGAACAAAACTTAAAGCTCCAAGCTCTTCGCGAGCGCTCTCAGCTCATCCACTTCCATGCGCATTTCCACCATCCTGTGTCTTTGCTTGCAATCGCACCCTCGATTCCAGTGTTGCAAACACCGCGCAAACGATCTCCCAAACTCGCACTCGCACCTCACGACCGCCGCAAAAGGCATCGCTTTACACACGACGCAACAATCTTCCGGCCCATCCATTTCTGGGATGTTTTGACACTTGTAAAAGCGCAACGGATCGCCTTTGATAAATCCGTCGCCTCTCTGTTTCCCATTCAAAATCGATTGCCAATTCTCCAACTCGTCCGCCAACGTCTCTAAATCCGTTCGTAAAACTCTGGACATGTGCGCCATCCATTTGCCTCTCGATTTCGTCGTTTCAAATATTTTCTTCAAACTTTTCGCCGCGGTTACGACGACGCGGTCGTGCGCGAACACCGCGTTTCGTTTCCCGTTCCCTTTGACGTAGTTTCTGCACGCGACTCGGCCCATCTCGATCCAATCCACGGGTGCAAAGTTCACCGCCTCGCCGACGTTAAAACCGTGAGAAAAGCCGCTGTGATAGGCTCTCGGAAACGTCACGACGAAGTCTCCGGGCTTTTGCACCAACTTGACAATCTTAATTTTGTTTTCAATCAACTGCCCTGGAGGGACTAACATCGTGATGTGATGTAACTTGTCCGGATTTTCTTTAAACAGCGAAGGGACGGCTGTTTTCGCGATGGCTTCAAACTTTTCCGCGTCGCTTCCGGGAATCCCGTACCAGGTTTTCGCCGAACCTTTGTGCGCGTAATTCACGCTGGCTAAGTAATGATCTTCCACGTGCCAACAAAACGTCGCGAACAACATCCCGCAATACACCCACGGAGTGGTTAAACCGGGAATATCGTCATCCACAAACCTTAGCAAATTATCGGGATGCTTCGACAACTCAAACATATCCCACGGGTGTTTCTCCGTATCCTCTGGATCACCGCTAATCCCAGCCGCAAACCCGCTCTGAAACCGTCTCGCGTCCACGTCGCTGCCGTACTCTACTAAAACCTCGCCTTTTTTATTCACATTTTTCGTTTGAATCAAGCTCCCGCACTCCGCTTTCGCCTCGTTCGGATTGGTCTCCACAATTCTCCAATACTCGTCTTCTATTCGTTTGAGTAAATCGTCCTCGTCTTTGATATCTTTAAACGTCTCCGGGTGCGCTTCTTTATAATTCTCCTCGAACGTATCCGCCATTTCCTTATATTTCTCTAACCCGACGTACGTCTTCCCCGGCGGGAAACTCTCGCCCTGTTGTAACCTGTTCACGTTTTGATGTTTCGTTTCGACCAAACTCTTTTCTCCGAAACAGCACGCGCGGTTGAAATTCGGCGCGTATCCATCCGGAGGCACGATTTTACAAATCCCAAACGCTTCCGCTTTCGATTGAATCGAACAAATATACGCGATCGGGTCCTCGAATTCCTCCTCCGTGGGGTAAAATATCGGTGCTAAAGGAATGTCCGAGCCGTCCGTTCGACATCTGTTCGTGATGACTTTGGACGCTTTGATCGCCTGTTTGTTGTTATAACATGTTGTGCGTAATAATAGGAAAACTTGTTAATATTCACATTGTTTCACGTGTTTGAAAATCAAAATCATCATCATCCTTAAGAACAAGAACAACAACACGAGACAATCACACGAAGAAGGACGACAAAAACAGCGAGAGGACGACGTAAACGTAAACGACAAAAGTCCTCCTCTTCTCGAAAATTCAACGCTCTTTTCCTCGAGATGTAAGAGAACAAAAACACGACGATGAAAATGTTGTAAAAACGAATCCACGCGTACGTTTTGAATCTCGTGCGCTTCAAAGTCGTTATCGTACACCGCTTTCGGCGCCCGTCTCGCGCGTTTCGAACGGGCGCGAGGAATACGTTCCTCCTCCTCCTCGTTTACGAAATCGTTCTGTGTGGGTTTGAGTGGGAGGCCTTCTTCTTGGTCTTCGTCTTTGTCGTTGAGACTGAGCATTGTTTTAAAGTCGTCAAAGCGCTTTCGTTTTGTAGCATTTTCGAGTGGTGCTTTGGACGAGATGTGCGATATAAGCGAGACGAGAGTACTAAGCGTTCGAAATATGATGCGTGAATAATAATAGTGTTACACGTTCTCTTTAACTCTCTCTCTCGTACTGGTTACTCCTCTGTTTCGCTTTTGGCCAAAACGTAAGAAGAGTTTCTCTTCTTTTCGTCTCGTAAACTCTCCCGGAGCGACTTCGCGAGAACGAGCTCGTATTAAGGTCTGATCCCGCCGACGTACGCCACCGCGACGAGCGCCAAGACGACTAAGATAATATTCGCGAACAAATTCGACGGCATTGCTTTCCCAGGTACGCCGCCTAAACCGACCGATTCGTTGAGCAATTTCGCTCGCATTTCTTTCGAGACTCCGCCGGAGCTTTTTCTTTCGGGAGGTTTCGAAGACGACGGATCGTCGTCGTAGAACGAATCCGGAAATTCACGTTTTGGTTTTTCCGGTGGTGGGAGTAAATCGTCCAGAGATTTCATCGTCTCGTCCATGCTGTCGTTTTCCGGGTTCGCCCTTATCGTCGTTTTCATCCTCTCTCTTCTCGCGTTGGTATAAAAACTGCTCCTACTACTCCTCTTGTTTTCGTCAAAACTCCTCGCTTTTCTTCCGATGACGCTGACGCTGAAAATGCTGTCGTTCCCCGTGTTTAAACTCCTCCCTGCTTTCGCGACAAGAAATTTGGGAGAGTTTTGCTGCTGGTCGTCGTTCCTCCTCCCTCCTCGTGCTGTCCTCCTCCTCCTCCTCGACGCCAAAGAAGACGTCGTTTCCGTCCTCGTCACAAAGGAGCTCGCATTCGTATTTGTCGTCGTTATCATCGTCAGCATTTGGTGAAAAAATGAAGGCAAAACGAAGCTTTTTGCGTCAGAAATATCAAACACAACAACATTTTATACGATGACAATCAACGATCACGATCAATTCACCGGCTTAAACGCCGTCCACGTCGCGGCTTCGGAAGGGAACGTGAAACGCTTGGTGGAGTTGATGGACGACGGGGCGGAGTTGGACGTTCCTGCGCTCGGAGGTATGTTTATTTCGTTTGTTTTTAGAGTAGTGTAAGACTTCATCAGGGATGAAAATTCTCTCGTAAATGTCTATTTTTTTTTGTAACCGAATTGTTCTACGCGATCTCGTGTGCGCGTAAGTCTCCTTTTGTCGTGTGATTTATCGCGAAGGAGAAAATCAACAAAAACGGAGATTTTCGAGACGATCGCATTTAGATGCGCGCTCTCGAATGCGAGTGAGGGTCGTTGAGACGCGAAGTCCTCGTCGGCGGCGCGCGATTACGAGAGACTTTTTCCTCAATCGCTTTTTGTGTGTTCTTCTCGTTCTTGTTGGTGTTCTGTTCTTGGAAAATCGAGAGGAAAATTTCAACCAAAAAACAACAAACTTTGAACGACAAACGTATTAATAATTTTTTTCTTAACTCTTTCTTTCTTTTATTAAAACA
>Ga0115555_1003565_pt1 | contig 10051 bp, 17 predicted proteins | sample COGITO_mtgs_1104_2_FD_87285 | JGI IMG/M metagenome (GOLD analysis project Ga0115555, IMG submission 87285) | Pelagic marine microbial communities from North Sea - COGITO_mtgs_110407 | ecosystem: Environmental > Aquatic > Marine > Epipelagic | place: Germany:Helgoland, sampling site Kabeltonne...
ATGTGAGCGTTGTGGAACCATTTGCAGGCACCAACCGCGAATGCCGCAAACGGCTCTGGCTTGACGGTGTTGATCGCGAATGAGGCAACCTGCTCCTTCGTCAGAGTGTTCCAGAAGACGATTGCTGACTCTGAGGAGTAATTGCCCCCGGTTCCTGCTGAGATGTCGATGCCGGCCGCATACGTCCCCAGTGGCGGTCGTCTGCCTTCTTCCATCTCAAACCAGCACTTGAACGGACCATTAGCGGCATTCGTCCATCGTGCTGACAGGTCTTCTGAGTCAATCGCCAGTCGGCCCGTGCTGATCGGTTCTTCGCAGTCTTCATCACGAACTCTCAAGATGACCTCCTCATCGGCGAACCGTTCCGAGCTGCCCAGAAAGTCGATATCCAGCTCCTGAGCAATCTCCTTCTTGCTCTGAGCACGATCACACTGCTCGTCATACCAGGTGCTCCGCGGCTTCCTGTCTCCTTTGAAGCTGAGCGTTTCGAAGTCGTAATCTTTGGTCCAGTCATACGTCTGAGGATTCAGGACGTGTTTCCGGCCGTTCTTGTCGATCCGGTACAGACCTTTGGACTTGTCAGGGTGTTCTGACCAGTGCAGGAAGATTCTCTTGGTCCTGCCATCTCTGACTCTCTTGTAGAACGGTTCGCCAACCCCAAACCGGCCATTAGGCGTCGAGTTGAAGATTCTGGATTTGGTCACGTCTCGCGTACTGGTGAAAATCTTGTCGGCACCCTGCATCTTGGATGTTTCATCCATGAAAATGCCGGTTCTCCGGTCACCAGTCGCCATATTCTCGACAGTTGCCTCACCGTCGAATGCACTGCCGTTGTCCAGATTCTTGCAGTGCTTCTTCATGCGGTGCATGTTCGGCAGCAACCAGTCCGGTAAATGGTCCCACCAGAAATCCAGCTTCTTAAACAAAGCCTTCTCACTGGGACCGTCAACCAGTTCCTCTTTCTCAGACGTCAACAGGAACAACTGAAGCGGGGTGAAGTGCCAGCGATGCTCCATCGCCAGAATCCCCATCCATGATGCCCCCATATCCCGAGTCTTCGGGACAGCAATGTCGTGATTTCCAATTGCTCCGCAGATTTCCGGCAATGCCCGGTCCTGATAGCCGTATGTGATGAACGGTCGGAGCGGTCGTTTCGGATGCTCTTTCGGGTTGATCGTCCAGCCAAAAGCGTTGACGTAGAACAGAATGTCTCTGGAACACATAGACCAGAGTTCCCGGCGATGGTCCTGATGATCGGCAGCCCAGTCCAGCATCTTCTCTCGAAAGCGGTTGTTCCCGACCAGGTCTTTCGGCACGAGGTTACGATAGAACCAGTCCGTCTCCCCTGACGGGAGCTGACTTTGCATGTTCAGATCGACTGCCTCTTCAAGACAAAGCAAGTCCACGCTCCTTCGCCAGTGCCAGGAATTCCGCATCGCTGATCTGACTGACCATCTCGTACGAAATTCCCTTGACCTCTTCTGACAGCGTCTCAATGAATCTCATCTGCTTCCGGTGGTCGTCCTTCAGTGCCTGCTGGTCTTCCTTCTCTTTCTCTTTCTTCAGGAAGTAACCCATCACCTGCTTCATGAACTCAGCCCGAGCACTGCGACCGTACTCCAGCATGTACCACGCTGAACCACTCGGAGCGTCCTCAGGCTTCAATGCCTTGTTTCCCAGACCGTTGTACGCCCACTCCAGATCACGGAAGAAATCCAGCGACGATTCCTTCGCTGCCAGTATCTGAAATGACGCCTCTTCCTCTTCAGTCAGTACCGGCTCAGTCTTTTTGACAGGCTTGGGAACTGTGAAAGAGTCGATGCCGGCAGCTTTTAATTCTGCTCGACTAGCCACTAATCCTGAAATATCTGGTTGACCATCCATAATGCCCTGCTATCCTGCGAGGTGATTACTCGGTAGGACACTCACTATTTGCTTCAAGGACGCCTCATGAATGTCATTTACACGCGTTTCAGTCCACGACCGGAACATGCCGCTGAGCGAGCGGCAACTCTGGAAGTCCAGTTGGAATCCTGTCAGAAATACTGCGATAACAGCAAACTGGCTGTTGATCGGGTTATCCAGGACCCGGAGATGTCCGCTCGGAAAACACCCTTCTTTGAGCGACCACACGGGGCAGAACTGCTGACACTGCCGCCGAACTCCAACGTCATCGCGATGAAGCTGGATCGAGTCTTCCGGGATACACGGGACGGACTCAACACTCTGGAGCACTGGGACAAGACCGGAACCCGGCTGCACTTTGCCAATGAAGGTGGCTGCTCTTTGAATACCGGGTCGGCAATGGGCAAGATGCTGCTGACGTTCATGTTGGGCGTTGCTTCGTGGGAGCCTGATGCCATTGGCGAGCGGACATCGTCAGCACTCAAAAAACGCATCCGATCCAACAAGAACCATCTGAACCCGAAGAACATTCCCTATGGGAAAGCGATGGACCCGGCAGCCCCGAAGCATCTCCGTAGTGGTGTTTCTGAAGGACTGATTGACTGCCCTGAAGAGATGCGTGTTGTGCAGACGATCCTGAATCACGTTCAGCAAGGAAATGGATACCGTGGAACAGCCCGAGACCTCAACGAAGTCGGAATCCTCTGCCGCGACAACGACTGGACAGGACAAGGCATCAAACGTGTCGTCCAGCGTTACGGAAGACGAGCTGATCAATAAACTGTTCAAGGCTGATCCGCAGCCCTTCTATCATGAACTCGGCAACGCTCAGTCTCTTCTCATCATTGCTGCATTTAAGGCTCAAGAACATGGACGACACGACAGCAGAAATCGGAGACCCAGACACGTACCTGAACCAGATAACCCGACATCTCCCCAAGGGAAAGAAAGTCAAACTAGCCAAATGGGTGAGGAACAAGGACAACCAGGGACTGGACAGAATTGCGACCCTTGACATCATGGCGGCTGCTATCGGTGCTGATGCCTATGACGACATCACGTACCTGATCAACGAAAACGGCATCCTTATGATGGGACTACAGGCATGGAAAACACATCGGAAACAGGTCAAGGAGAAAGAGCAATCCTCGACGTGATGTTGCCTATTGAGCTGTTCAACAAGAACGACGGGCAAGGACACCACTGGAGTAAGTCACACCGGACACGGCAGAGACTGGAACAGGAGCTGAGGATTCTCAAACAGGTACGCGAGCCTTTCGACTTTCCAGTGCGAGTTGTGGCTACCCGGATACTCGGAAAGAAGCAGCGTTTCTGGGACTCCAGCAGTGTACTCCGCGGCACTTACAAACAGCTCGAAGATGCGTTGGTCGCTTGTGGATGGTTCCACGACGACAGTTACAAGTGGATTACTGACTCTCACGGAAAACAGGACGGTTCATTCAGGAAACACGGACCTGCCATCAGAATTGAGGTTTACAAGGATGAATGATTACAAACTGGGAATGAAGGTGTTCAATCTGCTGGTTGATCATAAGCTCGGCACGTCTGGGTACTTGATTCCCCCTGACCAGGAATACCATGTTGCCAAACTGCTCGGCATGAAAGTTTCAGACCATTGGCCCAGGATTGGCAAGGGGGACAGCATATTTAAGCACCTTGAACAAAAGAGGGCACTCAGCCATGACCGTGACAAGCGGGCCTTCCTGATGCTGGGTTCAAGGGCCAGGGGACGGACGCTTCGAACCGATCACCTGACGCCAGATAATCTGATCAAGCTGACTGCGTTAGTTGCTGGCGTACCGACTCCGACTGAGTCAAGAGCCATTCGTCGCAGTAACTGGATAGGGCAAATTGAGACCGGGATGGTTATTACTGCATGGCTGGAGAGTCTCCCGTCTCAGACTCCTAGATTCCCGGTATGGCACTTTACGGAAGACTTTTTCAAGGGCAAGAGGCATGGATTCATCTACTACATGGGAAACCCGGAGAAGTTTGACGGTAGGTCATACATCCAGGGGAACGGCATTCAATACATCAATTGGAAATCTTGCATCAACGACAGTGCTCCCTGCTGCGACCCCAGGATGATGGCACGGATTGGGCGTTGGTTCAGCTCAGGACGTCTGAACGTTCTTATTGACGAACTGGGTATCCCCACAGAGTGGTCTCTTAAATTTTCGGCGTTTTATGCCGAATACAAATGCAATGGAAAGCGATTTGATGCCGGAATTCTACCAAACGGAACAGTTCTCAGAGCCGCTGCCGGAACCGAAAATCAACCCTACAGCCGATCCGATCCCAAGTGCTCCACGTAACTACCTGGCAATGCCAACCACAGCACAGGGGATGAAGGAGTTTTCCTACATCCATACCGGTCAGGCACTTGTCGAACTTGACCGCGTCGTGACGGCACTGACCTCTCTGGGAGAGAAGAAGCAACTACGGGTAGTCGTCAAGGCTATTGAAGCTCTTGAAGTGATGCGTGACGAGATTGTTCCCCCAGCCCGCAAGTACGCTAACAAGAAGGACTCAGCGTGAAACCAGACCAGAAGATGGTTACTGAGATACCCCGGCATCACTGGGTGACATCTCCAAGGAAGTTTGACAGACCGGACGACTCAAACAGGAAGATCAATCAGGGCATGAGAACTCAACTACTGGACCCTCTCGACGGGATCGAAACCATCGACTACCACCTCTGTCCTGCGTGTGACGGGGACGGGGTAATCAAGGGTGAACTCAACTTTCAGGCTGAAATCTGCCAGCTCTGTAGTGGCAACACCGCAATCGGCGTTGATCCTCTGGAAACCAAAGCCTACCCCGGAAGCGAAGAGAAGATTGCCATCCTTGCAGCTCGGTACGCTCAAGGATTGCCCATGCACATTGAACAGGACATCAATGTCGGCAGCGTCGAACTGCCTGAACTACTCCAACTGACGTAAGGATCAAGGATGCACGTAATTAAAGACAGGACAGACCTGGGACGACAGGCAGCCTGCATCATTTCTGAACCAACAGCACTGATGTGGGGCAGCGACACGTTCCATACCCAAATCAACGACACCACACCCCATCCCCTGATTGTCTCAATGGACGGATTCCGTGAAGTCATCAAACAACTGAGCTACTCCACTTCGGATTTCGCTCTTAATGGGGACGGAAAGCAAGGGGTTCGGAAGATGTTCGACAGGATTGCTGACGACCTTCTGGCAGGCAAACTGCTTGACAGGATCGAAGCCAGCAAACTACTTCGCATTATGGCTCTGGTAACAACCTACAAGGAAAGATTCGATGACGAGGAAAGAACTCAGGGAAATCGGGATGGAGACTCTGAACGCGATACTGGGGCACGACCAGAAGTCCTGAAATCGAGTCCGTAACGCTGGATCAGGAGTCTCTCTGACCCACAAAGCAAGAGCCTGGCTTCGTACCAGAAAACTCAACAGCACTAACCGGGACGCCCTGACCCTGCTGGGGATGGACATCATGATGGGCAATCCTATTCCTAACCTTGACGGTCTCGACCTCATCAAGATTGCAGCAGCCAGAGCCAAGTATACGGAGCAAACGCATGAGAGTCCCTGAAGAGTACCTGCCTCTACTCAGAAGTCGGCAGACCAAAGAGCAACGAATTGCTCTGGCAATGCTGGCAAAGCTAAACCCAGCTCGGGCACGAGAACAACGTCTGCCGCATCAATGGAGGGGAGAATCCAGAACATTCTGCAACTACAAGTTACCTCTTGAGGAAGATGATCGAACCCAGGACATACATGAACTTAAAAGTAAGGGTGTCAGTACAATCCTGGCTGAGCATATCCACGACGGCAGGCTTCTACAGAGGGGGGGCGAAAGGTTTCTTGCCGGAACCCTGGAGGAAGACCCAGCACTACTACTGGCCGGCAGCATTGAACTGGGGAACATCGAGAAGGAAGAAGAAGTCCTCAACGACCTGCACGTCTACCACAGGGCTGCCGCCGAATACCTGAAAGCCCTGCTGAGACACAGGCAATGGGTGCAGCTTGAAAACGTGACGCCTCTTGGTGCTCACGTTGCGTGTTCTGAGGGAAGCCCCCACAAATACCTGTACGAGCAGTTCAAAGAGACATTCGCCTCAAGCATGAAGCATCAATTCTTCGTCGAATACGATACGCAGGCGTCGGCGTACCACTTCTTTACCGGGAAAGCCATTATTGAAGGCATCCCAGCCGAAACCGACGATCCACAGCTACTACTCCTTTACACTGCCGTACACGCAAAATTCAGCAAGGATGAATCATGTCAAATGAAGAAAGCAGAGAATTCCTCAGACGGGAAAACAACCGAAAACCAGATCACATCCCCAAAGACCTCTATCCCGTCATTGACATGATAAGGGCGATGCTGAAGCCTGGCAGCCTACTCTGGTGTCATCCAATGGATTCAGACGGCAAGAATTCTATCGGAGAATACTGGACCGAAATTGCCAGTGATGAGGTCGACAGCCTCTGCTCATTACTCGTGCCTCGCAGGATCAAGGGGTTTTCTGTTGTGACCTGTGCGGAAACTAACACCATGTTCCGAGTCGTCCGTCAAGCGATCATGAAACCTGGTTATCAGCCACACAAAGACCTTAACGGGCATCAACTGATTGTACTGGGTGCCGGCATTGCCATGATCAGGAATCAGCTCAAGACAGTGGCCGGTCCAGAGTCCGACCCGGCTGGTCAAGCAACTGAATCAGCTCTTTGACGCTCTGCTGCTGTTGACTGTCCTTGAATGTGACCAGCTCCTCAACCAGTCTTCGGACAGTCAACAGCTCTTCTTCATGCAGGCCCAAGTCCTGACAGCGATGCAACAGCTCTGAAACAGCATCCCGAGCACAGACGATCAGAGCTTCATTGTCAGTCACGATTCAATCCTCTTCCAGCATTCCTGCTGTTTCTGCATAACCGGCAATGTCTACCAGATTGTCACGTTTTGACTTGTGACACTGGCGACTCAACTTCACACAAATCATCAGCAACGGCACCTGCTCCGCGGTCACAGACGTCCCAAGCACCGCTGACATCAGCTTAGCCGTTCTCTCAAAGTCCTCGCGTGGACTGCCGTAGTCGTTGCCTCTGTCTCCGTGAACCAGCTTGTCGGCCTCATGCAGAACGTTACCCAGCTTGACGACAGCAGGCTCCTCAACCTTGCGGCGATACCGTGGGAAAGCCTTAAAAGGAAGACCAACATTCTGAGCGGGATGCCACTTCCCTGTAGCCTTTACTTGCCACTCGTCGCCTTTCTGAATGATCTCTCCTCGTTCCAGGTCTCTCCACTGCGGTCCAGTGATCTCATCAGTCCCGTCAGCAGCGAAGTCATGGTCCGAGACTTCAATCGTGCCATTGTAGCCACAGCCACCACCAATGAAGCTGTGCACCTGACGTCTCCATTGGGCAACGTGACTCATTCCAATCTTACGTCCAGCCTGATCATTGTTCACAACGACCCACTTTGCATTGACGTGATCGTAGAACTGATCTCCGACATCAATCACGTCTCCCAACGACAATGCCCTGAAGTTAACATCAGGCATCGTGGTCGGATCAGTTCTCTTCCGGTCTCTCTCTCGCGTCTTGTGAGCTGTCACAGATCAATCCCCCATCAAGTGATCACAGTAATGGCTGACCTCAGCAATCAGCAACCTGCTCACACGCTATACAAATGCGATGAGCTGACACTCTCGGAATCCCATCGAAGCAAACAGAACAATGAACCAGCGACTCCACAAACATCTCCTGAGCGGCAGCCAGACCATACAGGCACACCTGACGCAAAAGTGGATGCTGCCAGCGGATCAAAACATTGCCGTTCTCCAACTCCATCACCTGACCAACGTCACCGCTCCAACGGTCAATAACCATCATGTCAAGAACGAAATCAGTCTCCGAGTTCGGTAAAGCCCTATCCATGTTCACTATCCCGGAAACAAAGAAAACCAGACTTCTCAACCGTGGAGAAACCGCACTTCAATAACAAATACGTTTGCGAGACAAAACAGCAGGAACACCGAACACACCGCGAAACATACTGTACAAACAAGGAAAACACACCGGTCAAGCTCGTCCATCTGACGGAACACCAACCACGTCAAAGCACCGAATCCGCCGCAACATACTGAAAAGAAAGCACTTAGAGCTATCCACAACCACATATCACACTCCCCGCAAATATGAATATATTCTGATAGAACTGGCTACTATTGCCTATCAGCCCACGCAAACACGAACAGGGCAAAGTGAGCCGGTGAGTGGGAAAGGGAAACAGTTGGATTTTGGGTGTGGGGGAAAGAGGTACGTAAGGGACCCGCTGGTCGAGGCACCGGGGGGTGTGGGCAAAAAGTCAGCATTGGTCTCATTCCTACCGTTTTCATTGCTTTCCGTCACTGACTGCTGAGTCGGTGACGGCAGATCTGACGCAGAATCAGTTGTGAGGCCTGACAATGCGTCAGTTGACGTCACTTGGGCTGGTTTGGCCCGAGATACCGCGACATTTTTCTATGGTGTCTCACATCTGTGACACTGATCGGAAGCCAATATTCACCATCCCTTTCCTTCCCGCCCTCTTGCAGCTCTAACCTCAGTGCGTGTTTGGCGTTAGCGACATGCCATGCGAAGTCACCATAGTCCTCTGCCGCCATGTCTCCAAGCGTTCGTGCTAGTTCGCGTGCTACTGCAACTGCTTGTTCTTGTGTGTCTAGCACCTCAACCGCGTGTGTCATGTGTATGTGTGTGTCGTGGTCAATGGCGATGTATGGAGCTGTGTGCGGTGTTGTGTTGGTGTCATTCACAATGGGTTGTGATGTGATGACTGAGCGTTGTAGTGGTGGTCTGCATCTGGCTTGTGTGGCCAGTACTCTGTAGACGTGGCTGTATGCGTTCTTCTGTGTATCAGTAAGGTCTGTGGGCGGAGCAGCGGCTCTGTCGAGGCAGAGTTCCCAGATGTCCCACCGAGCTGAGAAGAGTCCACACACGTGGGCGTAGCCATGACACATGCGGTGTGGCATTTCTCTGACGCTTGGTGCGTCCAGAGCCGTGACCTTCTTCTTGGCTTTGTAGAGTGCGTCGAGTGCCATATTGCGTACTGGCCTCGGCTCCTGATTCCATCCCTGAACCACCGCCGACTTCTCTTTCGATTCCATCCGCCAACGATCCCCAGCCGCTAGTCTCAGAACAACCTCTCTCTCCAAATCAGACGTCCAATAGCTCATTTGGGCCTCATTTCCGTGATAACTTTGTCGTCTCAGACTTCCGACGCGTTAGAAGGCCTCTCAGGGCCTCTCAGGGCATGTCACATATTTGTGACACATTCCCAATACTTATGCTCAATTGTGTATTACTTTGCACCAAAATGCCAGGAATGCCTGTTTTGTTCACGTTTGGCACGGAATTCTTACCTTAAGGGGGTAGAGGGCAATGTTTTGCCGGATGACCAATCTCCTAACCAAATCAAGGACGCAATGCAATGACTGAATTCGAAACAACCAACGAACTCTGCGGCTGCGGCGATGGATCCTGCGACACCTGTAACCCACCGCAGGTCGTGTTCACTGTCGAGATCACTCGGCTCCACTACGGCGAGGCCGGCATTGTCAGATCTCATGATCCCGTCCGAGTCTTCGGCAGCCTGAGACTGGCATGTCAAGCTGTTGAAGAGCAGAGACGCTCTGCTGACTTGATGATAGAAGATGATCGGATGAATGTGCTGGCATTGGCTGACAAGCCGTGGCGTGACAACGGTGCGAAGCTGAGCCAAATCTATGTTGTGGTCGACACCAAAAAAGACAAGACCGTCGCCAACATCGAAATGAATCTGCACTACGTCCGCATCTCGGACATCTGAGACAGGCTTCCATCGTGCTCCCTGCAACGTGCAGGGGGCATCATTGGACATCTTTCTCACTCTTACGGAGACGCAACGCTATGACTGCCATCACTGCCCCGAACGCTACTGTCTACGATCAGGTTTATGCCTGTTCGTCACCGCTGATCTATCACTACCGTCAAGACCTTGAGACGCACGACAAGGACTGGATCGAAAGCAATCCCGGTGTGCCTTTCATTCACATGACTCGCAGCACTGGAACGCAACTGATCCCACTCTA
>Ga0115555_1003573_pt1 | contig 10039 bp, 5 predicted proteins | sample COGITO_mtgs_1104_2_FD_87285 | JGI IMG/M metagenome (GOLD analysis project Ga0115555, IMG submission 87285) | Pelagic marine microbial communities from North Sea - COGITO_mtgs_110407 | ecosystem: Environmental > Aquatic > Marine > Epipelagic | place: Germany:Helgoland, sampling site Kabeltonne...
CTCCTCGAGCTCCCTCACGAGCCGGGAGTTCTCGGACTCCAGGGTTCGGAGGCGAACGCGGAAGGCGGAGAGCTCACCGGAACGGCCGTCGAGCTTTAGGCGTAGGGCGACGATCTCGGAACTCAGTCGGGACACCTGGACGGGATGACGGGATAGTGAAACAAGAAAAAACAAACAAGAGGTATTTGATAAGGAGGTTGGTCTTCTATTAGAATTCATTCATCCAACGAAACAACACCACACACACATGTCACACATGTCACACATGTCACACATGTCACTCACTCACTCACTCACTCACCTCTTCCTTAAATTTGTCTTCCCCCTTATTAATCCTCTGCTCTTCGATTTCCTGCTTTAAAGCTTTGACCCTCGCCTCCGCTTCCATCCTCGTCTCCTTAACCGCCCTCTCCAACCTCTGAACATCCGCCCTCGCCTCGTCGCCCTCCCTCCTCGCCCTCTCGACCTCGTCCGTCAGCTCCATCTCCCTGTCATTCCCCCTCCCCCTCACCCTCTCCACCTCCCTCCCGAGCCCCTCGATCTCCCTCCTCTTGAGCTCCACCTCCTCCCTCGCGGACGCGAGGGCCCGGGACGCCTCCTCCAGCGACTCGTCCGTGTCCAGCCGGCGGGACATCACGTCCGAGTGGGCCGCCTGCATCCGCACGAGCCTCCTCTCGCCGTCCGCCAACGCGCTCTCCATCGAGAGGATCTTGCCCCGCAGGGACTGCTCGGACCTCTTGGTCTCCAAGAGGGCGCCCTCGAGACGTTGTTCGGTCGAGGATCGGAGGCTCTCGCTCTCGGAGAGACGGCGGGTTATTAGGGTTAGCTGGGACTGGAGATTGCTCGTTTCGGTGTTGATGTTGGAGGAGGACTGGAGGAGGGCATCGTGTTGAGACGTCACGGATGCTAACTCTGATGTGGCTTGGTCGTATTTTTCCGTCATTTCATCCAAGGCCGTAGTCAGACGACTGCGCTCGAGGCTTGAGGCATCCTCTAAACGGACGCGCCGGCTTTCTAGAGCCACGAGCTGCACCAACGAAGCGGAGCGAGCGAGGTTGTTAGCATTCTGCTTCTTTTTCAATACGGCTCACTTCCCTTTCCTTCCCTTCACTCACCTCCTTCTTCAGATTCTCGACTTCCTCGTCCGCCGCCGATAGATTCTGCTCCAGGTCCGCCATTTTTTTCGCGTCTTTTGAGAGGGAGGAGGAGGAAGAGGCGAGCCTCTGCTTGGTGGCCGAAAGGTCATCCTCAGCGGAATTCAAGAGCGACTTCAGTTTCGCCACCTCTTGCGCATGAGACTCTTGAAGCGAGGAAAGTTCGGTGTTTGAATCAGCAATTATGGAGTTGAGCGATTCGATTTCTGCAGCGTAAGATTGCTGGGTTGTCAGCAGAGATTTTTCAAGGGTAGCGATGGTTGACTGCAGAGAATCCACACTGTGTTGTGTTGTGACGGTGGGTGTGACGGTAGGCGCTTGAGCAGGGTCAGGGGGGGCGTCATTTTGCTTCTTATCATAGCTATTTTCGTTGTAAAACTTATCCTTCGCCGAGTTTATTGACTCGAATTGGGAGCGCTGCAGTTGTTGCTGCCGCGTTCGTTCGTTCCGCTGCGTAGATTCGTTCTCCTCTTCCTTCACCTTTCGTATGCGCTCCTGCTCACACACAAGCTGCTCCTTCTCCTGTCGAACAAGAGCACGTTCTTCCTCCTGTCGAACACGAGCACGTTCTTCCTCCTGTTGAACACGAACACGTTCTTCTTCCTGTTGAACACGAACACGTTCTTCCTCCTGTTGAACACGAACACGTTCTTCTTCCTGTTGAACACGCGCCTCCTTCTCCTCTCGCACGCGCTGTTCCTCCTCTCGCACGCGTTGTTTCTCTCTCTCCCAGCTCTTCCTTGTGTAGTTGTTGGGTTCTTCCTCCTCCTCTCGCACAACAACCCGCTCTCTCTCCCACTCCTTCTTTCCTTCATCTAGCTGCTGCCGCATTCTCTCCTCCTTTGCATCCTCCTCTTCCCTAATGAACGATTCTCCCACCCTCACACTCTCATTCAAACTCAGATTGACTTCTGCCTCAACGAGATTGGGATTGCTTAAGCTGCCTAGCTTACTTTGAACAGCACTCGCCGCATTGGCTGCAGCACCAACTACACCCTCGTTCCCTGCAGTGTCAATAACCCCAGCGACTGAAGAGTCAAGGGATTCCAGGGCCGATGCCACGTTTGCAAGCCACCGAGACATGTCTAATACACAGGGTTAAAAGTGGTTTCAAGTAGATTGAGCTGAGCCAAGCTGAGCCGAGTCCCCTAATGAACCGGCTGAAACTGCTAGCGGTACAGTTCTCCCACTAAGAGACACTTAAATTTTAATGACGAAAAATATCCTGCCAAAAAACCTCCCAATGTTCATACTTGCTACCATGGCAATGAAAAAACGGGAGAGGCCCTATAATGCAATTAATACGGATGCATGATTATCCTCGCGTTATTCTCTAATGTTCTATTAGCCTTCCCGTTACGCACATACCCTTCTCACAGAAAAACCACCCTCAGCGGCGGGCCTCTCTTCTCAATATCCTCTCCTAAACACCCGAACCTGGAGCAGATCTACGAGAATCCTGATGTGTTCACCATTGAACAGTTCTTACCTGAGGAAGTCTGTAACGATTTGATATCTTTCGCACAAAACAATCAAGAATTGACGATTTCGTCAGAGCCTGTGGCGCAGATTGACAATAAAAGGCTCCAGCTGCTATTTGTTCCGGTGACATTGTCGGGTTTGGTGCCTTTGGCTTTTCACCCTCCCGAGAGGCTTGATTTCTGGCATGTCACAGAAGTCATCGCTCCTCCCGTTCTTTGCGCGGCAGTGGTCTCATTTTTGCTGGCGAAGATTGTTCCTAAACTGTTGCGTTCTCCGCGTACTTCATCCTCGGTGTCTCTGTCATCAGCAGCAACATCTTCATCCCTTCCAGAGATGGTGACAAGGCGGGTGGAAGATCTTTTCGGCGATGAGTCATTCGATTGCTTCGAAGCTCCGGTCGTCACGCGTTACAAGGAGGGAGAGCGCTTTGGACTACACTGTGACGCCAGTTTGGACCCAGAAGGCGACTGGGGCGAAGAAGGAGGGCAACGGCGGGCAACAGTGATAATGTACTTGAATAACGTGGGGGGGAACGCGGGTGGAAGGACGATTTTTCCTCGCCTTCAATTGGCTGTGACGCCTCGACGGGGACTAGCTCTCGTCTTTTTCCCGAGCGACGATAAAGGGGTGAGCGACGAAAGAACGGAACACGAAGCAGAAGTGGTGATGGGAATGGGCGAAGAGAAATGGGTCTGCCAAGTCTGGCGGAGAGAACGCAGTGTGCCTTTTCCCATGGGGATGAAAAAGGCGTTGGTTGAGTAGTGATAGGCACGAAGTATTATTTGGCAATAAAAATATACATCATATAGCTTTCGAAACGTAATATAATCATTTAGCCATATCATTTACGCCTCTGTAGATTCAGTGGCTGCAACGGCAACAGGCTCAGGCTCAGGCTCAAGCTCAGGGGCAGGTTTTGGCTTAGGCGGAGTAGGCTTTGGCGGGACTGGTGGCCTGGTAGCGGCCGCCCTAGGGGCTGGCCTGCGGGCGGGTGCAGGGGGAGGAGTTGGCGCCTCTTTCTGTTTTCGGCCAAAGATACGAGACATAATACTTCCCCTAGGCTCATCTTTTTTTGCCCACATCTTTGCGTGCGTTCTGCGAGCGTGGTACATTGTATTTCTGATCTCGTTTTCAAGGTTTTCCCATTGCTCCTCAGTGGGCCTGGGGTTCTGCGCAGTACCGCGCTCCCACTGGCCTTTGGCAATGTCAACTGCAATTTTGACAGAGACTTCTCTTGCCGTTTTTAGATCTGGGTAGACCGCGCCCATATCAATGAGATCCTGCGGGACAAGGTTGGCCAAAGTTCGCGAGGCCGTGATCATGTCTGTGTCATCAAGGCGAGTTGCACCACAATAAATAGCACCGAGGCCAACACCAGGGAATATATATGCATTGTTTCCTTGTGCTGGACGGAATGTCTGGCCATTGACAGTGACAGGGGGGAAAGGTGAACCGCTGGCAAAAATAGCCTTGCCGTCACTATATTCGTAGGCTTGTTCTGCAGTGCACTCAGACTTACTCGTGGGGTTCGAGAGAGAGAAGACGATCGGTCGCTTGTGATTCGCCGTCATTTCCGTAATAACCTCCTCAGTAAATACCTGCGGCTGACCACTGACTCCAACAATTACGCTTGGCTTCAACATTCTGGTCGCCGCAAGGAAGGTTTCGGGTGCGCAGTCCCTGTTATCGCCTTCGAGGTCCACCTCACACTCAGGGGGATCATGGGCGAAGGGCATCTTGTGATGGGCCAGGCGCTTTGGATCACGATTGGAAGTCACAAGACCGCTGCTATCGACCAGCCAAATTTTCGAGAAAGCTTCTTCTCGTGTCATTTCGGGGTTCTCTAAGAGAATCGTCTCCCCAATCAGCGACGCGATTCCACAGCCAGCTTCACCGGCTCCCATGAAAAGGACGGTGTGGTCCTTCAGTGACTTGGCACCCCCTTCCTCGGGAGAAGTGATTCTGAGGGAGGCCATGATGCCGCCGAGTGCGACGCTCGCTGTTCCCTGAATATCGTCGTTGAAGCAACAGTGCTTGTCCTGGAACATGTCCAGGAATCGGAACGCATTTCCGTTTCCGAAGTCCTCAAATTGCACCATGCAATCATTACCAAATACTTCCTTGACGGCATCGAAAAACTCCTCCATGAACTCGTCATATTCTTTGATTGTTTTATGCGTGTTGGGACGCTTCTCTCTCAAGCCCATGTAAAGTGGGTCATCCCGAACAGCATCAACATTGCAGCCGAAGTCTATGTGCATGGGGAGCGTTCCTTCAGGCTCGATGCCACCGAGCGCAGTGTAGAGGGCCAGCTTACCGACGGGGATTCCCATGCCGTTGCAGCCAAGATCGCCAAGGCCGAGAATTCGCTCTCCATCAGTCACGCATATCACCTTAACCTTCTTTGCGAATGGCCAATTCCTCATGACATTGGCAATGTTTCCCTTGTCATACTTTGAAAGGTATATACCCTTCGGCTGGTTTGTGTGTATCTTGGAGTATTTTTGGCATGCTTCTCCGACGGTGGGAGTATAAACAAGTGGCATGATCTTGGGCACGTCACGCAAGATAGCTCCAAAGTAAAGAGTGGCATCAGTCTCGAGAATACTGTGCAGCAGTACATACTTGTCAATATCATGTTCGAGGCTATCAAGACGGTCCATGAGGTTGGCAATTCGGGTAGCAAGAGGCTGGGCGGGGCCGCGGGGCAGTAGTCCAATGTTTCCATCTGCATCCGGGTCTTTGATAGTATGGGGCGATTTAAGGAAAAAATAGCCTGCAGGGGGGGGGGGGGGGGTGTTGGTTTGTTTGCAGGACTCTAACACTTTATCGTAGACAGGACTCGAACACGAGCACAGCATGTCTATAACAACTTGTTTCACAAAAATATGACACAAACAAACTCTATCTTACCTCGTTCAGGAGATTTGCTGTTTGCAGCTGATTTTCTAAGGCCAAGAATCATAGTTGGCGAAAATGAACTTGCCAGTACAACGAGAGAATAGAATAGAAGTAGCTTCATGATTGCTTTGGAGTTTTCCCCAATATGAGCTATCAATTTTTTGGTTTATATCTTTTGCATGCATTGAACAGATGGAACAGACCATCGACCGACCATCGATCCGTCGATGATCGATGATCGATCAAGCCTTCCTTCAAGGAAGTCTAATTAGACCTACTTGACACTTACTCAAGAAATTGTTTAATTTAACTTAATTGTTACCCTAACACAATACTTTATGCTACGACTGCGTGCAAAAGATTTATTGTCTTGAAAGCTTCCCTCTGTGTGGCCTGACAAAGGAGCAGCTCAAAGAGTTCCAAAACTTTTATAGCAAGTAACTCACTCAAGCTGCCAACGAAAGTCTCGACGAGATGCTGTTATCCTCTTTGATCTCCCTCGTGCTAGTGGTCGCGAATGCGCAGTCTCCCACTGTGCCGCCTGCCTGGATGTCATCAGAACCTTTCACCAACCTCTTATCCTGCTCCGGTCTGCTCTCAGATTTCGAGAATTGGACTGCTCAAATGAATGAACCCACCATCCCAGAAGAACTGGACAGTTGGATCAATGCAGTGAATAGCGAAGGGGAAGAAGAAGGCGGTGGCGCTGGTGGGGGCGAGAACGGCGAAGAAGACATTGATGCCCCGGGAACAGTAGCAGAATTCTGTCGACCGATTCTTGCTGACACGACATCGCTTCCAGAAGTGACACTGCAATCCGCCTGCTGCAATCAGCTGAAAAACATTTGGGACTACATCTCTAGTGATCCTGCTGATGTTGTGGCCAGGGGGGAAGGGGAGGAGTTGATACGAGAAATTGTCACACAGGATAATTGCGCTGGGGCGTGCTTCAGAGGGTTCGAGGTCGTTTTATCGCGCGGAGAGTCCGATAATTTCCTCCGGCCTGGCATATTTTCGGACTTCTATCAGCGCTGCTCATCGTTGAACGTTTACTTGAATTCCTACGGTCGCCCCCCTCATTCTGGTGGTGGTAGTGGTGGCGGCGGTGGCGAAGATCATGCATACAACGGTTGCAGAGCGATTAATGACCTAGTCGCTATTCCTCATGTGGAAAAGTCATCTCAGTGCTGCGCCGAGATCCAGACAAGCCTCTGGGGGCTCTTTACCGGAACCCATGCTGATGCAAACCTGGAGGTGGTCAGAAACTACACAAATGAATTTCGTTGTAACCACGCATGTGGCGAAGCTTACGTCGAAGTCGTGAGAGGAGGAGAGAGAATTTCCCTCTTACCAGAGGGATCTCTGGTAACCTGGGAGGAAGGTTGCGCGAATTTTGATTTCCTAGAAGAAGATGAGGAGCATCTTGAATGCAGCGTGATTGGACTTATCGATGTGTTCACGTCGGAACATTGCTGCAATGCCCTTAACGAAGGGGCCTTGATGATTCTTTCAGGCTCTTCACCCTCCGAACTAGTTTCAGAGTACAGGTGCACGGAATGTCGCCGCAGTTGGAAGGAGGTAGTTGAGGAAGCCGTCACGATGGGATTGCTGCCAATGCCTTTAATTAACGAGTTCGACGAACTCGACGGGGGGGGCTGTGGGGATATCACCGGCCCAACCAACGACGACGATGCCACTTCTACTTGTAAAGTGCTTGGGGGCTTGTTTGAAATCGAAACGTCCACAGAGTGCTGTATAGACATAAATGTAGCTGTAAGTCAGACCGCCAACGGAATCATAGCTGACCCGCTTGATGTCGTCAATGCTTACCGATGTGAGCACTGTCACGGTGGGTGGGAGCAGCTCGTAAGACAAGCAACATCAGCCGGAATGATACCGCATAATCTTCACGACGAGCTCGAAAATAGTTGTACAACTTTAGGGGTGTGCAATGTGATGGGACTTATCGAGGTCGAAGCCAGTGAGGGTTGCTGCGACAACCTGCAAGAAATGGCGATGGAGATTTTAACTTTTGGGATGTTGAATGTCCAAGGTTTCGCAACTCCTTATCGATGCAACGAGTGTCGAGATAGCTACGAGGAGCTCGTCCGCAGGGCGATGGAGGTGGGCTTTTTGTATCCTGCCGACGTATCACAAATCAAGCGTGCTTGTGATCATGTTACAGGCGACGGCGACGGCGACGGCGACGGCGACGGCGACGGCGACGGCAACGGCGATGAAGGAAGCGATGAGGAGATTTGCAGCATCATGGATCTCTTGTTCATTCATGCCGACGAATTTTGTTGTTTGGACGTAAACTCAGTTGTGATTGATTTGATGTCAAGCGGTGGGTCGCCAGACGCGACTTCATTTTTGAACGAGCAGCGCTGTGCTATCTGCCGCACGGCATTCGAGGAGCTTGTCGTTCAGGCAGTCTCGGTAGGCGTTGTTGCTGGAGATCAGGTTGAACACCTCACTTCAGTTTGTGATAACATCATTAACGGAAGTGGCGGTGACACCGATGACACCGATGACAGCGATGACAGCGATGACAGCGATGACAGCGATGACAGCGATGACAGCGATGACAGCGATGACAGCGATGACAGCGATGACAGCGATGACGGAGAAGTAGCGGTATGCAATGTCATGGGCGTGATAAATATTGATGGCGCTGGCTCTGGCTGTTGCTCGGACATCAATGGGTTTGCAATGGAGGTAATGATGACTGGTATGGTGCACATGCACCACGTGACGAATCCGTACAGATGCACCGTCTGCCGAGATGCGTACATGGAGGTTATCGAGTTTGGAATTGACGTGGGTCTTATTGTACCAAGCACTGTTGCCCAGCTTGAAGGTGCGTGCGACCATCATCCTCACCCTGACGATGATGACACGGATGGCGGAGGAGGCGTTGATTGCTCACTTTTGATGTGCGATGTACCTATATGCGAGCCTGGAACTATATTTGACCCATCAATTGGTTGCTGCGGCTCATGCGTCGATGATTGTTCTTTACTTGATTGCATGCCATACGGCTGCGATGATGCTTGGTGCATCCAATGCGACGAAGGAACAACCTTTGATAGTTCCGTCGGCTGCTGTGGAGAGTGCCGAGTAGAAGAAGATGACAGCGAAGTGTCTGATTGTTTTGTCATGGGACTATTTTACATCGACGCAACGAGCGAGGTTTGCTGCGCCGATCTTGAGGTTTCAGTGATGCAGCTGATGATGAGGAGTAGTGCCCCTGCCCCGGACCAACTTGAGAGCGATCTACGCTGCGGTGAGTGTAGGACTGCTTATCAACAGCTCATCTCGCAGGCGTTCAATATTGGCTTGATTGGTCCTGGCATCGATCGCGACGACCTTGCATCCATCTGCGAAAGCGACGAGACGACCAGTAGCGTCTGCAATGTCCAGGGCATGGTTGAGATAGAGGCGTCGGAAACATGCTGCGAGGATATGAACAGTGCTGTCATTGACTACGTGAGTGGTTCGGTAGCCGAAGCTAGCGACATTGTGAGCGAGCTTCGCTGTCGAGAGTGTGGTAGGAGCTGGTCGCAGCTCATTGACTTTTTGATGAGTTCTGGTGCACATTTCCCAGTCGCTTTGCCTAGCGATCTGGAAGAGGCTTGTATCGATCTGTTGACAGATGACGACGAGAACGACGAGAACGATGAGAACGATGAGAACGACGAGAACGACGAGAACGACGAAGCCGCGGCACGAGCTTGTGATATCAACGGTATACTTCAAGTCTCCACGAGCGAGGAATGCTGCAATGACTTCGTTGATTTTGCGATGGAAATGATGACTATCGGTATTAGCAATCCGGCGTCATTGGCAACACCTTATCGATGCAGCGAGTGTCGAGATAGCTACTCGGAGCTCATTTCAAGCGGACTTTCTATGGGACTTATTCCGCCATTTGTTGTGGACGAGATGAGGCGTTCTTGTGACGAGGAGTCTGATGACACTGTCGAAGAGGAGGCATTCCCGGACTGTTCAATTTATGGATATTTCAGCCTTCAAGGTGAGTAATTATGTCAATAATGTCGGCAGTCATATGGCATAGTATCGTACTTTTAATTAACCTCCACCTCGATTAACCTATCATAGCGTCAACAACATGCTGTGACACAATGAAAAGCACTGTCAGTGCTGTGATTTCAGGCAAACCTTTAAGCGGTGAGACGATCGCCAGCGAATATAGCTGCACGGAGTGCATCGAAAACTTTTACGAGCTCCTGGGCATCGCATCTAGCGTTACCCAGATGCCAGGTGATATCGCTGAACAGCTGGAAGAAGCGTGCAGACTGGAGACATGGAATAACGACAGCATCGATGACACTATTTGCGCGGAAGTCATGTGCGAAATGTACTGTGAGCACGGATTCGAAGTCGACGCAAACACAGGTTGCGAGATATGCGCCTGCGCCGAGCCTCCTGTGGAGCCAGAGCCAGTGTCCGAGTGCGATGTCATGGGTATTTTCATGGTA
>Ga0115555_1003576_pt1 | contig 10032 bp, 8 predicted proteins | sample COGITO_mtgs_1104_2_FD_87285 | JGI IMG/M metagenome (GOLD analysis project Ga0115555, IMG submission 87285) | Pelagic marine microbial communities from North Sea - COGITO_mtgs_110407 | ecosystem: Environmental > Aquatic > Marine > Epipelagic | place: Germany:Helgoland, sampling site Kabeltonne...
AAATGGTGTAAGGTCCCAGATCATGACTAGTAGAGCACTAGAGTGTTTAAAGTGATAACACTTTTTTAACTATTGCCCAAAATACAATTGAAAGAATAAAAATTATAATCCAGCCAATTAGCTTCAAGGGTTTCCAGGGTCTTGTTAACCAACTTTTTTTATTATCATCATCCATCTTTCTAACCTCCTATAGAATGAGAAATTTATCAATGGAGAACGCTTTCATAAAAAAGAGGCTGGAAAAACCAGCCTCTTTTTGAACTTATTTCTTAGGCATGTAGACCATAGGCTCTGGGATATCCCAACCCATCTCACGATAATAGCGTTCTGCACCTGGGTGCAAGCGGCTTGCAATTAACTCTAGTGCACCTTCTTTTGTAATGGTGTTAGGCATCCACTTAGCAGTTTCGTGAATCTCACTAAGATTTTCCCAAATCGCTTTCGTGACTTTATAAACGACATCTTCACTTACATGCATCCCTGCGGAAAAGTTAACAATGGCACCATGGGTATTTGTAGGTTCGTCGTTCATTTGCGAAGAGCCATAGGCATCTGCAGCAATTTCGTTAAACGTTGCACCAACGGCTTTACGAAGTGGCATTTTTGCGACGTCCACATCCAAGATTCTGATCTTTTTGGTTAACGCAAATTGTTGTATTGACGCTGAGGGAACATTTGTTGGTAGCACAATTACATCAATTTTATCATCTTGAAAGGCTTGAATTGCAGCGTCAAAGCCAAATTTTTGTATATCCATTTCAGCTGCTTCAATACCTGTAGTTGCCTTAATGGCACCTAAAACCACACCCTTTGCAGCTCCGCCTGGAGGTCCTGCAAATACCTTTTTTCCACGAAGGTCATTTAAAGTCATGATGCCAGAATCCGCTCGTGTAATATAATGATATGGCCCAATCTGGTACGAAAAAATCATTCCAACATTGGCTTCTAGTTCGGGTCCATTAGTAAACTTGGCGTAGGGCCCGATATGGTTTACTAACAACCAGTTGATTGTTGGAGAGCCGAACAGAAAGTCGACTGACCCATTGGCCGCATCTACAAAGTGCTTAGTTGCTGCTCCTGTAGCACGAACCTGAAACTCTACGTTGTCTACACGGGTGTTTATAACCTTAGAAATTGCGGTGTTCACAACGAAGGGCGACATTCCTGGAGCGATTGACGTGACCTTGTAAAGATCTGCAATGACACCAGTTGCCATTAAGCCACCTGCAAGTGCCCCGGCTGCAGCATATTTGAGTGATTTTAACAGGTAATATTTCATGTTTTCCTCCTTGGAAGTTAAAGCCTGTTTGATGTTATTAACGGGATGAACCGTCGCGAGAATAGGCCAACCAAAACTGCTAAGATACTGGCTGGAACCCAAAGTAATAAGATAGGGAACATTGCTGCTGCCCCGATGAGAAATCGAATTGTCCTTTGAGTCCAACCCAGACGTCCCATCATGGGATCGGCTCCACCAAGTGATGTACTGAACATCCAAATTGCGGCAAGAAGTCGAATTATAGTGAAGACGAGCTCAGACCAACTGAAGTCGCCCGCGACTAGTAAAAGGGACGGTGAAAAGATAAAGACGTAAGGGACTAAGAGCCCTACAATGGATATCCGTAATGCGACGAAGGAGGTGTACAAAGGGTTACCACCTGCAATAGGCGCTGCCACATAACAGCCGTATGCAATAGGTGGCACAATGGACGAATAAACTGCATAGTAAAGCACGAACATGTGTGCTGCTAATGGCAGAACGCCAGCCTTAATAATCGCTGGTGCAATCATGATCGCGATGATCAAATATGCAGGAAGTGTTGGGAGACCCATTCCGAGTATCAATGCGCCAAACATTGCGAGCATTAGTGCTAAAATCAAATAGTCTTCACCAAAAATTGATATTGAGGTTGCAAAACGGATAGCCACACCTGTTTCATTTACAACGGCAAGAACGATACCAATTACGGCGACTGCTAACATTATTTGTGCGGCCGAAATTCCGCCTTCTGCCAAGGCGTGTACAATCCGCATTGGATTATTTCGGAAACCAGGGTTTAAAACGATACCTGTTGCAATCGCGGTTAAAACACCAACCAAACCCGCCATAGCGGGTGATTTCCCGGATATGAACGTGATCATCAAGGCTACTATCGGTAAAAACACTAGTGCTGAATTAAGCCAGTCTCGGGCTCGCAAAACAGGCACTTGATCTTTGGGTAAAGTCTTAATGTCTAATTTTATAGCTTCTGCATATACTTGGCCGAATAGTCCTACATACTTAAACAATGCAGGTAGGGCCGCGGCGGCGATCACTAACGAAAACGGCATTCCAACAAGGTCCGCCATAATGAAAACAGCAGCAGCCATGATAGGTGGTGTTAGTTGACCGCCAGAGGAGGCAGCCGTTTCAACCGCACCAGCAAAATTGGCTGAGAATCCTTGACGCTTTATCATTGGAATCGTGAAAACGCCCGTGCCTGCAATATTAGCAGCAACAGAGCCGCTCATCATTCCAAAGATAGCACTTGCAACGATCGCTGCGTGTGCTGACCCTCCTCGAATTCGAGCGGTCAGTGTTGTGGAAATAAGAATTAGACTTTCACCTGCACCAGTCCGTCCTAGGACTGCACCAAAGATTAGAAAGATCAAGACATTATCTGCAACAAGCCCGGTTGTGCGCCCAAAAACGCCATCAAATGAATACCAGACAATTTGCATGAAGTCTCGCATGTTCACGCCAAAATGTTCTAATAAACCAGGTAGCCACGGCCCCGAAAATGCAAAAAAAATAAAGATTAAAGCCATTATAATAAGCGACCAACCCCAAGCGCGTAACGTTAAAAGTACAATTGTTATAATTCCAGCCAACCCTGCTAAGAGGTTCATTGGCGTTGCCATATAGAAGCCTGCCCAAAGCTCTTCTTTGACCTGAAAGAACCACCAAGTTGACCAAACGAATGCTGTGGCCAAAGCACCGTCGATTAACCAACCGAACCATTTGAATTTTTGGTACATGTTGGAATAGGCCAATGGCCGGGTTAGGAGTACAATTATAACACTGAATGCGATGGTAGCAAAACGGGCATTGGCTTCGTCCAGAACAAAGAATGCAATGACACAAATAATAATAATTGAAAAAAGACACGCTGCTAAATATCCTAGCTGCTCGATCGGACTTTTAGGATGACTTTCTGAGATAAAAAAGTTAGTTTTTTGGCTATTCATTCTACTAACAGGCCGTCAATTTGATGCCTGCTGGCCGCAGCATGTTGAGTTTAAATTCAACCCTATGTCTACAAGCGTTGTTAGTTTGACCTATGTTTTTCACACAGACACCAAGTATTGCATGATCGTCTCCCAATAAAATAAAACAAATCGTATCGTGTTGATAAAGTCAACTATTGTTGTTGACAAAAACAGTGAAAGGCTTTTTCGTCTGTTTAAAGGACGCGAATGCAACATGGGCTTAATAAATGAAAAGTGATCAAGCGGATCAAATTTGGTTTAACGGCAAGCTGATGACGATGGACCCATGTTTTCCTTATGCTGAAGCGTTGGCCATTCGTGAGGGTCAGATTTTGGCAGTGGGCACCAACGAAAATGTACTAAATTTAGTAGGGCCTGGAACAGCTAAATACAATCTTTTTGGTAGGTTTATAATGCCAGGCATAATCGAAAGTCATACACACGCACTTTGGGGGGCTTGCCGAGACTTGTTTGACGTTTATGTCGGCTATAACGCGTCGTTTAATGACTTAATTCATGCAACTAAGAAGCGTGTACAAAAAATTGTACCGGGGGAGGTTGTTTTTGGTGGCCCTTGGCGCTTGGACATGCGTCAAAAAATGGGTTCAAATCCGCGAGAAGTGCTTGATCAAATTAGCTGTATTCATCCAATTATTCTGCAAGATACTAGCCAGCACATCTTATGGTGTAATACTTTGGCAATGCGACTAGGTGGAATTTCCAAAGATACCTCTGACATTGCAGGGGGGGTGATTGAACGTGATTACTCAACGGGTGAGCCAAATGGAATTCTGGCAGAGGCGGCAGGCAATGGGCCCAGACAATTAAACAAGCGTACATCTGAACAATTGGAAGCGGCGAGTCGAGCGTTTAACAAATACTTTAATGGTCTTGGTATTACATCTTTCAAAGAACCCATGGCACTTGAGGCAGACATGTTTGCCTACAAAGCAGCTGATGATCGTGGGGACTTAACGTTACACATGGCAGCACATTTAGTGCGTGAAGGCCCTTTGACTGTCGAGGCGATACCTTATGACAAGCTTGAAGAAATGCGTAGCCGATTTTCCAATGGAAACATACGCGCAAGTTTTGCTAAGCTTTTCCTAGATGGGGTTGCACCGGGTCATACAGCATCGTTCGTTGAGCCTTACCTGGCATCAAGTGGTTATGATTTAGCATCACATGATCCCAATAGTACTCTGCTGATCACTCCTGAGGAACTGAACAAAACTGTGACAGAGTTGGACCGGCGAGGTTTTGTCACAAAAATGCATGCTGTGGGTGATAATGCTATCTGCAAAGGACTGGATGCGATTGAGGTGGCAAGGCATGTAAATGGTAATTATACTTTACGTCATGAAATTGCGCATTCAGTGTTCGTTTCTGATCAAGACCTTTCCAGATTTAAACATCTAAACGCAATAGCCGAAGTTTCGCCAAAGCTGTGGTTCCCAAATGCAGCTACTCCAGCTCAAATCCAAGTGCTAGGTAAAGACCGTTTAAAAAAATCACACCGTATAAGGGATTTGTTAGAAGCAGGTGCAGAGCATACCTATGCCTCTGACTGGCCTGCATCTGCCCCGGATGCAAACCCTTGGACTGGTCTTGCTGGAATGTTAAGTCGCCAGGACGCATTAGGACACTTTGAAGGAACCGTTGCCAGTGACCAGGCAATTTCACTTTCGCAAGCTCTTCCACTTTTTACTATCAATGGTGCGAGATCACTGGGTATGGAACATGAAACTGGATCATTGAGTGTTGGGAAATGGGCTGACTTTATTGTTCTTACCAATGACTTAACAACGCAATCCTGGCAAGAGATTGGCTTAACAAAAGTAGAAACGACAATCTGGAAAGGTCGTATTGTCCATTCAAATTGAGGGCCGTATCAAAGGTGACCAATGGCAAAATTGCGTAATGTTAGCTAAAGAAAGGAAGTATCATGAGAGTTTCAGATATGAACTGGAAACAAGTAGAGGCCTGGCTCGAGGATGATGACCTTGCTATTTTACCACTGGGAAGTACCGAACAGCACGCGGGACTTTCGCTTTGTGTTGACTCTATTTTAGCAGAAAAAATTGCTTTGGATGCGGCAGAGCCACTAGGGGTTCCGGTTTTCCCGGTTATGCCTTACGGTTTGACACCCTATTTTCTAGACTATCCCGGGACTATAAGCCTTCGGATGGAGACCTATCTGCGTGTAGTCCGTGACATCCTGGATTGTCTGTATGGACACGGGTTTCGCCGGATATTGATTGTCAACGGCCATGGCGGAAATCAACCCGCTGGCAGTTTAGTTGTCGAATGGATTGCTGATAATCCCGACTGTCAGGTAAAATTCCACAATTGGTGGAGTGCGCCTAAAACCATGGCTAAGGTCCAGGCAATAGACACAGTTGCGTCGCATGCATCATGGATGGAAAACTTTGCTTGGACTCGACTTGATGATGTTGAATTTCCAGAGCATCAGAAGCCAATGATCGATCTAGAAAAGGTACGTTTGATGAATCCTAAGGACGTACGAAAATATCTGGGGGATGGAAATTTTGGTGGTTATTACAAGCGACCTGACAAGGAAATGCAAGCAATTTGGGAAGTAGCCACGATCGAAACTCGTTGTATTCTTGAAGGAAAGTGGAGATGAGCGCTCCAATCTTAATCTGGGGTGCGGGTGCGATCGGTGGGTCGCTTGGTGCAGCATTTATTCGGGCTGGGCATGATGTTATCATGGTCGACAATGTTCCTGCTCACGTGGATATGATTAATCGAAAGGGGCTTCGCATTGTAGGCCCAGTTTTTGAAGATGTGGTGAAAACACGTGCTTACCTGCCAGAAGAGCTTACTGGAGAGTATGATCAGATATTCCTATGTGTAAAAGCGCTTCATACTGAAACAGCTACACAGGCTTTAGCGCCGCATCTAACTAATAACGGTGTGGTTGTGTCTGCTCAAAATGGCCTGAATGAGGATACTATCGCCCGTATTGTAGGGGTCGAAAGAACAATTGGTTGTTTTATTAATTTTGGTGCAGATTATTTGGAGCCAGGCGTTGTGACGTACGGGGGTCGTGGTGCGGTGGTGGTTGGAGAGTTGAATGGTAAAATGACAGACCGAATTGTTGCTCTGCATCAGTTAATGTGTGATTTTGAATCAAATTCGGTTCTTACCCCAAATATCTGGGGTTATCTTTGGGGCAAACTGATTTATGCCGCGCTTTTATTTGCTACTGCACTGACTGATGACAGCATTGCGGATGTCTTGGATAATCTGGTGGTACGTAACCTGTTGACCCGTCTGGGACAAGAAATAGGTGCTGTTGCTGACTCTGAGGCAGTTAAAACTGAACCCTTTGATGGCTTCAATCCGTTCGCCTTCAGGCCTGACGTTCCTCAAACTGCACTTGATCAATCTTTTGACGATATGGTCGTTCATAATCGCCGTTCGACAAAATCGCATTCCGGAATCTGGCGTGATTTGGCTGTACGTAAACGTAAAACCGAAGCTGAAGCGCAGCTTGGGCCAATCATTAAGGTTGGACAAAAAAATGGTATTGCGACGCCGTTGACTTCTCGGCTGATGGCGATGGTGTTAGAAATTGAGGCTGGAGATAGACGATTAGGGGTAAAAAACCTAGAAGAATTGACCAAGTTTTAGTATCATATGGAGCCAATGGATGAATATCGAATTTGAAGGTAAGACAGTTATTGTCACTGGCGCTGCCCATGGGATTGGACGTGCTATTGCTGCAAGTTTTGTCATCCGCGGCGCAAAAGTTTTTGCCTGTGATGTGAACACAGTTGGGCTGGCGGAAACACAACGGATTTGTGGAAAATCCTGTGAAACTGTTTCGTTGGACGTTGGCAACCGGATTGCGGTGCAGACTGCTGTATCAAAAATTGAGGTGGCTAGGAGTGGAGTTGATATTTTAGTTAACAATGCCGGTGGTGTTTGCGGGCAGGTGGGTCGTCCGATTGAAGAGATAAGTGCTCTCGACTGGCAAAAGATAATTGATGTTAACCTTTCGGGAACATTTTTTATGTCGCAAGCTGCTGCAGTATCGATGAAGCGACAAAAATCTGGTCGTATCGTTAATATTTCCAGTGGCGCGGGACGGTCAATCTCACTAACAGGTATTCAGGCATATGCCAGCGCTAAGGCTGGACAGATCGGTTTGACACGTCAACTTTCACACGAACTGGGTGATTGGGGCATCACTGTGAATTGTATTGCGCCAGGGTTTATTCTGTCAAACCCGACAACTGAGCAACAATGGGAAGCGATGGGCGATACTGGTAAAGAGAAACTTTTAGCTAACATCGCGTTACATCGCCTTGGTAAGCCAGATGACATCGCCAACGCTGTTATGTTTTTTGCCTCTGAACAGGCGAGCTGGATAACAGGTGAAACTTTAGGCGTGGATGGTGGAAAATGAAAGATATTGAAAATTGGTTGGGAGTACATGAGAAAGAAGCAATTGAGAGACTCAAAGCTTTTTGTCGCCTTCCTAGTGTTAGTACTGACCCCGCCTTTTCTTCGGATATCCGCCGGACGGCCGAGTTTACGGCCAGCCATTTGAAAAAAGCGGGATTTCCAAGTGTTGAAATTATCGAAACCGAGGGCCATCCCAGTATTATAGGCGAATGGTGTGATGTCCCAGACGCACCTACTATTCTGATTTACGGTCATTATGATGTACAGCCACCGGACCCGCTAGAAAAATGGAACTCATCACCGTTTGAACCTGTAATTTGTGATGATCGGCTCTATGCTAGAGGTGTATCTGATGATAAAGGGCCTCTGAGTATTCCAATTGAAGTTGTTACTGCTTTTCACGAGGTGCGAGGTGAGTTGCCAATTAATATCAAGGTCATTATCGAGGGTGAAGAAGAATCTGGTAGCCCCCATTTTGCTGGAACCGTGGAACGATTGAAGGATCGGCTTGCCTGTGATCTGGTAATCTCTGCGGATGGTGCAATGTGGCGTGCTGACTTGCCGTCAATGACCGTGGCGAGCCGAGGTCTAGTGGCTTTGGAAGTTTCAGTGCAAGGCGCTCACAAAGATCTACACTCGGGGCGTCACGGTGGTAGCGCACCAAACGCAATTCGCGCCTTGACTCGAATGCTTGCGTCAATGCATGACGATGGCGGCAATGTAGTAGTTGATGGCTTTGCAGATACAGCAACATCACCAGACCCTGCTATTGTTAAGGCGATCGAAGATGTCAATTTTGATGCGGGAAAGTATTTTGACGACATTGGTGCGCCAAGGCCTGATCCGCTGCCATCAGGAACTGACTTACTGACCTTGCAATGGTTGCATCCAACACTTGAATTCAACGGAATAAGCGGTGGATATTCTGGGGTTGGAACAAAAACTGTGATCCCGTCAGGGGCATCAGCAAAAATTACCTGCCGTCTGATTGCTGGGCAAAAGCCAGACCAAGTTGTTGCTAACATCACCCGACATCTGGTAGCGGCGCTACCGCAGGGTTATACCCTTGATATCACTCGGCGTGGACCTGGAAGCGAGGCGTTTTCGTTAGATCCTGCGCTACCTGCATTGATTGTAGCTGAAGACGTGTTGACTGATATTCTGGGTTCCCGCCCTTTGCGGGTGGCAATGGGGGCTACAATCCCAATCGGCGCTGTGTTTGCCCGTCATTTAGGGGTTGGGACGATCTTCTTTTCGTTCTCAACTTCAGACGAAGACTATCATGCACCTAATGAGTTTTTCCGATTGTCCAGCTTTCGCAATGGCATGATTGCTTGGGCACGGCTGATTGATCAACTGGGAAAAGGCTTTTTGTGAGATAATATCAGAAGCTGCTGACAGACTTAGGTTTAACCGATGTAATTGAATCTCCCTAATGAAGTAAAAATCTTACTAGTTTTTGTTTAAGTCCCAATAAGCACAAAGTCTGTTAAAATTTTTACCCAACATAATAATATTATCCACAATTAAACGTAAATAATATATTACTGATAAATTTTTTATTTTACTGGCAGTTTTGTGATTATTAGGGCTAATACAAAAGCTAGAATACTTAGAGTTATGAATAATGTAGTAAAGCCATCTCTCAAATGTAGGATAGCAATTGTAGGTACTGCCAAGGCAGATGCGCTAAAAGATATTATATAGATTAAAGCAAAAATTCTAGATCGAAGGTGTTGTGGGATATTTCGGGCAAGTAATGTGTCAGAGATAGGTAGTGTTGCATATACTAGGGCCATCATACAACTAATTGAAATAATTAAAAATATATCAGTTGAGAAAATCACTAATACCATTGAGCAGGAGAGTAAAATTGAAATTGTAATGAAAATTGGTTTAACTCTGAAACGATCGATTAAGTGACCAACTGTTAGTTGTGCACATGCTGCAAATATATATATTCCAAAGGCTAAGTATCCGATTAAATTAACATTTTCGCCAATAGTATTTAGACGATTGTCTAATAATTTTGGAAGCGAGACAATAACAGCGTTAAACATAAACCCGATAATTATAGAAGAACATGCAATTATCTTAAATATAATTAGCCAGTCGGGATTACGCTTTGGAGATTTAATATGTTGAGAGTTTTCTATGAGTACACTTTTTGTATGTTTAGATTTAAACACAAGCCATATCACGCCTATGGCGAAAGAGATTAGGCCGGGTATATAAAATGCTGCTTGCCAACCTAATAGATTGGCTAAGCCAGCAGCAACAATAGTTGAAAAGGCGACACCGAGGTTTCCCCATACTCCATTAAAAGCCAAACGGCGTCCCATTGTTTCT
>Ga0115555_1003588_pt1 | contig 10011 bp, 8 predicted proteins | sample COGITO_mtgs_1104_2_FD_87285 | JGI IMG/M metagenome (GOLD analysis project Ga0115555, IMG submission 87285) | Pelagic marine microbial communities from North Sea - COGITO_mtgs_110407 | ecosystem: Environmental > Aquatic > Marine > Epipelagic | place: Germany:Helgoland, sampling site Kabeltonne...
GAGCACGGCGAGCACGAGCAACCACGTCGCCAGTTTTCCTCGGTTCATTTTTTATTCTTCTTTGTTGAAGATGAAAGATGAGAGAGAGAGAAGAAGAGAAGAATTTTCGTAAAAGTGCACGATGAAAAAGAAGAGAAGATACTTGTTAGGTGAACTCATGAAAACACACACACGGACACACTTTTGCCTCAACTCACTTTTGTCGTTGTTCGAACAGTGGTCGTCAGTTGCGAACACAGACGCAGCCGCTTTTGCGTTTTTGTGCGGACACACACACAAAAAATGGTTGGCTTTTCCTCTCCTTCTTCGACGTCGTGTTCTTCGTATTCCTATCGTAATCACGGACATCCTCATCCACCTCATCAACAACAAAGAAGAAGAAGAAGAAGAAGTGGTGCCACGAAGACGACGACGCGCGGCGCTTTGCGAAGCTCGTCGTCATCCTCATCCTCATCAGACTCGAATAATACGAACAACAACAACAACAACAACAACGGGGACATGCCATCCTCCTCCTCATCGTCATCGAGAGCGAGCTCGTCCTCGTCCTCGTCATTCAGCGGCGTGAAAAGTAATACAAATAATAGTAATAGTAATTTGGTGTTGTTGCAAAGGATATCCACTAAAGTGGCTGCAATGAGCGCGGCGGTAGCTGTGGCTGTTGCGTCTGCATCCGGAGCGCCTTCTCCGTATTTGCTTTTGAACTCCTGGAATTCTGCGGCAACATCACCAACAATAACTAGTAATACACTTGCAAAAGGTCTGGTCGCGTACGCCGAGGAAGAGGAGGAGGAGCGGGATACCGCGAGCGATGTCGGGAAAAGTAACCCGAAAAAGACCTCTGTTGGTGATAATGATAACGAGCAGCTTTCACCGGACGCTCTAGTCGTCGATGAAGTTTGGCAACTCGTCAGCGATACGTTCCTTCCCGTGAGAAACGATATTTCCGTAGGTTTCGACCGAGAGGCGTGGAACGCCTTGCGCGAAGAGAGCGTTGTGAAAAATCCACCGAAATCGAGACAAGAGGCGTACGAATACGTAAGAGGAATGCTTTCGACGTTGAACGACCCGTTTACGAGGTTTGTTGCGCCGAAAGATTTTCAGGAGCTCTTGAAGTACGATATTTCTGGCGTCGGATTGAACATTGCGGAGATGCCTGACAATACGAGCGAAGTTGGCGTACTCGGATTGGTGGCTGAAAGTGCGGGCGCAAAAGCGGGAATAAAGCAAGGCGACGTTATTTTATCCGTCGATGGCGTCGATGTGAACGGCATGAGTGCATTTCAAGTCACGAGCATGATTCAAGGCGAAGGCAACACGACGGTGGATTTGAAAGTCCGACGAGGTGAGAAAGATGGAGAGGAAAAGTTGTTCGCGTTGAAGCGAGCGGCTGGGCCTAAGAACCCGGTGAAGTCACGATTAGAAGGAAAGTCCACCGGGTACATTCGTTTGACTGAGTTCAACGCGCTCGCAGAGAAGGACGTCGCAGAATCCATAGAAGAGTTGCGTGGTATAGGAGCAAAGGAGTTTATACTAGATTTAAGAGATAATCCTGGAGGATTAGTTCAAGCTGGCGTTGAGATTGCAAAGTTGTTTCTACCGCAAGACGCTACGATTGCGTATACGGAAGGACGAGTCGTCGCCGGTGGCGTGAAAGAGGATACAGATGTCGACGCGACGGTAAATGCGCGTTTGGGCCTTCAGAACGCAGGAGGCGCCGACGCGGCACCGACTAAATTAAAGAGAGTAGGGGATATTTCGTCGTTCTCATCGAGCGACAAAGAAAATAGTGATGCAGTAAGTAACAAACAAAAAGTTACCGAACCGCTTGTAGTTCTAGTGAACTCGAGGTCGGCGTCGGCGAGTGAGATTTTGACCGGTTCGTTGAAAGATAACTGTCGCGCCACGGTGGTTGGTTCCAAAACGTACGGCAAAGGGTTGATACAATCCGTATACGAGCTGAGCGATGGTAGTGGTGTCGTGTTAACCGTCGGGCGATACGTGACGCCTAAGTTTGTGGATATCGACAGAACCGGCATAACGCCTGATTTTGCAATGTTCCCGGGCTTTGAAGTTTCCAAGAAAAGTTTGGATGCGTGCGAGTTGCCAAAACGTTGATTTATCATATTATTATTATGATACTAATAGTACTACGGTACCATGGTACACATTGATTACACCAACTACGCACAGAGTGGTTTACACTCAGATTTTTGCTACACTCTGCTTCTTCCTAAATGCCCCTACTTCTCGGTTGCGTAAACGCCATCGCTATCCCGTCGCTCACGCGTTGCAATGCCGGGACTCTCGACGTCAGAGGCGCGAACAGATTTTGATTCAAACTTTTCCAAGCCTCTTTGTGATAATACCCGGTGTTGTAATACGTGTATTTGATCCTGAAAACCGTGTTATCTTCGCACTGATACCTGCTTCGCAACCACATCACGTACATGAACGTTTTGCCTACGCTTCTCTTCCTCACGGAGTCGGTCACGATAACCGCCAATATGACTATTTCCATCAACGCGCTCAAGCTCAAGGCCACGTGCATCTTCTCTTGCAAGAATGAAAAGATTCTGCTCATGCCGACTTTCGTGTACAAACTCTTCCCGTCTTCGCTGTGAAAAATCTTATGCACGATGGTAAACCACTGATACAAGGCTGGCACGCATATCGGAAACAAGGCGATTATTAGCGGTCTCGAATAAAAAGCAAATATCACGGAAAACATCGTCAACTGAAACCCATTCGAACTCGTGACCGCATTCAACTCTTTCCTCATTTGTTCCTGCGTCGTGACTCCTCCTGTCAGTTTCTTCAACGTGTATCCAATCCTATAGATAAACGCCAAGCACGCGCTGAAAAACGCCACTCGATACGTTCTCTGAATATGAAATCGCAGAAGAGGAAAAAAAGTCAGGGAGAGAAACGGGAGGAACCCGGCGATGGCGCACGTCGTGGAAAGAAGCGTCGCGGTCGTGCAGAGAAAGAACACCGCGGTGCGGAAATCCATCATCTTCATCATCATCGTTCTTCTTCTTCTTCTTCTTCTTCTTCTTCTTCTTCTTCTCGGTTGTTCAGTCGTCAAAGTATTTTATTGATGATTTTGAAGAATGAAGAGAAAACTTCATCTCCTGGGGTGTCCAACACACAGCAGTTTTTGTCGGACAACAGTCAAGCTGTCAAACAAGCTGTCAAAGTCGTTTTTTGGCAGCAAAAAATTGAAAAAGATAAAATGCAAAGGAAGCAAAGGAAGAAAAAGGAAAGCACGCGACACAACTTACTCTCCTTATACTTATTTATCCACGAATAAATAAATAAATAATGGGAGTCAAAGACAACGAAAAGTTAGCGAGACGCGTGCGTTCGGCGGCGTTTTTAGTCGCCGTCGGCATGGTGGTTGGCTCTTTAGCCGGGTTTTTATTCACGCCTCCGAATCACGACGACGGATTTGGCGCACCATCATCATCATCATCATCTTTTCATCGTCACGATCATTCATCGACTTGGCATCCGACGACGAGTTACGGGTCTTCTTCTTCTTCTGATAGTGACGACAATAACGACGACGACCACGACGACGATTCGAGTCGTCAGCAGCATCATCATCATCACTCGAATAGTGGCGGCGATCATCATAACGACGGAGAAGAAGAAAATGATGACCACCACGACGGTGACGACCACTTAGTCTCGAAACCGAAAACGACCGTGAACACGAACGTGCAATCCGGTAAGCAAACGTGGACGAACCCGCAGCACAGAGAGATGTATAAAACGATGTACGACGAGTATCACAAGTTACGCTCTGGCGCGAACGTGTGCCACTCGTGCAGGTTTTTAGATGGGATTAAAAAGAGGTACAAGTTTAAGACGTTGTTAGACGCCGGGTGCGGCACGGCGGTGATGGTGAGAAAATTGAGACAAAGTGGGGTAGACGCGAGAGGGATTGAAGCCGCGAGCTTGCCGTTGAAAGAGTACGCGTCGGATTTGTTGGCGAATGGGACGGTATTTTCCACGCCAATGCAAGAAATTCCGTTCAAGTCGGAATCGTTCGATATGATTACGTCTGTCGAGGTGTTCGAGCACATTCCAGAAGCAGATATCGATCGGTCCATTAACGAGCTGAGTCGAGTGGCTAAACCTGGAGCGAATGCTTTTATTACGGTTGGACAGTCCACGTCTAGGTTTGACACGGCTGATGGTAGGAAGAAGTCTGCCGTGGCGCAGATTTCGACAAAGTTCAAATTTCACGAAACGGTGAAGCCGAGACAGTGGTGGTTGGATACGTTTTGTGCGCATGGGTGGTTCGCGGATGACGATGCGTACATGCACATGGTGAAAACGAGTAACGAAGGTGGTTTGTCTCGACCACCACCGCGAGGATGGTTTTCGTTGACGAAAGGGAAACCGAACGGGAAGCCGTGCAAGTGCAAAGTGCCTCCGGGGAGACAAGCGAGTTGGTTCTGCGGTGTCGGGAGACCGAACGCGAAGAAGGATGTGGCCAAATTGTGGAGCGATTTGAAGAAGGAAGCCAGTGCTTAAGCGTGAGATACATAAAACATAATAGACGAGAGGGAGAGAGGAGTATGTAGGAACATTTTTAATGTCACGCGTTGTTATTTTCATTTCACAAATAAAGAAATTACCAGCATATGATGGTGCTTTACATTACTGCGTGTTATTTTTATTATAAAATGTGCTAAAAGATGTAGTTGGGGCAATCTTTAATGGTACATCGGCGCTCTCCCTGCCATGCCTGCCTGTGGCGGCACCATGACGACCCTTTGCGTCGCTTGCGGTCCGCCGCTTTGATGCCACCAAACGTTCCGCTGCGGATTCTCTAAAATTCTCAGCAACTGCAACTCCTCCTCCGAAAACCGCTTCAATAACTGCATGAATTTAAACACCAGACGTAAAATGTAAAGCTCCACCATAAACATGATAAAGGTTAACACTTTCGCCGCGGCGGATTTGTTGATTATAAACAGTGCCACTCGCCAACACGCCATCCCGAGGACGTACACTAAATACGCCACCACGTTGCCGTACTTGAAAAATCTCGCGCCTTGGTACCCCAACACCGGTCCAAACAATAAAAACACGAATACCCACGCCGTGAAGAAGAAAAACATACAAAATATAATATCCACGCACGCGAACAGTCTCAACGTCCTCGATAATTGTCTCGCCACGACAAACTGTAACAAGTCGTTCGAGTTATCCGACGACGGTGCGTTGATGCCAATTTGGGAAAACGCGTTCCGAATTTCATCTCTCGCTCTTTGTGCCTCTTGCTCATCGTTTTCGTAGTGTTCTACGGATGGACCGCCGGTGTATAACTGACTGCTAAAGAACGGCGATCCGACCGCGAAGTTGTTCGCTCGACTTTCCTGCTGCGAAGGCACCGGGCCAGCGATTGGTGTTCCAGCAGCCGGTGCTGGCGTATACGTTGTCGCCGTAATCGCCGGTCGAGAAATTTCTGCCGCGTTATTCGTATTCATATTCTGGGATGCCGTGGTCGCTCCCGCGGCGGCGTCGTTCCTTTGTTGCGAAGAAGTTTCTTGCTGCTCCGCGTGCGCTAAAAACGGATTCATTGGCGTGTTGTTGTTGGACATCTTTTTTTTCCCCTTCTTTTAAAACTCTGCGCAAAATCTGTAGTCTTATTTCTCTTTCTCCCTCTGTGATGTGATGTGATGTGATGTGATGTGATGTGATGTGTGTGTGTGTGTGTGTGTGTGTTGACGACAGAACGTTTCGCGGCGCCGAGCGTGTAAAAAGTGTGCGTTAAGATTTCTAAAAACTTTGAGTTAAAAGAATCAGTTGAAATCCAATCATCAATCGCGAGAGAGAAAAAAAAGGAAAACAAAAATTTGAGTTCGTCGTTCGCACGACGACAAAAAAAATATCCAACCTCGACTTTTGAAACGTTGTGTTGTTGTTCGCGGACGCGATGACGTCGTCTGACGCCAACGCGAACGCTGCTGCTGTTGGCAACGATGGAGACGACGACGTGGAGATGACGGAGACGACAGCAAGAGAGGAAATACAAGAAGAAGAAGAAGAAGACGAAACAAAGAAGACAAAGAAGAAGACAAAGAAGAAGAAAGAAATAGAACTCGTGCAAAGACCACGCACGCACGAGTTGGAAGAGACGCTCATATGTAACGGCCGATATCAAACGGAGCGAGAAATCAACCGCGGCTCCTCCGCCGTGGTCATTAAAGGATACGACATGACGAACAAGCTTCCGGTGGCGTTGAAAATCATGGACGTTTCGCAGACAAGCGAACTGTCTTTGCCGTTAAACTCGATAACGAGAGAAGTGAAATACGCTCACAAGTTAAACTCTCCTTCTTCTTCCTCCGAGTCCTCAAATACTACGGATAATTTTGCGCGTTTGTTGAACGTGACGAACCACATCTCGCCAGAGACTAAGCGCGAGTATGTCGTTTTGGTTTGGGAGTTATTGGAAGGTTTAGATTTGCTTGATTACATAAACTCTAAAGGCGGCAGATTGACCAACGAAGAGTCGCGAGCGCTTTTCGCGCAGCTGTTAAACGCCGTGGAAACGATTCACGAGCGAGGATTCGCGCACAGAGATTTGAAACCAGACAACTGTCTCGTCGTTGATACAAAACAGAAAAAGACTTTAAAAGTGATTGACTTTGGTTTATCAAAAGGGTTAGATTCCGCAAAAACGCTCGGCATTGGTACTCCCGACTACATGGCGCCGGAGTTGATTGGCGCTCCTTCGCGGATGAAGAGCGGAGGAGGCTATGATCCGATTAAAATCGACGTTTTTGCAATGGGTGTAACTTTATACCTGATGTTACTCGGACGTTATCCTTTCGAGGATCCAACGAATCATTCAACGTTGTCAACCATGAAAAATATCCGCGCTGGGAATTTTGCGAGACCGCAGAAAGGCGTCATCGACTCGGATGCGTTGAACTTGATTGAAAATATGTTGGCGCCCGACCCGGAGAAAAGATTTAGTTTGAAAGATATCAGAAATCACACCTGGGTTCAACGAGAGCGAGAACAAGAGATTTTGCTTCAAGAATACGACGAGTTTGAGAAACGGTTACAGGATGTGCGAAGACAAAAAGAACGCGAAGAGGAGGCAAAGAGACAACGCGAACAGGAAATTTCACTAAAAAGGTACAAAGAATACGAGAAACGTTTGATACAAGCGCAAAAAATGAAAGAGGCGCGACGAGAACGCGAAGAGAACGCTCCAAACACTTTACTTGGTCTACGACTACGTCTCGTTGAATCGAAGATAGACCGCAAGCAGGAAATCCCAAAGGAGAAGAAGAAGAAACCGGCGGCTTTTGGGATTGCCTCGCTCTTTGGTGGCGGGCGGAAGAAGTAAAAAATTTCGTCGTCAATAATAATTATAAACACTTAATGAATACAAAAGAATTACACTTGGATGAATCATACTACGCTATACGGTGAGCTATTATCGTTTCTATCATCGCTGTTCGTGTTTTCGTCGTTTGTTGGGCGGAATACCGAAGTCAACTCGACGTTTTGTTGTTGTTGACGATGATTACCACTGTCCTCCGCTCCCCCTCCTCCTTCTTCACCTACCACCGGCGCTCTACATAAAGGACAATTGTCGTGTTGCCCTAACCATTCATCCAAACACGCCGTGTGAAACTGATGACCGCAAAGCGTCAGTTGACGCAATCGATCGCCGTTTACAAATTCGTCCAGGCATACCGCGCAGGAGTAATCGCAATCGTCGAGCTTCGGTCCATCACCCGCATCTCTAAAGGTTACAATAGGAATTCTAGAAATCACATTTTGCGGCGTACCCCTGAACGGTTCTATCCGACGGTTACCCGCACCACCAAATGTAAACGCCAATTCTGGATTAGCAGCGATTTGAGCCGCGCGAAGCGCACGCATCCTTGCCAATTGTCTGTTTTGAACTATTCTTTTCGCGAGCGCTATGAGCATGCAGACGAACAAACTGAAAATCATCACTAAAGATACAGAGATGAAATTCGGAAGCTTCGTGCTCGAGGACTTACCAGCGTTAATGACGATGTTGTACGAAAAGCCATCGTGTACGTAATAGTTGATGTTCAAAATGCCGATGTAATACACGCCGCTTCTGCTCATGATGTCCGCGGGAATGTGATATTCCGTCGGGCTTCGCATATTCCGCGAGCTAGATAAGATGTCATCTGCGTTTTCGTACGAGGGGTAGTCATTGTACTTCACAATCAGTAACGGGTGTCCATTGCCTTGGTAGGAGAAAATCACTCGCAAACCATCTTTAGTCGCGTCTGGAAAAAACGCGGTATCAATTTGTATGTAGTTCCATTCGCCCGGGGCGATGACGCCATCGATACCGCTCGCGAGATGATAATCTGTATCGAACGGAATGACTTTACCTTGACAATATTCTCCTCCATAAGAATTTACCTCACACGTACACACGCTCTTCCCGTTCGGAATATCCGCGTCACACGTGCCGTGACTGTCGCCGAAACAATCGAAAGGACACATCGGCGTTTCCACTCCGGCGCCGTTGTTATTCCATCTCGCACGAAGATAGTACTTGGAAACCTCTTTCAAATACTGATTGTTGTTAAACACACCGACGTAATATAATCCCGAATCTGCATTTGTCAACTCAATGTGATGGTAATCGAGCCTGGAGCGAAAGGAGTTCATGTCTGCCATGGTTGTAAAATCTTGGGTCGACGGCACGCCATACGCGATACCGCTCCCTCCATTCGCCTTTCCGTCCGCCGCTCTCTTGACAAACAGAATTGGATCACCAAAGAGTCTGTTTAACTCTACAATGATCGTCGATTCCGATCCGACTGGCGTGGGGGGCACTTCAAACGAATAATAATCCCACATCTTCTCGTTCAACAAAAAAGGGTTGCCGTCCGCTGGTTGTTGCTCTCCATTTGGCAGCGTCGTGGCGACTTTATCGCACGCCACGTCGCCGTACCCGACAACACACGAGCACACACCAACGCTATCTATGTTTTTACACTCCCCTTTATTGTTACATTCGTTCCCATCCGGTTCCGGACACGGCGGCGTGGAAGAACACCTCGCTCTCAAGTTTCCGTTTAACCGATTCTCCGTGAAAAAATTCACGTTCTTCACTACACCTTTAAATATGTCGCCGTAAGATTTCACCATCTCACAGTTATCCTCGCAAACATTATCTCCATTCAGACATTGCTCCGTGCACGCTCTGTTATCAATCACAATCCTATGGTACGGACGAAAGGTCTCGTAGCCGTCTTCGTCTTTTTGCGCCCAAGTCGGACGCCAAGACCACTTTTGCCAATCCGCGTTATACGACGCCGTTGGATACGCCGCTTGCCCTCTGGCAATCATCAACATCGGATCTGGTCTTTGAGAAGTGTCCATGCCGTACGAGTACCCGTTATCGTATAAATCTACTTGGATGTACTCTTTGCCTTGTTGCGAGCACACGGATATGTCGAACGAAAACTCGAAATCAGAACCTGACGCGACATCGATTTGCTTGTCCGTGTTGATGACAAGCAACGTATCGGCTTTAACTGCTCCTAAACGCGCGACGAATACTACTGTTGTTATCATCGTTATCATCGCTGTCGCAGCGCCTGTTGAAAATGATGATAAGAAGAGAAGAGGTGAGTGAGTGGGCCACGAAGACAAAACAGAAGACGTCAACAACACACCAATAATCAGGGCAAAACTGAGGATGGGAAAAAAGAAAACAACGACGAACGACGAAGAGCAAAGCACGACTCACCACGCTTTGTTCTCGATGGTAATTTCAGAGAGGACGCGCGCCGAGGCATCTTCTTCTCTCTTTTGCTCTCTCTCTCTCTCTCTCTCTCTCTCTCTCTCTGTGTGTGTGTGTGTGTGTGTGTGTATTCTTTTTCTTTAGATTTTAAGTGATGACAAAAAAGCAGCCAGACAGTGACGTCTTATGTGGATAGGAAAAGGTCAGTCTGAGACAGTTACCAGTAGATATTTCTA
>Ga0115555_1003590_pt1 | contig 10010 bp, 4 predicted proteins | sample COGITO_mtgs_1104_2_FD_87285 | JGI IMG/M metagenome (GOLD analysis project Ga0115555, IMG submission 87285) | Pelagic marine microbial communities from North Sea - COGITO_mtgs_110407 | ecosystem: Environmental > Aquatic > Marine > Epipelagic | place: Germany:Helgoland, sampling site Kabeltonne...
ATAGCTCAATCCAATACCAACTAAAAATGATGAAAGGACTTGCAATACAAGAACACCAATTACTGTAAAGCCATACCCTCCTTTCCCTCCAAGAAGAGAAGTACCTCCAACAACAACAGCTGCTATTGTTTGAAAAAGATAAGGGCCACCAACACCTACAAACCCACCACCACTCCAGCCTAATAGTAAAATACCAGTAAGCGCAGAGACAAACCCACCAATTGCAAATGCTCCAATCCAGTATGCTCTTTCTGAAATAGATAATCTTGCTGCTGCAGTTCGATTTCCACCGACTGCATATAGACTTCTGCCCCAAGTTGTATTCGATAGGGCAATAATCATAATGATCGATGCCACAACCCAGATCACGACTACAGGAGGGATACTAACTCCAAGAAAAGTTCCATTTGTAGCAGCAATATTTGATAACCATTTTGGAACTACGCCAAAAACACTACCTCCAAAGTCTGAACCAATAGTCGTTAGTGCTTGAACAGCTCCAGTCACAACAAAACCAACACCAAGAGTTAGAATAAGTGCTTGCCCTTGAAGTCGAAAACTTAATAAACCATTAACTAGTCCAACTCCTAAACCCATGAGGAGTACTGCAATAATACAAATCCAAGGGGGTATGCCGAGTGTAATTAAGTACATCAAACCAATATTTGCAGCTCCAATTACAAAACTTACTGATAAATCTAAGCCTCCAAGAAGTACAACTAGAGTTTGTCCAATGCATGCAAGCCCAAGAAAAGAGGCAAAAAGAAGCATAGACTTAAGATTTAAAGTTGATATAAAGCCATCTACAATAAGAGAGCCCATAATAAAAAGTCCAATTAGGACTGCTAAGCCCATAAGTGCACTTTTATTATTTTTTGCTACTGAATTAGTGATTATCAATACTAGGAGTGTTAGAAAAAATACGACTAATGAGAGGATATTTTGCCATTGGAAAAAATCATCCATAGCAAAAGCAAGTGCAACAAATGCAATAATCATTGCTAGTATTCCAATTATTGCTCCTCTATTACTTTTGATAAGAAAACTAAAATAACTATCTGTCTGATCTGAGTCTTCAACTTCCTGGATCTTTTGATCTAAATTATTTTCGTTGAGTGTTTCATCAGCATCATAGAAAGTTTCATTATATGTCCACCTTACTGATAGATGATGCCAGCCCCATAGTATTGAACCAAAGATTGCAACTGTATATAGCATAACAAGTTGCGAAGGAGTATCATCAAAAAATCCTAAAACAGCACTTATAGCTGAAACTATTACGGCAATAATGAATCCTAGCCATTTATAAAACGAAAAAGCGGCTTTTCCCATTCTATTTACACGCATTTCTATTCCAGTATGTAAAAGATATTTTCATGATTTATCCCTCCCACTTACTTATAGCATCATCTTTATGATCACCGATAATGTAAGTACTAATAATGTGCATTACATTTGGAGCAGAAATAACTGTAATAGCAATAATGACAATGAGTTTCCATATAGGTACACCTATTGCAAAAAATAAGCCACTCCAGGCTAAAGTAGCAAAAATAGGAATATACCAATATTTCCAAAAGCTTTTGAAGCTCGTCTCTTCCATAGCAATACGTAAAAATATTTGTAGCAATACGATAATAATTGCTATATAAGCTATCTCAGTAACTACTGCCATACCAGCTGATTCAATATTGACCCTTATTGGAGTGGAATATTCAATTAATTGAGCTGGCACACTTTCTAAGCCAGTAGGAATAATAGGGTTTGAATAGTTGGTTATTGAGCTCAATGAAGGGTCAATAGCAACTGCGCTATTACCAACAAAGAAATACATAATAATTAACGTAACTATAGAAATGCCACCAATAAATAGATTATTTATATTTTTAATTTCTGTATGAACTAAAGGTATTGTAATTGTAAAGAGGAGAGCTGAAACAAGGAGAATTGCATAAATCTCACCAGAAAAACTGCTCATTAAATAACCCTTGTCAGCATCTTGAAAAAATACAGCTCCAACTGCAATAACAGGTATTAATGAGATAAATAAAATCATTGCTATACGCTTAATATTCTTTTTAATTCCTGGCAGCATAGTAAGAATCATCAATGATGATAATAAAACTACCCCAATAAAACCAATGAATAGTGAAGTTGATTTACTTAATGATTCTGATGAGAGAGAGACTTGCTCTAAGCCAAATATACTCATTGAGTAATATTCCAATCCAATTGTGGCTGGTGTGAATACAGCATCTGTTGCCTCTGGATTAAATATTAGACCAAAAGCAGTAATGATTAAGATAATCAATAATCCAATCATTGGGGCACTGATATGTTTAAAAACCATCTTAATAATATAAGCACCCACTACTACTCCAATTATCATAAAGAACATAATTGTCCCTGCTGACAAGGTTTCCTGTTCAACTGCTGCAACAAAGGCCTTATATCTCTTTACTCCAAAGGATTTATCCATTGCTACGCTTACCATAACTCCTGCTGAAATAATCCCCATTACTAAAAATACTAATCCTGGAGAGAGTCCGCGAGCTCGTTTTTGAAGAAATGGAATTGCAATACTGATTAATAATGAAACAACTAACATAAGTCCATAGGACATATCAGTAATAAAGCTTTGCATTTTTCCAAAGTTAAAGGTCGAAAGTGCAAAAGTAATCAAAAATATATTTAGTGAGCCAAGAAGAGCTCCAAAAGCACTTCCACGACCACCTGCTAAATTGGCTCCACCAAGCACAAGTGCAGTAACGGCCATCAATGTATAGGTTGTTCCTTGACTTGGATCACCAGAGCTAATTAATGAAGTAAAAGTTATTGCAGCAAGTCCTGCGTAAATACCTCCTACGACGTGAGCTCCTATTCGTACCATGTTGACATTAACACCACTTGTATAAGTTGCACGCTCATCTGAACCCATCATTTTTAGATTTCCCCAGAATGCCGTTTGAGCTAAGAGGTACCAGCCTGCTGTTGCAACGATTAATATTACGAGAACAGGAGAAAAAATAGAGGTTCCAGCACCCCAACTGTACATCCAATCTGGCGCTAATCCTGATGGTCTAGGCATAATTATAAGATTCAAGCCCACAAGTGACAGATAGCCACTTAAGGAAACAATAATTGGCTGGACACGAACAAAAACAATGATTAAGGCCATCAAAATTTGATACGCTATACCAACGCCAATCGCATACAAGAAGATTGCAATCGGTGACTCTATGAAGCCTATGCCAATCAGTTGAATCATTCCGACATTTATAAATCCAATTAATGGACCAATTGATAAGTCCACCCCGGCTCTTCCAGCCATAACGATTACCGTCAGTGCATAGGTCGCAAGAATTAATGGAGCAACTACAATTATTAAGCCACCAAAACCAGTACTTGAGACTAGATAGGGTCCTCTAATTACTGCGAATATAAGCAATAAAAAGAAAATTATAATAGGTACTATAAGATAGGTACTAGCACCTGAATTTGACTCTTGTTTTTTTGTTAATTCCATTTTAATATTTTTTCAATCAATAACTTTTAATCTTTTGAAGATTGGTCTTTAGTGATTAGTTTTTCAAATTTTTGGATATCTTCCTCACTATATTCATGAGTACTGGATGGATCTGATTTTGAATTACTAATAGCGGCATTATTACTTTGTTCTTTATCTATATTATTAAATTCTTTTTTAGTTTCATTAGTGGCTTTATTGAAAAGCTCCTCATCAGATGCAGAATAAGCTTCCGTTTTTTTAATTTGTACTGATCTAGAACTGCGCTTACTGTTGTTCAACTCCATTAACTGTTCAAATTGATTAGAATCATTCTGAGAATATTCAATGGAATCACTTAAATCATTAGTAGCCATTGGCTCAATCTTTTTGCTTTTTTTATTTTTACTTTCTGAAGAGTTTAATATTGAATTGAAATGCTCTTCATCAGTTAAGGAAAAATCTTGATTTTTAGTTTTAACTGAGTAAACTTTTTCATTATCTTTTTTGAAATATTTGCTTACGTTGTATCTACTCACATCATTCTCCAATTTATTTTTTTTAGGATGTTCTGATTTATTTGATTGTTCATCTATTTTTGATTCAAAGCTATCCAATTTAAAACTTTCATCTTTATCTGAATTTTCATTTTGAATATGTCCAAACATAGATTCCAGAATTCCATCAGCATTTATTTGTTGGTCTACGAATGTTTCAAAGATACTTCCATTCCTGAATACAATTACACGTGAACAAAAACCTATAAATTCTTCAAGTTCACTCGACATATATATAACTGAATTTCCATCATCAGCAAACTCTCTGAGTTGTTTATAGAGATCTCTTTTAGTTTGAAGGTCAATACCACGAGCTGGGTCTAATAAAACTAAAGTCTTTGGATGAGAGGCGAATGCACGACCAAGCATTACTTTTTGCTGATTCCCACCACTTAGTGAAGTAATTAAATTCTCTTTAGCGCCAGCCTTTATAGCTAATCTTTCAACTTCCCAGTCATAAATATCATTTATTCCACTCCATTCGATTAATCTAACACCAGGGATGTTGGTATTTTGCTTGTACATAGATATTGCTAAATTTTCAACAATACTCAGATTTGGTAAAATTCCCTCTCTCTTTCGATCACCTGAAACAAAAGCAATGCCATGCTTTTTTGCATCCTCTAGGTTATTAATTGAATAGTAATCCTGTCCATGATTGATACTAACTTCAGTAACACCGTCATTAGCATTTGCAATGCCAGCTAATATGCGGACAAAATCATCTTGACCATGACCATCGAGGCCAGTAATTCCAACTATTTCCCCCTTAAGTAGTTTGAAATTAGATTCTTTACTATCAGCCCAAACTCGCATTTTTTGGGTTCTTAAGGCAACTTGAGAGTGAGAGGTTTTATGAGCTTCTTGTTTAGCCACATCTTTACTTTGATCCTTGCCAGTCATTAACTGTAAAAGATTTTTTTCAGTAATTTCACTTTTTTCTAATACCCCAACATCCTTTCCATCTCTCATTACGGTGCATCGATCACTTATTCTTACTAACTCGGCAATTCGATGTGTAACTATTATGATTGCTGAACCCTTATCACGTAACTCTCGCATTTTATTAAAGAGACGTTCAGTTGAATCGAAATCTAAGGCAGCAGATGATTCGTCAAGTATAAGTAAATCTGGTTCACTTAAGAGACCTCTAGCGATTGTAATCCATGCTTTAGTACTCAGTGGTAAATTCCCTGCAGGCATTAAAGGGTCTATATCTTCATCAGCTAGTTCACTTAATAAAGTTCTGGCTTTATCTTCTTTGTCTTTATCAGATAAAGTTTTGGAGAAAAAACCATCAATACCTATAAATAAGTTATCGACAATTGATGCTTCATCAGCAACAAGAACTTCTTGGAATACCATTGAAACTCCTAAATCACGAGATTCTTTTGGAGTAGATGGGTGATGACCATTAATTGATACTTTTCCTGAGTCAATTGGTAGGACACCTGCTAAGACTTTAGCTAAAGTACTTTTGCCGCATCCATTGCCACCAATAATTGCATGAATTTCACCAAAATAACCTGTGAAAGAGACATTATCTAAGGCTTTTGTTACTCCAAATGACTTGTTGACATTCTTAACATGAAGCTCACCAGGAAATTTAGTAAGTGTTTCTGATGTGTTTGAAACATTATCTTGTAATGTGCTTTCAACTTGATCGATCACTGAAATAAGCCCCTGCATTGCAACAAATAAAATTACTCTAAGCTAATGGTTATTTATTAAGAAGGTTTATGTGACCATAAATTCTATCTATAACCATCCAAAAGTATAGGTCTAGTTTACTACTATGACATACCATAGTCAATAGTATGTATATATTTATACTTTTATATAAGATTAGCGAGTATTGGTGTTACAATGTTTGATAGAAAAAGTAACATTATTTGTTAGTTAATCTAAGTCTCTTCAATAGTATAAAAAATATGATCACACGTTTTGTAAATTATTTTATAAGCATAAAACAATTTTTTATAATCTCGTTTATTAAGGCTGGAGTGCTTCCATGGTTTTTAGGGGTTGCATTGTTAACATTCTCATTAGCTAGCGATAATTTCTTAACTACTCAAAATATAATGGGAGTTGCTAGACATTCCACTGACCTTATTCTGGTAGCTATGGCACAGATGATTGTAATGCTTACTGCCGGACTAGACTTTTCAGTTGGCGTTATTCTTGCGATGACTTCTGTTGTGGCATCAATGACTATGGTCGCATTATGGTCTGGGTATGGAACAGGCTGGGAGGCAATATTTATAGGATGTTTAGCTGGATTATTAATAGGGGCATGTATTGGTCTTGTTAATGGCCTTGGTGTTGCTTTCTTAAGGGTTCCTCCCTTCATTATGACTCTTGGGATGTCTTCAATTATTTTTGGTTTAGCGCTTACTATTACTGGTGGTATACCGATTTATGGTGCCCCTGAATCATTTACTAATACTTTTGGTTATGGCACTTTCCTAGGGATTTCACTATCAATATGGGTGACCTTATTTTTTATTGGAATAGTATATATTTTCTTGAATTTGACTAAGATGGGAAGATACTTTTATGCAATAGGAGGAAATGTTAGGGCTGCTGAGTTATCAGGAATTAATATTCGAGTGTATATTGTAAGTGCATATGTTTTTTCAGCAATTATAACAAGTATTGCAGCTTTGCTAATTACTGCAAGATTAGAAACTGGTGAACCTAATATTGGCGCTAGCTACCCACTGCTTTCTATCGCTGCTTGTGCTATTGGAGGAGTAAGTCTTCTGGGGGGAGTAGGAAGAGTTCAAAATGTTGTTTTAGGAGCGTTCTTTATTATTTTAATACAAAATGGTATGAACCTTATGAGGGTTGGTTCGTATCTGCAAATGGTTGTGATTGGCGCATTACTAATTGTAGCTATTAGTGCTGAATATTTTCGTCAGCAGATGTTAACAACGGTAAAAAATTAGTTGTTTTTGAGACTATGAGCTCCCTTAATGCCTTAAGTTACATTTTTATGTTGTAAGGGCCTAAAAAAAATATGGGTAAAGCTCAAAAAAATCTTTTTAATAGACTATCTCTTAATCAAAAAATCTTAGTCTTAATCTTTATCGAAATTATTGGTTTTATTTCATTAATGTTTGTGTCTTTTGCCCAAATTGATACTGTATCTAGCGAAACAAAAAAAATGTCTTCTATTACTATTCCTTTGATTGAGTCTGTGCATTCTATTGATGAGAGCGTATACAAGCAAAGTTTAAGCGTAAATGAGTTATTTATAACAACAACCCAAATCGTTAATCAAGATTCAGATAAAACTTCTTTCTATGAAAAATACCTTCAATTATTAGATAGTAATTTATTATATGATGCATTTTCACTATCTAGTCAAAAGTTAAAGGAATCCATTGGAGATACTGAGGCCTTTATTAGAAAAGTTAGAAGTGAGGAGACTGATGAGAGCGGAATCATTGCCTCTAACCAAGAAAAGTTACTCATAGAGCTCTATGAGTTAAGAATAATAGCCCAGCAATATAATCAACTAGTAATGGGTAAATTATTTCCTGAAAAGAATTTAGATATTCTAAGTCTTAGAATTGAAGATCTTGATGAAATTTCTATTACTGAAAGCCTCCTTCTCAAGCAGTCTGACGAGGTAAATGCCAAACTTCAAAATATCATTAATGCATCTAATGCTGAAATAACTTATGTTCAGCGAATTGCAATTAGTTATATTGTTTTAACTACAATAATTTCTCTTATATTTGTTATCTCAATGGTTCTTCTCATTGTTAGGATGAATATTTCAAAGCCACTTCAACTTCTTACTGACTCAATTAATAGGTATACCCCTTTAAGGAGAGTTACGAAATTTGAAGATGAGCAGAATATATTAGAACGGGAAGATGAACTTGGGAGGATGGGACGAAGTTTTAATAGATTAAAGGAAGATTTATGGGAGCAAGGTGTTGGACTCCAAAATGCTAAAGAGGACGCTGATAGGGCAAATAAAGCAAAATCAGTCTTTCTGGCATCAGCCAGTCATGATTTACGTCAGCCATTAAATGCAATGCAAATGTATATTGCGGCTTTAAAATCTAAAGTTAAAGACAAAGATGCTCTCACCATTATTGAGGATATCAATTCTGTATCTGCATCAACTGCTAGACTTTTAAATGCACTTTTAGATGTCTCAGAATTAGAAGTTGGAGCAATTAAGCCGAGACATGAAGAGTTTCCAATCAATGAAATTTTTACCAGTATTTCTCAATCATTTGAGCCACTAGCCAAAGAAAAGAATCTGAGTTTTCGAATTGTTCCTTCTAGTATCTTTGTCAAAAGTGATCCTGATTTGCTAGAGCGTATTATTGGAAACTATATGTCAAATGCTATTAGGTATACAGAAACAGGCTCTGTATTGATTGGTTGTCGAAGACGAGGTGATATGGCTTCTATTGAGGTATGGGATACGGGCTGTGGAATTTCTGAAAACCAAATGCAAAGTATTTTTGAAGACTTTTATCAGATTGAAAATAAAGAGCGTGATCGGAGTAAGGGCCTTGGCTTGGGATTAGCTCTAGCTAAGCGCTTATCAGTAAGTTTAAATCATAAAATTGAGAGTAAATCTCAGATTGGAAATGGGTCATGTTTTTCTGTTTTAGTTGAAATTACCAAAATAAGCCGTAGCAATCAAAAAAATGATTATCTTCCGAATGTTATGAACTTAAATGGAATTAAAATCCTCTTAATCGAAGATGATATTGATGTTTTAAAGTCTACTCAGCAGCTATTAGAGTCTTGGGGATGTATTGTTACTACTGGAAGTGATAAAAATGAGGTTATAGATATTATTAAATCTAAAGGTTTTTTAAACCCAGATATTATCATTGCTGACAATCGCTTACCGGGGGATGCCTTTGGTGTTGATGTAGTAAGATCAGTTCAAAAAGAACTAAAATCTAAAATTCCAAGTGTTATAGTAACTGGTGATGTTGAAAGAAGCCATGTACAAAGTATCACGGCACAGGGCTTTCCGGTCTTATTGAAACCTATACAGCCAGCAAAATTTAGAGCTATAATTTCACATTTAGTCTGATCTTAGATAATCAGAATGATTAGACATTAAGGGAGACTTGGGCTGACTTTAAGAAGTAATTTTGTATTACTTTTTCACTAGATTCATCTGAATTTATCTCATTACTTAATGTACCCTCATTAATAATATACACCCTCTGAGACAAGTTAACTAATTCTGTTAAATCAGAAGAAATAAGTAGAACAGCTCCCCCCGATTCACAAAAATCACTTATTAGTTTATATATTGATACTCGAGTGCCAATGTCAACACCAATAGTTGGCTCATCAAGAATAAAAAGTTGAACATCTCGAGCAAAACTTTTTGCAAGCATTACTTTTTGTTGAGTTCCACCAGATAGTTGCTCTATTTTATTTTCAATACCATGATTATTGAAGTTCAGGCGTTGACCAATTTCTTCCACAATATCTTTTTCATTCTTTTTATTCACCATAAATCCAGTTGAAAATTTTGGAAGACCTAATGAAGGAAGTGAAATATTTTCTCTAATATTCTGTTCCATTATTAGGCCTTCAGCTCTTCTATCTGATGGCATATAAAGCATTCCCCTATCAAGCATTGCCCTTGGGGTGATATCGTTAATTTGTTGCTCTGAGTCAAAGATAACATCATCTAAATAAGTGATTTTTCCTGATTTAATTTTATTAATACCAAAGCATGCCCGACCAATGGCAGTTTTTCCAGAGCCAGCTAATCCGGCAAGACCGACAACTTCTCCTGCTCGGACATTGATAGAGACATCTTTTAAATTATTGTTGCTCACACATAAATTTTTTATATCTAAAAGTTTTCTACCAAATTGATGATTCATTTCAGGGTAAATTTTTTGAATTGCTCTCCCTGTTGCGAGTTCTACTAATTTTTTTTCATTGAT
>Ga0115555_1003593_pt1 | contig 10008 bp, 9 predicted proteins | sample COGITO_mtgs_1104_2_FD_87285 | JGI IMG/M metagenome (GOLD analysis project Ga0115555, IMG submission 87285) | Pelagic marine microbial communities from North Sea - COGITO_mtgs_110407 | ecosystem: Environmental > Aquatic > Marine > Epipelagic | place: Germany:Helgoland, sampling site Kabeltonne...
GCAAATAAAAAGAATAACGATAACCCGGGTGGAATAGTTATTAATGCCTTAAAAGCAGAAGCAGTAAAGATTTTCTTAATATTGGCTTTAATGTGGTTAGAATTTAAATTTTATAATGATTTAGTTCCCATGGCTTTAGTAGTCGGATTAGTAATGGCGGCATTGATATCAGGCATAGCGATATCGCATATTGATAATATAAAAATTGATAACAAGGAATAATATTTAGTGGCCGGAAGCACATACAACACCCCTTCAGATTACATTGGACATCATCTCGCTTTTAATGAGGTGAGTTTTGGAGACCATCCTTTTTGGACTATGCATGTTGATTCAGTGGTTATGGCTGTCCTGCTTGGCCTGGTTAGCATGGGCCTGATATGGTTAGTGGCAAGAAAAGCTACCGCAGGCGTTCCAACTAAAACGCAAGCATTTATTGAGCTTCTATTTGGATTTATTGACGACCAGGTTAAAACTTCGTTCCATGGTGACCGACATGCATTTATAGCTCCCGCAGCCCTAACAGTTTTTGTCTGGGTTTTAATGATGAATGCAATGGATTTTTTGCCAATTGATATCATGGCAACCATATATAATAAATTGTTTCATGTAGAGTATTGGCGAAATGTGCCGACTTCGGATGTAAACACAACGTTTGCTTTGGCTTTGGGTGTTTGGTTCCTCATGATCTATTTTGGAATCAAGGTACATGGCATAAAAGGATGGTTGCATGATTTATTCTGCGCCCCATTCGGGTCCAATCCTTTTGTTTGGCCAGCTAATTTTTTATTTAACATTATTGAATATGTATCTAAACCGTTATCACATTCGTTGCGGCTATTTGGAAACATGTATGCTGGGGAAGTAATATTTCTTCTCATTGGTATGTTGGCAGCTTCAGGAGTTTTTGGAGTGTTTTTTAGTGCATTTCTTGGAGCAGGATGGGCAATATTCCACATACTTATTGTTGCTCTTCAGGCGTTTGTATTCATGATGCTTACGGTTGTATATTTATCTATGGCACATGCAGGGCACTAAAAAAAGAAACGTTTAATTTTTTAACATAAAGGAAAAAAACATGGAAAATTTAGCAATGATTCAATCATATACAGCTATTGGCTTAGGCCTTATGGTTGGTTTAGGCGCACTAGGTGCGTGTATCGGAATCGGCATAATGTGTGCGAGCTTCTTAGACGGCGCAGCAAGACAGCCAGAGATGATTCCTCAGCTACAAACAAAAGTATTTCTTCTGCTTGGCTTGATCGATGCTTCATTCATTATTAGTGTAGGTATTGTTATGATGTTCGCTTTTGCTAACCCATTATTAAGTGTTATTAGTTAATTAAGAAAAACATTTATTTAACATCAAGCATTTTAAAAATAGTCGGAGTTTAAATGAATATTAATTTTACTTTAATAGCGCAGGCTTTAGCGTTTGCCATATTAATTTGGTTTACTGTTCGGTTTGTATGGCCGCCACTGCTCAAAGCAATAGAGACTAGGCAAAAAGAAATTGCTGATGGATTGGCTGCTGCACATGAAGGTAAAGCCTCTCTTGAGATTGCAGAAAAGAAAAATCAGGAATCATTAAGTATTTCTAAGCAAAAATCGGCTGAGATTATTAGTCAGGCTGAGAAAAGGGCTAATGAAATTGTTGATGCAGCAAAAACAGAAGCAAAAGTTGAGGCTGATAGAATAGTTGCGGGAGCGCATTCTGAAATCGACCAGGAAGTTAATAGGGCAAAAGAAGCATTAAGAGCAGAAGTTTCACAGCTAGCACTTTCTGCAGCAGAAAAAATTCTTCAAAAAGAAATTAAAAAAGAAGATCATTCAGCAATGTTGACGAAGTTAGCGAAGGAATTATAGTCATATGGCTGAAATTTCAACTGTAGCAAGACCATACAGCACAGGCATCTTCAATCTTGCAAAAGAGACAAAGAAGCTTTCAGAGTGGTCAGACATGCTTCATTTAATGGCTTCAATTATAAGCAATGAAGATATGTTAGCCTTTGTTTCCGATCCTAAAATTGTTGACGAGGAAAAAGAAAAGGTACTTATTGATTTGATGGATAAAGGTCTCACAAAAGAAGGGGTGAACCTGGTAAAGCTGTTAGTCGAAAATAAAAGGCTTGGTATTGTTTCAACAATTTCAAGCATGTTCGATGAGCTCAAAGATATTGACCAAGGAACAATTGAGGCTGATTTAGTTTTTGCTTCTAAGCCCTCGAAAAAAGAAGTTGATGAATTAATTAAAAGTCTTGAGAAGAAATTTAAGAAAAAAATCGAAGCGAATGTAAAAGTTGATGAGGAAATAATTGGCGGTAGCATCATCCATGTTGGTGATACTGTTATTGATGCCTCGGTCAAAGGACAATTATCAAGCTTAGCCTATAATTTGAAGGCTTAAGCCTAAACCAGGAGATTAATGTAATGCAGTTATCAACATCAGAAATAAGTGAATTAATTAAAAATCGAATAAAAGATTTTTCAGTTAGTTCTGAGGCTAGAACACAAGGAACGGTAGTATCTGTTACTGACGGTATTGTTAGGGTTCATGGATTATCAAATGTAATGTCAGGAGAGATGATTGAATTTCCTGGAAATACCTTTGGTCTAGCATTAAACCTAGAACGAGATTCAGTGGGTGCAGTTATTTTAGGTGATTATGAGCATATTTCTGAAGGTGATGTTTGTAAATGTACGGGTAAAATTCTGGAAGTTCCAGTAGGACCGGAACTCATAGGCAGGGTAGTAGATGCTTTAGGAAATCCAATTGATGGAAAAGGTCCAGTTAAAACAAAAGAAACGGATAAGCTTGAAAAAGTGGCACCAGGCGTTATTGCTAGAAAATCTGTGTCACAACCAGTGCAAACAGGGTTAAAAGCTATTGATTCAATGGTGCCAATTGGAAGAGGACAGCGTGAGCTAATTATTGGCGATAGACAAACTGGTAAAACAGCTGTTGCAATTGATGCAATCATTAATCAAAAAGGCCAAAACATGAAATGTATTTATGTTGCTATTGGTCAAAAAGCATCAACAATTATGAATGTGGTCAGAAAACTTGAAGAAAATGGCGCTATGGAATACACCACTGTAGTATCTGCTTCCGCCTCGGACTCTGCAGCACTTCAATTCTTAGCACCTTATGCCGGATGTACAATGGGTGAGTATTTCCGCGACCGCGGAGAAGATGCTTTAATCGTTTATGATGATTTAACAAAACAAGCAATTGCCTACCGCCAGATTTCTCTCTTATTAAGAAGGCCTCCAGGCCGCGAAGCATATCCTGGGGATGTTTTTTACATTCATTCAAGGCTATTGGAGCGAGCTGCTCGAGTCAATGAGGAGTATGTAGAAAACTTTACTAAAGGAAAAGTAAAAGGAAAAACAGGGTCATTGACTGCACTTCCTATTATTGAGACAGCAGCTGGTGACGTATCGGCTTTTGTTCCTACAAATGTTATCTCTATTACTGATGGACAAATTTTCTTGGAAAGTGATTTATTTAATGCAGGTGTAAGACCGGCAATCAACGCTGGTATTTCTGTCTCTAGGGTTGGTGGAGCAGCACAAACTAAAGTAATCAAGAAGCTTGGTGGAGGCGTTCGTTTAGCCCTGGCACAATACAGAGAATTAGCAGCATTTGCTCAGTTTGCTTCTGACTTAGATGAGGCCACAAGAAAGCAATTAGAAAGAGGAAAAATGTTTACTGAATTAATGAAGCAAGCACAATATGCCCCATTAACAGTGTCGAACATGGCTATAACATTGTTTGCAGCTAACAATGGCTATTTAGATGATGTGCCAACCGACAAGGTATTATCTTTTGAAAATGCATTGCATGGTTTTGTTGCTTCAAAATATAAAGCAGTGGTTGATAGCATTGAAAAGTCATTAGCTCTATCAGATGATGATGAGAAAAAACTTACTAAAGCAATTGAAGACTTTAAAGCTTCAAATGCTTATTAAATAGGAATATTAAATGGCAGGCAGCAAGGAAATACGAACTAAGATCAAAAGTGTAGAAAACACTCGAAAGATCACAAAAGCGATGGAAATGGTAGCGGCATCTAAAATGCGTAAAGCACAAGAAAGAATGTCATCTGCTAGACCGTATGCCGAAAAAATTCGTCAAATTGCAGCTCATTTATCACACGCTCAATCAGAATACAGGCACCCTTTTTTGATATCAAGGGACCAAGTAAAAAGTATTGGCCTCATAGTTGTTACATCAGATAAGGGTTTGTGCGGAGGACTAAACACAAACGTGCTAAGAGCTTCGATTATGCAAATGAAGACATGGGAAAAAGAAGGAAAAAAAATTCAAGTTAGTACTATAGGAAATAAAGGTCTTGGGTTTATGACAAGAATGGGTGCTAATTTAAAGTCAAATATTGCGGGTCTCGGAGACCAGCCTGAACTTGACAGTCTTTTGGGGTCGATAAAAGTTATGTTAGATGCTTATGTCGCAGGTGAAATTGATCAACTATTCATATGCTATACAAAATTTATCAACACGATGAAGCAAGAGCCCATTATGGATCAAGTTCTTCCTTTAAAAGGCGAAAAGCTTGGTAGCCCAGATAGTTCTTGGGATTATTTATATGAACCTGATTCTAAGACAGTTATTGATGAGCTTTTATCACGCTATATTGAGTCATACATATACCATGCAGTCACAGAAAATATGGCATCGGAACAGTCAGCCAGAATGGTGGCAATGAAATCTGCATCTGATAACGCCAACACAGTGATTGATGACCTTAAACTGGTTTATAACAAAGCAAGACAAGCAGCTATTACTAAGGAAATATCGGAAATTGTTGGTGGCGCGGCAGCTGTATCGTAAATTTTTTTTAATTAATATACATAATGACGAGTAAGGATAAATAATGAGTGCTAAACAAATCGGAAAAGTAGTTCAATGTATCGGGGCTGTTGTGGATGTTGAGTTTCCAAGAGACCAATTACCAAAAGTATACGATGCGCTAATCATTGATGATAAGGATTCTACTGCAGAAGCAGGCTTGACTCTTGAAGTTCAGCAGCAATTAGGAGATGGTATTGTTAGAACGATTGCAATGGGTTCATCAGACGGACTATCAAGAGGTACTCAGTTTAGCTCTACAGGAGCGCCTATTCAGGTACCTGTAGGTGAAGGAACGCTTGGAAGAATTATGGATGTGTTAGGACGCCCGATTGATGAGGTTGGTGAGATTGATTCAAAAGAATTTCGTTCTATTCATCAGAAAGCCCCAGCATTTAATGATTTGTCCCCGTCCATTGAGCTGCTTGAGACAGGCATTAAAGTCATTGATCTTATGTGCCCTTTTGCAAAAGGCGGAAAAGTTGGTTTGTTTGGCGGAGCTGGTGTGGGGAAAACGGTTAATATGCTTGAGCTTATTAATAATATTGCTAAGCAGCATTCAGGGCTTTCGGTGTTTGCCGGAGTTGGTGAAAGAACGCGTGAAGGTAATGACTTTTATCACGAAATGGCAGAAGCCGGAGTTATTCAATTAAAAAATATGAAAGAGTCTAAGGTGGCAATGGTTTTTGGTCAGATGAACGAGCCTCCCGGAAACCGTCTAAGAGTTGCATTATCGGGCCTGACTATGGCCGAAAAATTCCGAGATGAAGGTCGTGATGTCCTATTTTTTGTTGATAACATTTATCGATATACATTAGCCGGAACTGAGGTTTCTGCATTATTGGGACGTATGCCTTCAGCAGTTGGATATCAACCAACGTTAGCTGATGAAATGGGAAGGTTACAGGAGCGAATTACTTCAACCAAAACTGGTTCAATTACCTCTATCCAAGCAGTTTATGTTCCTGCAGATGATTTAACAGATCCTTCTCCAGCTACAACATTCCAGCATTTGGATTCTACGGTAGTATTATCAAGAGATATTGCATCACTCGGTATTTATCCAGCAGTAGATCCTTTAGATTCCACATCTAGACAGTTGGACCCTCAGGTCGTTGGTGAAGAGCATTATTCTGTAGCTCGTGCAGTTCAGTCAACGCTGCAAAGATATAAAGAGCTTAGAGATATTATTGCTATTCTGGGAATGGATGAATTATCACCTGAAGATAAGTTGGCCGTTGGAAGAGCTCGAAGAATACAAAGATTTTTATCACAACCTTTTCATGTTGCTGAAGTGTTCACAGGTTCGCCAGGAAAGTATGTATCACTAAAAGATACCATCAAAGGATTTAAAGCAATTGTTGATGGTGAGTACGACGATCTTCCTGAGCAAGCATTTTATATGGTTGGAAGCATTGAAGAAGCGGTTGAAAAAGCTAAAACAATTTAATAAATTAAGGTAAATATGGCTAATACGGTTCAAATCGATGTAGTAAGTGCGGAAGAGTCAATATTCTCTGGCGAAGCAGAGTTTGTTGTTGCCCCTGCAAAGATGGGAGAGGTAGGTATTTATCCTAACCATGCACCTATGATCACTACATTAAAATCAGGCTCGTTAAAAATCAAGTTGGCTGATAAAAAAGAAGAACACCTGATTTATGTTTCAGGCGGGATTTTAGAAGTTCAGCCCGGCATTATTACTGTGTTATCTGACACTGCAATCAGGGCTAAAGATTTGGACGAAAATAAAGCTGCTGCAGCTAAAAAAGCCGCAGAAGAAGCAATGAAAAATAAAAAATCTGACATAGACTATGCTAAGGCACAAGCAGAACTTGCCGAAGCAATGGCACAGATACAAGCAATTGAAAAATTAAGAAAGATTAAGCATTAGTTTTTTTGCCTTTATAAAAAGCAGCTTTAAGCTGCTTTTTTTGTTTATACTAATTATTTAGCTGAGGATTACCATGTCATTGAATGTAGTTATTCTTGCTGCAGGTAAAGGCACTCGAATGCATTCGGAGCTGCCGAAAGTTATTCACTCGTTAGCTAATAAACCTCTTTTGCAGCATGTATTAGAAACCTCCCAACGATTAAATCCAGAAACAACAACTATAATTACTGGGTATAAAACCGATCTCGTAAAAAAATCAATTACTAACCATAATATTTCATGGTGCCTTCAAGAGAAACAATTAGGCACTGGACATGCTGTGCTGCAATCAACATCGCACCTTTCTGCAGATAAAACGTTAATACTATACGGGGATGTTCCATTAATTGATGCATTAGATCTGCAGCAATTACTCAACAAAGTAGACGAAGGTCTGGCTATTCTAACTTGTAATAAAACTAAGCCTGAAGGTTATGGGAGAATTGTAAGACACAAGGAAGAAATTATAAAAATAGTAGAAGAGAAAGATTGCAACAAAGAAGAAAAAAAAATTACAGAAATTAATACAGGAATAATAGCCTGCAACACAAAAAATTTAATTGCTTGGCTTGGACAAATTACGAATAACAATTCTCAAAATGAATATTATCTTACAGATATAGTAGAATTTGCTGTTAAAGACGGGTTGCCTGTTCATTCACAGTTAGCCCAAAAAGAGATATCGGTATTTGGAGTAAACTCAAAAGAAGATTTGGCAGAGATAGAGAGGGGGTTACAAATGAGTAAAGCAAAGTTATTAATGAGCCAAGGAGTAACCCTTCTTGACCCTAGCCGAATTGATATAAGGGGAGAGTTGAAATGCGGTACGGATGTAACAATTGATGTTGGTTGTATTTTTGAGGGGTCCGTGACGTTAGGCGCGAATGTTCATTTAAAACCCTATTGCGTTTTAAAAGATTGTGAAATTAAAGACGGAACAATTGTTGAAGCTTATTCACATATTGATTCAAGTATAGTTGGGTCATCAAGTCGTATTGGGCCATACGCAAGGTTAAGACCTGGAACATCACTGGCAAATAACGTACATATTGGTAATTTTGTTGAAATTAAAAACTCTTCCGTTAACCAAGGATCAAAAATTAATCATCTTAGTTACATTGGTGATAGTGAGATAGGCAAAAATGTTAATATTGGAGCAGGAACAATTACTTGCAACTATGATGGAGTAAAAAAACATAAAACTATAATTGAAGATAACGTATTTATAGGGTCGAGCTCGCAGTTAATTGCTCCAGTAATAGTCGGTAAAGGGGCAACCATAGGAGCAGGCTCTACTATAACCAAGAACGCTCCTGAAGATCAATTAACACTTTCAAGATCCCAACAAAAGACTATTTTTGGCTGGCATAAGCCAGAGAAGAAATAATATGTGTGGAATTGTAGGGGCAATATCACACAAGAATGTTAGCGACTTTTTAGTTAATGGGCTAGAACGATTAGAGTACCGTGGCTACGATTCAGCTGGCATAGCTTTGCTTTCTGACAAAATTACTAGAGTTCGTTCGACAGGTAGAGTTTCAGCGATTAGAGATAAATTAAAAAATCAAAACCTTAGTGGTCTGCTAGGAATAGGACATACAAGATGGGCAACTCATGGGGGAGTCACGGAAAGTAATGCCCATCCCCATATATCTAGAAATAAAATCGCAGTTGTTCATAACGGCATCATTGAAAATCATGAAGCCCAAAGTGAACGATTAAAAAAATATGGTTATGAGTTTACTTCTGAAACAGATACAGAGGTGATAGCACACCTTATTCATTATTATTATGAAGATACAAAGGATTTGCTTAAAGCTACTTTTTTGGCAATAAAAGATCTAGATGGGGCGTTTGCAATAGCAGTAATTGCCGTTGATAAAAAAGACCAATTAATTTGTGCAAGGAAAGGCTGCCCCTTATTAATTGGTGTTGGAAAAAAAGAAAATTTCATTGCATCAGATGCTTCTGCAATTATTGCCTCAACAAAAAATATTATTTATTTAGAAGATGGCGATATAGCTAACCTAACAGTTGAAGGATTAGAAATATATGATAAATCGTTAAAGCCAACTAAACGAAAGCTACATAAAAGTTCATTAGATGAAGGAAGCATGGACCTTGGCCCTTATGATCATTTCATGCAGAAAGAAATTTATGAACAACCAAAAGCGCTCGGAGATACTATTGAGGCAGTTATTGATAATAATGCTTTTGAGATAGAGCTTTTAGGAAAAAATGCAAAGAAAACTCTAGCTGACGTAAACAGTATTCTAATATTAGCTGCAGGTACTAGCTACTATGCAGGTCTTACAGCAAAATATTGGATTGAAAGCATTGCAAAAATTCCTGTCAACGTTGAAATTGCTAGTGAATACCGTTATAGGTCTTCAGTACCCAATGTAAATCAGTTGGTAATTACTATATCTCAATCAGGGGAAACGTTAGATACAATTGAGTCATTAAAACATGCAAAAGTAATGGGGCATAAAAAAACGCTGACAATATGCAATGTTCAGGATAGTGCTATTGTTAGAGAGTCTCAATTAGTACTCTATACTAGGGCAGGAATGGAGATTGGGGTCGCTTCCACTAAAGCATTTACAACTCAACTTGCATCATTGTTTGTCCTAACAATAATACTAGGAAAGATTAATAATCGTATTACAAAAAAACAGGAAAAAGAGTATCTGTCAGAATTAAGATTATTATCTGGAAACATTCAACATGCATTAAACCTAGAGCCACAAATAAAAGAGTGGTCAAAACAGTTTGCAGAGAAAAATAATGCTTTATTTTTAGGAAGGGGCATTCACTATCCTATAGCATTAGAAGGAGCGCTAAAGTTAAAAGAAATATCATATATTCATGCTGAAGCTTACCCAGCAGGAGAATTAAAACATGGGCCGCTTGCATTGGTGGATAAAGACATGCCAGTTGTGGTGATTGCCCCGAACGACTCCTTATTAGAGAAAGTAAAATCTAATATGCAAGAAGTAAAAGCGCGAGGAGGAATATTATATGTATTTGCTGACGGAGACAGTCATTTTCATCAACAGGAAGATATAAAAGTAATACGGACCCCAAGACATACCGGTGTACTTTCACCAATAGTGCATGCTATCCCAGTGCAGCTACTTGCTTATCACGTTGCGTTAATTAAGAAAACTGACGTAGATAAACCAAGGAATTTAGCAAAGTCAGTCAC
>Ga0115555_1003602_pt1 | contig 9990 bp, 20 predicted proteins | sample COGITO_mtgs_1104_2_FD_87285 | JGI IMG/M metagenome (GOLD analysis project Ga0115555, IMG submission 87285) | Pelagic marine microbial communities from North Sea - COGITO_mtgs_110407 | ecosystem: Environmental > Aquatic > Marine > Epipelagic | place: Germany:Helgoland, sampling site Kabeltonne...
AGCACACACACGCATGGTAAAGCACACGACGGATTCGTTGTACATCCGTCGTACATTTAGTATAATATACACACTTAAAGGCGTTTGAATGCTCCTATGTTCAGTACGCATATCTGCCCTGTTGACAATGCATAAATAATATATATAATAAAGATATGAGAGATTCAAAAGCAATAACAGAAGCAATAGCCAAAAAGCAGAGGGCATCCAAAGAGAAGCTCCTGCAAAGACATCTTCGTACAGAAGTGAACACCGGTGCGAGTGGTACACAGAAGTATGTGATCAAGTCAGGCGCCAATGCCGGCAAGGTGGCCGAAGGCTTCCAGAAAAGCTAATAACATAATACCATTATATTACCAATTACAACCTGCAGTAAATACTATCGTGAGCAAGGACATGGAACGAAAAATTATTATATTACTGACATTGATTTTGATCGGTATCGGTGCGACCAGTTGTGCCAAACCAAAGGTCAACACCGTACCAACCGAGATGGACACGATTGGTAAACTCGACGCCATCAGCACCGTATTGGGTTGTATGTTTGCTCCTGCCGACTGCCAGGCCAAGAAAGACCTGGGAAAGACGGAAGAGGACAAGTAATGATTGAATTCATATGTGAGCTTTGTGGCTGTGAACAGCACTGCAAGAGATCATGTGGCCAGTGCCAGGACTGCCCCGATTGCCAGTGCAAACAGTGTAAGAACGAGTCTCAATCCCAATAAATACATCTGCAAGACAATATAGGAGGATCATTATGAATCCGATTAAATGGGTAAAAGATAGACTAGACGAAAGAACATCATGGGATGGCGCTGTGCTTATAGCAGTAGGCGTTGTTGTGTTGATTGCAGGACCTATAGCCAAGTTAGCGGCGTGGGGAGCAATTGGTTATGGTGCGTGGACTCTATACAAAAGGGAGAAGTAGTATGAAATTCAAACTACCAAAGATGCCTGACATTATTGGCAATGCCAATAAACTTGGCAAAGCTATCGGCAAGGAAGTTAGTAGCAAGATCAAAGGGGCAGTCAAAGGACTTAAAGGATTAAACCCTTTTAAGAAGTAATAGATATGGAGGTGGCCTTATGTACAACTGGTTCAAAAACCTTATTGATGCATATGACAAGATGTTTGTTATTGAGAAACCCAAGAAACCGATAGTTTATAAGATCGGTAACAAGAAATACATCAGGACTAAAAGGATAAGCAAACGTTCTGTTGGACGAGTGAAATACATCAAACAAGGTGAGGGAGAATAAATTATGTGGGGCTGGTTAAAACATTTAGTAGGACCAAAAGCAGAACCTAAGCGTGCAAGAGAGAATGGCAGATACAAAGCAGACGACAAGTCTACCGCGGATGTCAACGAGGCATGGGTAGGCGGCGAGGCACCTACGCCTAAAAAAGAAACAAAAGCTGTGGCAAAGAAAGTGAAACAGCGAAAGGGAGCGAACGGTCAACCGATTGGGTAGAGTATGAAAATTAGCGACAACACATCAATATCAATGCCCATGAAGAATTTAATTTCTATAATGGCCGCTGTTGCTGTTGGTGTGTGGGCTTACTTTGGAGTTATCGAAAGACTAACACTTATCGAAATGCGTAACGCATCGCTGACAAAAGATCTAGAACATGCCGAAGAGCAACTTACAGCAGACATTGAAAAGAACAACGAATTCAGGATCAAGTATCCTAGGGGTGAGTTGGGTCAGAGTTCACAGGACATAGAACAGTTCATGTTGATAGAAGACCTGTACAAAAGTTTTGAGAGAATGCAGAAACACCTGGATGCGATGTCCAACAACAAGATAAACATAGAGTTCCTGAACGAGCAGATGGACAAAGCAGTGGATAACATCGAGAAATTGAAAGATGCTGACAGGGATATCAAATATGAAAATGGGAATGGGAAACAATAATGATTGAAACAGTATTCGCACTGTTGATGTTTGTTGGCGGCGAGATCAAGGAACACAGGATCCAAGACTCCATGGCCAAGTGCCTGAGAGGTAAGCGTACTGCTGAAAGGCAATACAATGCAAACGTCAAATACCAATGCATCAAAACAAAAGCAGAGACAGAGATCTACCTGGGCGAGAAGTCCATCCTAAAGATAATCCTAAACTAATATACAGTATGTACAGTTTGTAAATTTTGTAAATTTAAATTTACAAAACATTTACATCGTTTACAGCGTATGACTTGATTTTCTACAGTTTTAGTGTATTATTTACTATAAGTAAATTTACAAACATTAATTTACAAAAGGAACAAAACAATGTACGAAGACAAAAATAAAAGTAAAAAGGTTTACGTTGAAAGCAAATGTGTTTCTCGTGACGACTGTTGTTGGGATGAAACACCTGAGATGATCACAGAAGTCGTGGCTGTAAATAGCACTCCCATGATGGAGACCACATCAGATACTGTACAACAGGCAAGTTAATATATACGTACATGTCAATAGATTGGAACTCCGGTAGATGGGATGACGTTGTTAGACCTTACTCGCAAGAGGACGTAAAGAGGTTGAGCGGTACCGCAAACATCAAATACACTTTGGCCGAGGACGGCTCTAATAAACTCTGGGATAAGTTAAACAACTTGCCCTACGTGAGTGCCTTGGGTGCCCTCACAGGTAACCAAGCACTACAACAGGCCAAGGCCGGACTAGATGCAGTATATCTTTCTGGATGGCAAGTGGCGGCAGATGCAAACTCGTCAGATGAGATGTATCCTGATCAGTCGTTGTACAACACCGAGAGTGTACCAAACGTTATCAAGAAGATCAACAACACATTCATACGTGCAGACCAGATACAAACAATGGAAGGCACAGGAGACACAGATTATTTCTTACCGATAGTCGCAGATGCCGAATCAGGGTTTGGTGGGGTGCTGAACACACACGAACTATTCAAACACATGATCAGGGAAGGTGCGGCAGGCATACACCTCGAGGATCAGCTGTCGTCTGCAAAGAAATGCGGACACATGGGTGGTAAGGTTTTGGTGCCAACTTCCGAGATGATCCAGAAACTGATAGCGGCAAGACTGGCCGCGGACACAATGGGCGTGCCGACTGTTATCATCGCGAGGACAGATTCACTTGCAGGTAACTTGATTACTAGCGACCACGACGACACAGATAAAAAATTCATAACAGGTGAACGCACAGCAGAGGGCTTCTACAGGACCAATGCTGGCATGGAACAGGCCATTGCACGTGGACTTGCGTATGCACCGTACTGTGATCTAATATGGATGGAAACAGGTAACCCGGACATAGGAGAAGCCAAAGAGTTCTGCACGGAAGTGCGTAAGAAGTTTCCAAACAAGATGTTTGCCTACAACTGTTCTCCGTCATTCAACTGGAAGGCCAAACTATCAGACACACAGATAAGAAGTTTTAAAGATGAGTTGGGCGAGATCGGTTGTAAGTTTCAGTTCATCACACTTGCAGGATTCCATTCGCTGAACCACAGCATGTTTGATCTATCTCGGAAATACAAAGAGACAGGAATGACTGCGTTCGTTGAACTACAACAGAAAGAGTTTGCGTCACAGGTTGATGGATTTACAGCAGTCAAACACCAGAGAGAAGTAGGTGCAGGATACTTCGACGAGATAGCGAAAGTCGTCACAGGAAGTAATACTTTGAGTGCTCTAGAAGGTTCTACCGAAGAAGAACAATTCAATTAAATTTTAGTTAGACCGGGGTTGATATACCAAGGAAGGTGCCGACTATGGGTTCTGTGTCTCGCCTTCTTCTGCTTTGGCCGAGTGTCCGGCCTTTTCTTGGTTGGGTAAACCACCACAGGCACAAAGGCATCTGCCGGTCTTTCACCAAACACCTTGGTTGCTATGATGTACAATGCCATTGCCGTGTGTTGTCCGTCCCAAGCGACATACCTACCATGGTCTTTGTACACCTGTATGGGCATCACTATTGCTTCGCTGAAGTGTCGTAGGATATTTGTGATGTGTTCCATGCTGGGACTTCTCTGCATTGTGGTATCGATCCGGATATCTTTCATGGAAATTTGTACTGCTTCACATAGATGTAAATCTGCGAATTTTTTCCAATCTGTATTTGTTCTTTTGAATTCATCTACAACTGCTGTGAGTGTGCTGTTATACCCAGGTGAAACATCCAATGCTTGTTTGAGCCTATTGTTGAGTGTGATCAAATTAGCTTTTAAACGTTTTTTCGTCGGTGGATCTTTTCTGTTTTGTTTTTCTTTCTTGCATAGGAATGTGGTGAAGCACCAGTCGGCATCGATGATGGTGACCGAAAATCCTAGTGCCTTTAGCACACCCTGATACCAATCTACGGACTCTATGTACATCACATTCCTAAGTTGTTTTTGTTTTTGTTCTATTTGCTCTTTAGACACGCCCAGTTGCATCTTTTGGTCGTGATACAGTCGGGTCATTTTGGCATCAACTCTTGTTTTCTCACTCAGTATCATTGTGCCGCCATCTTTCAAACTGTCAACCATGGATGTTAGATAACTCTCTTTGTCCTTGACAAAGTGCAACGTCCAGTTACACAAGATCATGTCATACTGGCCATGGGGTAGCTGATCACTCACAACATAGTTTGCTATGTGTTTGGGTGCAAGGTCAATCATGTGCCTGCTGTTGTCAACACCGTGTAAGTTGGTGAAACCTTGTGCGTGGAGTTTTTTCAATGTGTGTCCGGTGGCACACCCTACATCGATTATCTTAGATTGTTTATCTAGATTTAATGTACAATATCTTGTACACTTGTCCGTTACTGCTTCGTAATCTGGTATGTGTTGCCTGGCGTGTTCAACAAACACAGGAGCAACATTTTCGTCAAACTTCCAGTCCTTAGGACCAGTCAACCCATTTTTCATTCCACACCTCTGGTTTTTTATGTATTTCATTGAATAAAGTTGGTCCGGAAACTTTGGCATCTCGTGTTCCCTCTACTACAAAAAACCCGGGACTTTCTCTGAACATGCCTATGTCCGCTGGCATGACTTCCTTGAAGTATTCGTAGCTGTCCGTGTTGGATGAGAAGCCATTCATTTTCATAAGCAGTTGGACTGCTTTCATGCTAGGGTGTGCCGACGAACAATACACGCTTCCATTTTTTCCAGCGGTCTGTGTTAGCACGTCCTCTTGCCATTCCTGATAGGGAATATCATATTCCAACTTCTTCCATAGTTCATCAGATATTTCGTGATGATTGTCTATCCACATCACCCTGGGTTGTCTCCAGTTTGTGGCCATATGGTCACAACGTTTGCATAGATTTTCAAGGAACCATGCGTTGTCGATCTGGCTTAGAGTCACACCCCAACAAAAGATAATATCGTATTTCTCTTTGTGGTTCGCAAAATAATCTTCCACGCTTGAATTAATAATTTCCCATGGCTCGCCTGCGTGATATTTCTGCATCAACTCCGTTCCCTTGTCTGCGAAATCCTTTATCATTTCAACACCTGTGTACTTTGTTGCACCATGATTTAAACACCAGTCCCCTGTCTGGGAAATGTATGATCCTATGTCCAGTACGGATTTGCCTGCTATCAGTTCTGGTGGCAGTAGGCGTTGATGTTTGTGCAAGGTTTTTTGGTCGTTTATGATGAAACCAATTCTCTCTGGTTTATTCTTTCGCCAATCAACATCTAGAAACTCTTGGTTGAAATTTTTCATTTTTCTCCTTTTTTTGATTTAAAACTGTTAGTGTTAATTTTATCCTATATCTGACAATATGTCAACCATGTGCAGTTGTAATTATTTCGTTTGGTGGTGCGTTAATAGTTTCATCAAACATAGTCCATTATGTATTTTTTGTTACTGTGTATCCCGACTGTGCCGCCTTGCCTGAAATCTTGTTTCCCGGGAAAGGCCTCTGGCATGCTGGCTTTCCAGTGGGCCATGGTGTTCTCCCATATCTGCACAGACTTGAATCCGTCCTTCTTGGCCATGTCGGCAATGTCTAGAAACGTGTGATGGGTTCCGGCCAACTTGTTTTTTCCATTTTGTGTTCTTGCGTCCTTGTGTATCGCCGGGTCGCGACCACTGGCCTCACAGAACTCCGTGTAGTAGGGTCCATGGGGATTTTCAATGAACTGATCAAAGAAGTCCTGGTCCTTGCCGGGATAATGCTGTTTGATGTGGTTTGCCAGCATGTGGCACTGCTTTATATACAGTTCCGGCATCTCCGGTGCATAGTAAAAGAATTCAAACTCGCTGATGGTACCCCTGTACAGTTCGAATGTCTTGTCGTGGAACCTGTGATAGATTTTTCCCGCACTCAGATAAAGATGTGGCTTTTCCAGAGCAACGATGACCCCTGTGCTACTGTCAGTGATGTTACAGGTGTGTATGGTTTGCCAGTCGAAGTCACAGGGTGTGAAGAACCCGTTGGTTCCTGTGAAGTGTTTTGATTCTGCCGTTTGCTCACCGTAGTACTTGCCGTACATCTTCGAGGTCACTTCCACTGTTCTTATCTTTACATTGGGATTTTTAAGTCTCTTGTATTCATTTGCCAGTGGCAACAGCCAGTCGTGGTATTCGGCATTCCTGTAGGGATTCATCTTCCAGTGTAGTAATAGCAGTTCGTCTATGGGGATATTGTGCTTGGCGAATGATCTCAGCACATGATGTGAATCACTTCCGCCACTGTACCACAGGCACAGTTTCCTGTATTTCTGTCTTAGCTGTAAACAACGATGGTGCAACAGTTCGTTCCATGTCTGCTTGGGTTCCGCGGACCAGTCATGTCGATCGTAGGTGTGGTCATAGAAGTACCATCTGAATTCTCGCTTGGAGCGAACTATCTCCTCCCATGCATCTAGTTGATTGTAAATGTGTTTGCCGCCTACCACCCAGTGTGGTATGTTCATTGCATCCATGTGTATATTTAATGGCCAGTGTTTCGTGTGGAGAGTATTCCGGAGACTGTCGTCCTATCCCCGAGCGATTACTTGAAGTCGCTTCTTACTATGTGTTTTCTCAGTGCCCGCACAAGTTCTTCTATCTTGTCTATGCAACCGATCAGATCCCTGTCGGTGATGTATTTGGATCTCTCTTTCATCTTGTCGTACTCCTTTAGGGAGATCTGCACCATCGGTGAGTAGTCTTTTTTACCTTCGTTCTCGTATGATAAGTCTTCTGATCTGTCGTCTGTCATGTTACTCCTTGTTGTCGTCGTCTCTGGTCGTGATTATTTTATCAACTAGTCCATACGCTACGGCTTCTTCCGCGTTCATGAACTTGTCCCGTTCCATGTCGTCCTTCAATTTCTGTAGGGGTTGTCCTGTGTTCTTCTCGTAGATCTCTGTGAGCTCTCGCTTCCATCTCAACAGTTCGTTTGCCCTGATCTCAACGTCTGTCGCCTGTCCGCTCGCCCCGCCCAGTGGTTGATGTATCATGTGCCTTGCGTGGGGTAGCATGTATCGTTTGCCCTTGGCACCCGCACTTGCTAGGAGTGAGCCCATAGAACAAGCCTGGCCCACCACTATTGTTTGTATGTCTGATCTCACATACTGCATGGTATCATAGATAGCCATACCTGCCGTTACCAGTCCGCCCGGCGAATTGATATAAAGTATTATATCCTTCGTGGCATCTTGTGATTCCAAGAATAACAGTTGGGCACAAAGCACTGAAGCGGTGTGTTCCTCTATCGGTCCTTCCAACATGATGATTCTATCCTTGAGTAACCTACTGAAAATATCGTAGCTTCTCTCGCCTTTGATGTCTGTTCTATCACTATTGGTGTAAGTGGCATATAACATAATAATACACTATAAGTGTGTTCATGTCAACCACCGATATCTGGTGTTATAATGCCACTGCTGTTGCTGTTGTTACAGGTGTGCTATCACGCCCATGATCACGAAGAAGGCCACGAACGCCCATGTGTCCAGCCTGTACCTCTCCACCAGGTTGTACCGTTCTCGATCACTCACTAGATCTGCACGGGCATGATGTAGGTCCGGCCGTCCACTTCTATGGTGGTGGTTATGGCCCAGTCGTGCTTACGCCAGTCCTGCTGTTGCTTGGGTGCTTGTCCGTCAGCGGTCTGGTTGCTGACCCTCTTGTTCTTTGATGGTTTGCTCAACCATTCGTTCTCTTGGTCCGTGTATATCATTCGTTGTTCCTGGTTTGATCTGGGTACCCAGAGGATGATCTAGTCTCCCGTCACATCCTCTGATACATGTAATTATACACGAGTGGCGCATCACCTGTCTACTGGAAACGCAGGTCTGGTGTGCGATCGTGTGGGCGTTGCGTCCGCGTTTTTTTAGCGTTTTTTTTAGAGCGTGGCCCCTATTCTGATCGGGGGTGTTGTAGCGTGTCCAGCCGTAGCAGTTCCGCTATTGTGCTCGTGATCTCTGACTGCACGTGTGCCATGTCCAGGTACACACGTTGTCTCAATGGCTCCGTGGCGTACTCCAGCTGTGCCAACAACTCCCACAGGTTCAGTGTGAGTCTGAGCAGTTGTTCACGCAGTTCGAACACCGCATAGGTGTTGTCATGGAACGCATATGTGGCCGTGGTGAGTATCGTGAGTGTGAGCAGTACACGGAGGAGCATGTGGGTCCTCATTTTTTCCTGTGCGTAAATTTTTTGATCCTGAGGAACACCCAGGCCAGGCCCGTTTTGACTTCGGCCAGATCCTTGTGTAAGCAACCCGCACGCCATGAACTGAAGAAGGCCAGCACGGTGCCCCAAGCGAACAGGAACAGGCACACGTAAGCAATGATGACAACAGCAGTGATCATATGATGGTCCCATTGAGTCTGCCCAGTATGACGGCTATCGCCACGGCCGTCACGAACAGGGCGGTGAGGATCACGGCCAGATCTACCATACGTACACTCCCATGTAGAAAGCAATCAACACTGTTACGCCGATGGTGAGTGTGGTACGCATACTAGTACTTATCGCCCCACACGACGGGATCGCTAATCTGGTAGGTCCTTGAACCGACTCCTGGGCGTCCAGTACTTCTTGCCGGCGAATGTCTTCATGTGCTGTGTGTGTCCGTCTTTGAGTTTACGACCCTTTTTCCATGCATGTTGTTTGGGTGCTTTGTATCTCGGTGCTTTGTACACTGTGCGTTTGGCCGTTTTGAACTTGAATGGTTTATGGGTGCTCTTGCGTGAACGTCTAGGACTCGTGGTGCCATGCATGGCAGACACTGTGACGAATGCCATCAGTAGATATAGAGGCCATAGCCATATGGCACTCACAAGCACAACGAACAGTAAGAACCATTTAAAAGGTGACATGCCCCATTATAGCACAGTTACAAGATCTGTCGACCTGGTATGGCGACCTTAGAAAATTGCTGTGCATTTTTTCAATACCCCGGGTATTTTACCGTTGCCCTACCAGTTCTGCAACCATGCTCAAAAAATACACTGCGACCGGTGGCCGGATCTTTTCCTTTTCCTTTACCAAGACCAACCCCGTCAAGTGTGATGCGAGCCCCGTCATCGCACTCCCGACCCGATTGACTGTGCCCCGGCCCGTGCTCGACTGAGAGCATGACCGAGGAGTTGAACCGTGCAATCCATAATCTTAAAGCCCATCCGTGCCGTACAGTACACGCCCAGCGACCCCACACTAAAAGCCCTGTTCACACAAGTACCACTCACCCGCCCACATCCGTTTCAAAACATATAGCCAAGCCAAAGCCTACTGCATAAAACATTCACTCAACTACAAGTCAAGTTGGGTGCTAACCACAGTCAATCACTGTGCCTAATATCCGTACATTATAACACCACATAACACATTAGTCGTATTCATCTAGTGTGTTATGTTCTATCCATATGGTCAGGCGGCGGTGCTTGGTAAAGGAGAAGTGCGGCAGGATCAGAGCCAGAATGGCAGACACTTACCAACGCTTACCAACGGCCCAGACCAAACCAAAATCCAAAGGATCTCACATGTGATTTCCCCTACCAACGCTTACCAAGATCTGTGCTCGCGGTGCG
>Ga0115555_1003612_pt1 | contig 9975 bp, 7 predicted proteins | sample COGITO_mtgs_1104_2_FD_87285 | JGI IMG/M metagenome (GOLD analysis project Ga0115555, IMG submission 87285) | Pelagic marine microbial communities from North Sea - COGITO_mtgs_110407 | ecosystem: Environmental > Aquatic > Marine > Epipelagic | place: Germany:Helgoland, sampling site Kabeltonne...
TATTCCAACTACAAGTAATGAACCCAGCTGCTCACTCCAACCTGCATAACCAAATACAGCTAGCATAATTGTTCCAAAAACGCCACCTATACCATGAACAGCAAATACATCTAATGTATCGTCAATCTTGAAAAACCCTTTTATTACTTCACACATAATTTGACATAAGATACCTGCAATTCCACCAATGATCATAGCTTCAACAGGAGATACCCATCCCGAAGCAGGAGTGATAGAGGCTAATCCTGCAATTGTACCAGTTACAAGGCCAACCAGGGAGGATTTCCCATATTTTATTCGTTCATATAATGCCCAAGTTAATGATGCTGATGCTGCTGAAATGTGTGTAACGGTTATAGCCATTGCCGCACCACCATCAGCGGCTAATTGGGATCCACCATTAAAGCCAAACCATCCAACCCATAGCATTGCAGCTCCAAGCATTACATAACCAGGATTATGAGGTGGAACATTTTTATTTAATCTTGGCCCAAGTGCAATTGCGATTACAAGCGCAGCTATTCCAGCAGTTTCATGTACAACAATACCACCTGCAAAGTCTTTAACGCCGTTTGCAAATAATGCACCGTCTGCTCCCGACAAAAGACCTCCACCCCAAATCCAATGAGTAACAGGCGCATATACTAAGATCATCCATAATGCTGAAAAGGTTAGCACAAAAGAGAAAGATACTCTCTCAACATATGCGCCAACTATTAGTGCTGGGGTAATTATTGCAAATGTCATTTGAAATGCAAAAAATAAAACCTCAGGAATTGTGCCAGATAAAGTATCAGAACTTATCCCTGTCAAAAACATTTTCCCAGTACCACCCCAAAAAAGGTTTCCTTCACCAAAGGCTATTGAATATCCAAAAGTGAGCCATAATATCGACATTAAACATGCTATAGCAAAGCATTGCATAAAGACCGAAAGAACGTTTCTTGCTCTAACGAGTCCGCCATAAAATAATGCTAATCCAGGTAAAGTCATAAACAAGACAAGAGCAGTTGCTACCATTATCCAAGCTGTATCTGCGCCATTCATAATAAATCCTCCAAATGTTTGTTTCCATTTGTAGAAAAACTTGTTCCTTATAAAGATTAAACGCGATCATCTTTGTTGGGATGTATAAATTGTCTATAAATTAGGCACATATATGGTCGTGTGTTGATTAATTGTGCGCTTTATGTACTTTATGCATGTTCATTTAATTTTTGTAAAATTAACCTAATTGCATGATCGGTTGCTTTTTTTCTCACATTGTCCCGCCCGATAGCGCCAAAATATTTTGTAGTAGAGCTTATTGAACCATTCTTAATTGCTAAACCAAAGCAAACGGTGCCTTCTTCTTTATGTTCAGAACCACCTGGGCCTGCGATACCTGTAATAGATAAAGTTAAATTAGCTATAGAGTTTTCTAAAGATCCTATGGCCATTTCAATTGCTACTTGTTCGCTTACTGCTCCAAATGATCTTAATGTAGTTTGTTTTACGTTAAGCATATCAATTTTTGCATCATTAGAATAAGTTATGAATCCTCTGTCATAAAAGTTTGAAGATCCAGGAATAGCGGTCAATTCACTAGAAATCATCCCGGCGGTACAGCTTTCGGCAGTAGTTATTCGCCAGCCAAGTTTTTGTGTGAGTTTGAGTATTTTTTCTAGGTTAGTCATGACAATAATCCAAAAAATAAAATAATAGTTAAACATAATGCAGAGAAAATTCCTGCTAGAATATCATCAAACATTACTCCAAATGGTGTCGATATCTGGTCTGCCCAACTTATTGGCCATGGTTTTATTATGTCAAAAAAACGAAATAGAATAAAAGAAGACAAAAAGATAAGTATAATATCCATCGAATAAGTTTCGCTATTTATATTTATATTAAATACGTTTCTAGATATTGAAGTGTGAAATTTTTCGTTTGATGTAATAATAAACAATGGTGTAAATGTAATCCACTGTCCAACAACCTCATCTATAACAATTTCACTTGGGTCATGTTCAGATTTTTCTTTTGTTTCGATAAGGGTTGCAAGCCAGCCAAGAATAAAAACTAATGTGCTTATAATTAATAAGTACAATACGTTTAATTCAATTATTAAAAAAATGTAAATGAATGGTAGGGCTCCTAATGACCCCCAAGTTCCAGGAGCGGGCTTCAAGAGGCCAATGTAGAACCATGTTGCAATAAAGCGCATCATTTTCTAATCAATGTCGCTGTTGCTTGAGCTGCTATGCCTTCATTTCTTCCTGTAAAACCTAATTTTTCTGTTGTTGTGGCTTTGATAGATATATTCTCAACATTAACATTGGTTATTTTAGAAATATTTTCACACATTTTTTTTGCATAAGGGCCAATTTTTGGAGTTTCGCAGATTATTGTGCAATCTATATGATTTATATAAAATTCACGTTCGCTGCATAATAATACAGCTTTTCGAAGAAATATATCAGAGGAAGCATTTTTCCATTTTTGATCTGATGGTGGAAACCATTGCCCAATATCTCCTTCACTCAAGGCGCCAAAAATGGCATCAGTTATTGCATGCATGGCTACATCAGCATCTGAATGGCCCATTAATGCATTTGTGTGAGCTATCTCTATCCCATTCAAAACTACTTGGTTTCCCACTCCAAGGGCGTGCACGTCAAAACCATTACCAACTCTTATATCCATGGTGTTTCCTAAAATTTGTTTTGCTAAATCAAAATCTTCAAGGGTTGTAATTTTTATATTTCTTTCAGTACCTAAAATTGGCTTAACTTCAATTCCAGCAGACTGTGCTATCGCTACGTCATCTGTTGCTGACATATCTGCATTTTTATATGCATTATATATTTGATTTAATTTAAATGCTTGTGGCGTTTGTGCTTTCCAAATCATATTACGAGGAATATTTTTTTGAATTTTATCTTTTGTGATAGACCATAATGTATCGGCTACTGGTAAGGCCAAAAAACAAGCATCATTATCTTCTAAGCCAGTAATAATTCGGTCGAGTGCGTCAATAGGAAGACACGGTCGAGCGCCATCATGTATCAAGACATAATCGCTTGATGCGGCTTTTATACCTTCAAATACACTTTCTGACCTAGTTGCACCACCATGCACTGGTTCTGAAAGTCTATTATCATTTATTTTTGTTACCATATTAATGTATAGTTTCGTATCGTCTTCATGAATTACGCATACTATTTCACTTATTGCTTTATGAGAGAGCAGTGACTCAATTGTATGTTGTAAAATTGGTTTTTGGCCAATTTTGCGGTACTGTTTTGGTACTCCACTTCCAGCGCGAGTACCTCGGCCTGCGGCTACTATTATGGCTGTTATAGAGTTCATGCATTCGTTTATAGAACGAAACATTATCGATGCAAGTTACTTTAAACTTGTCATTAAAATTCTTAATGCCTATTAATTAGTCATGAGTTCATTAATGATCGGAAAACAGGCAATATCGCCTCCCGTTTTATTATCTCCGTTAGCGGGTATTACAGACTTACCATATAGAAATCTTGTTTCTAGTTTTGGGGCAGGTCTTGTAGTTTCCGAAATGGTTGCAAGTCATGAAATTATGCAAAAAGGTAAAGATGCGCGCGCAAGAGCTGAGTTAGGATTTAACGTTGAAGGAACATCCGTTCAAATCGCGGGAAGAGATGCTTATTGGATGTCTGAATGTGCAAAATTAATACAAGGAAATGGCGCTAAGATAATCGATATTAACATGGGATGCCCGGCTAAAAGTGTAGTTAATGGAGCCTCAGGCTCGGCATTAATGCGAACGCCAGACCTAGCACTTCAATTAATTGAGGCCGTTGTAAATGCTGTTGATATACCTGTAACATTAAAGACTAGATTGGGATGGGATCACAATGATTTGAATGCAGCTGACTTGTCTATTAGAGCAGAAAAAATTGGTATCCAAATGATTACAATTCATGGGAGAACAAGATGCCAATTTTATAAAGGTAATGCAGATTGGAAAAAAATTCGTGAAGTGAAAGAGTCTGTTGATATACCTGTTATTGCTAATGGTGATATTGTTGACAGCGCATCTGCAAAATTAGCTATGAAACATTCAAAAGCTGATGGTGTAATGATTGGTAGAGGTGCTCAAGGCAAGCCATGGCTGTTATCCCAAATAGCCTCAGAAATATTCAACACCAAACCACCCGAAATACCTTCAGGAAATAAATTACTTAATATGATATCAATGCATTACACTGAAATGTTAAACTTTTATGGTGAGCGACATGGAAATAAAGTCGCAAGAAAACATCTGGGATGGTATATGGATTATATAGGTGTCAGTTCTATTGATAAAAGGGCATTACAAACAGAAACAGACCCCCAAAAAGTCCTCAAAATGATTTCTTTATTATCTGCAGAGGAGCCTAGTAAGTGCCAATGATTGATTTTAATCACGTTTGGAATACAATTCCTTTTCCTGCATTCATTATTAATTCAGAATTCAAAATAATTGAGGGTAATTCATCTGCCGAACAAATAATTCATACATCTCGAAAACAAATGTTTGGAAAAGAGTTAGGAGTTTTTTTTGGTATAAATTCAGTGGTTTTAGAAACGGTCAAGCAAGTAAGGCAACAGAATTCATCCCTAAGTCAATATGGAGTCGAGATTTCCACAATTGATAGGGTATCATTTGAATGTAATCTTCATATAAATCCTCTAGACAAAAATAATGAAAAATATTTACTGATTATTCAGCCAAATAGTTTTGCACAAAAAATTAACCAATCGTCAACCCAACGTACAACAGCACGTTCAGTAACTGCAATGGCCTCAATGCTTGCACATGAAATCAGAAATCCTCTTGCTGGGATTTCTGGTGCTGCGCAGCTTTTGGCAATGAATGCGAATGATGATGACGTTGAATTGGCTGATATGATAGGTCAGGAAACAAAAAGAATTGGAACATTAGTCGATAGATTTGAAGTATTTTCAGATATTCGACCAGCACTAAGAGATGCGTATAACATTCATGACGTTTTAGACAGAGCAATAAGATCATCATCTGCTGGCTTTGCGTCAACAATAAAGTTCACAAAACAATATGATCCATCATTGCCTGATGCATCTGGTGATGCAGATCAAATGCTGCAAGTTTTTCAAAATATCTTAAAGAACGCATGTGAAGCAATTCAAAAAGATCGTGGAAAAATAGTGATTTGCACATCTTATAATTCTGGAGTGAGATATACTATTTCTGGAAATCAGTCAGAAATACTGCCGCTTCAAATAGAAATAATTGATAATGGTAAAGGTATTCCTGGAAATATAATTGATGAAATTTTTGAACCCTTTGTTTCATCAAAAGTTAATGGAACAGGTCTAGGCTTAGCATTTGTCTCAAAAATTGTAACTAGTCATGGTGGTTTGATTGAATGTACCACAGATCATCCTGGAACCAAATTTACTTTACGCCTTCCTATATGGAAAAAATCTGCAGAGGATAGAATATAATGGATGGAACAATATTAGTTGCCGATGATGATCGAACAATAAGGGCAGTATTAACCCAAGCACTAACCCGTGCTGGGTGTAAAGTGAGAGCAACTGGAAGTATAGAAACATTATGGCGTTGGATAGATGAGGGTGATGGTGATGTTGTAATTTCTGATGTTAATTTACCAGATGGTGATGGGTTGGAAATGTTACCAGCTATTAAGCGTAAACGAAAAGATTTACCCGTTATAATTATTTCAGCTCAAAATACTGTAATTACTGCAATTAAAGCTTCTGAATTAGGTGCTTATGATTATTTACCTAAGCCATTTGATTTAAAAAAATTATTATCAAAGGTTAATAAAGCATTATCGAACCAAGGATCAAACAATAATATTATCCAGCAAGATGGGGCTGTTGATCAAGAATTGCCTCTAATTGGCTCTTCTCCACTTATGCAGGATGTTTACAGGTTTTTAGCGCGTGTATTACATACCGATCTTTCAACTATTATTACGGGTGAGAGTGGAACTGGTAAAGATCTATTGGCTCATACTATGCATGATTTGGGGCCAAGAGCACCTATGGACTTTGTTCGTATTAACATATCTTCATCGAATATAGATAAGATAGAAGGAACTTTAATAGGTGGCAAAGAAGATCTGAATATATCTCCAGCATCGAAGAGTTCAACTATTTACTTTGATGAAATTTCTGAAATGTCTGATGAAACCCAATTGCAATTATTAGATCTATTGAGATCAGATGCAGTTATAAACAAAAATTATAGATTTATCTCATCATCTAGGCTGTCATTACAAAATTTGATTAGCCAAGGAATTATAAGAGAAGATTTATTTTACCGTTTAAATGTTGTGAATATAAACCTCCCCCCCTTACGCGATAGGGTGGGGGATATTCCTGACTTAACAAAACATTTTTTACAGCAATCAGCATTATCAGGAATGCCAAAAAAAGTTATATCAGCTAAAGCAATACAGTTGCTTCAAAATGCGCCATGGGCTGGAAACATAAGAGAATTAGAGAACTTTATAAATAGTTTAGTAGTTTTAATTTCAGATGAAGAAATTACACCTATTCATGTTGAAGAAAATTTAAATTTAATTCCATCTGTAAATTCAAATGAATTAGACGCTGACAACGGCAAATTATCATCTTCAGTTGAAAAGCATATAAAAAGATATTTTGATCTTCATGGCGATAATTTACCTCCTCCTGGATTATATAATAGAATTTTAAAAGAAATTGAACTGCCGCTCATCGCATTATCCCTATCAGCAACCAGAGGAAATCAAATTAAAACATCCGAATTACTTGGTATTAATCGCAATACTCTAAGAAAAAAAATTAAAGATTTAGATATTGTAGTTACAAGAAGTAAAAAAATGATGTAACGATGCAACATAGTGTAGTAAATATAGAACTATAAGTAACAAAGACTTATGATGAAAAATATACTTGGCAAATTAAAGCAATGGCGTAATCGGCGTAAATTTTTAACAATTTTAGCTTGGTCTTTAATCTTACTTGGACCAATCTTAACAGGGCTTACTGTTTCAATATTACAGGGAGAATTTGGTAGTAAATTAAGTAATATTTTACGATTAATACTTCTTGCTGATGGAATTTATCTTTTAGTTGTTATTTCAATTGTTGGATATGCGGTTATGAGAATGTTTGCTGCTAGAAGAGCAAAATCAGCAGGTTCACGTTTACACATGCGCTTAAGCAGAGTTTTTGCTATTGTTGCGCTTATCCCAACTGTTCTTGTAGCAGTTTTTGCTGTTGTCACGTTAAGTATTGGCGTTGAAGGGTGGTTTTCAAAAAATGTTCAGAATGTTGTGAAATCTTCCTTATCTGCTGCAGAAGCTTATAAAAACGAACAAAGAGATGATTTGAAAATTGATTTAAGTTTTATGTCGGTAAGACTAAATGAATATAAGAAATCAAACTCATTCGTAAGTGATAGCGATTTAAGAGTGCAATTGATTTCTATTCAAAAGCTAATCCAAAGAGGATTAAAAGAAGCTTATATCATTGATAGGAACGCAAATTTGAGATCAAGGGGAGAGCTTAGCTACTTGTTTGGCTACGAAGAACCTTCAGAAGAAATAATGAAATCTGCTGAGCTTGGTGATTTAATAATAATTGAAGATTGGCCAAACAATGAATTTAGAAGCTTAATTAGATTAGAAAGTTTTGAAGATAAATATTTATACATATCTAGAACTGTTGATGGTAAAATTCTTAATCTATTAGATAAAACAATGGAATCTGCCATTACTTATAATACAATGGAGTCTCAGCGCGAAAAAATTCTTTGGTCATATGGACTTCTATATCTGGGGTTTGCAACATTTGTTATTCTATCCTCAATTCTACTTGGTATGTTGTTTGCTGAGCGATTATCAAGACCGGTGGGTCGATTAGCTGGAGCTGCACAAAGATTGGGTGCGGGTGACTTTGATGTTAAAGTGATTGAAGAAAAAGGTGATGATGAGATTGCAATGTTAAGCCGTGTATTTAATCACATGACAAAACAGGTAAAACGTCAAAGAGATGACTTAATAGCTGCAAATGATTATACGGAAAGAAGGCGTAGATTATTTGACAGTGTTTTATCTGGAGTTACTGCAGGTGTTATTGGCTTATCGTCTGATGGTAATATTGGGTTTATAAATTTAGCTGCACAAAAGTTATTAAATTTGAATTCAGATAATCATGAAGGAAAAAGTATTCAAATAGCAGTCCCTGAATTTATTGATCTATTTAGGCTGATACAGAAAAATGATAATAAAACCCAGCAACAAGAAATCAAATTAACACGTGCTGGAGCTATTGAAATTCTTTTAGTAAGGATTTCAGCAAGAATTTCTGAAAATGAGTTAGTTGAAGGGTATGTGATTACCTTTGATGATGTTACGAATCTAGTGTCAGCTCAAAGATTGGCTGCATGGGGAGATGTTGCCAGAAGAATTGCACATGAGATTAAAAATCCTTTAACTCCAATTCAGTTGTCAGCAGAACGCCTAAAGCGTAAATATTCACCAATTGTTGGCACTGAAGACAGTAACCTTTCACAATATTGTGATGTCATTATTCGCCAAACAAATGATTTAAGAAGAATTGTTGATGAATTCTCTAAATTTGCCAGAATGCCGGAACCTATTAAACGGCCAACAAATGTGACTAAGTTACTTAAAGATGTAATATTATTATTTCAGGTATCATCTCCAAAAATTAGTATAGTTTTTAATAATTTATATGATGATTTTAATGTCAGCATAGATGAAACAATGATTAATCAAGCATTTACTAATTTAATAAAAAATGCAGGTGAGGCTATTGAAAGTAAATTAAATTCACAGCCAGATCTTAAATTTGATCCTGAGATTAGAATTACTATCGATCAAATTATGAATGATCTTGAAATCACCATTGAAGACAACGGAATTGGTCTACCAAATCAAGGGCGGTCACGATTATTTGAGCCTTATGTAACCAATAGAGAAAATGGGACAGGGTTAGGTTTATCGATAGTTAAAAAAATAATTGAAGAACATAATGGATCACTGGAATTATTGGATGCATCTCCATTTTCTAAAACGGATAGTTTTGGTGCTAAAATGCGAATTGTATTTCCAAAAGAAATAATAATAGAGAATTAAAAATAGCTTTAATTAGCATAAAAGGAAAAAAATATGGGCGATATTTTAATTGTGGATGATGAAAAAGATATCCGTGAGTTAGTATCTGATATCCTAATTGATGAAGGTTATACCACGCAATTAGCAGCAAACTCTGAGGATACGTTTAAATCAATTGAAAAATCAAAACCAAAGTTAATTATTTTAGATATTTGGCTAAAAGAAAGTAAGCTAGATGGAATTGATATACTAAAACAAGTGAAATTAAATAATCCCGATATACCAGTTGTGATTATTTCAGGTCATGGAAACATTGAGATTGCTGTAGCTGCCATAAAGCAAGGTGCATATGATTTTATTGAGAAGCCATTCAATATAGATCAATTGACAGTTGTAATTGCACGAGCAATGGAAACATCTCGCCTTAGGATTGAAAATGCTGCATTTAAAATAAAAGAAATACCATCCTTTGAGTTAATTGGTAATTCGTCTGTGTTTAAAAGTTTTAATCAACAACTTGATAAAGTATCATCTGGAAATAGCCGTATTATGCTAACTGGACCGTCTGGATCAGGTAAAGAAGTTGCTGCTAGATATATTCATAAGAATTCACCACGAAAAGATTTTGCATTTGTAACTGTAAATTCTGCGTCAATGTCCTCTGAAAGAATGGAAGAATTATTATTTGGCTCCGAGTCAAATGGAAACATACAATTAGGTTTACTAGAGCAAGCCAATGGCGGTGTATTATATTTAGATGAAGTAGGCGATATGCCAATTGGCACACAATCAAAAATTCTTAGGGTATTAATAGATCAGCAATTTATGAGAA
>Ga0115555_1003620_pt1 | contig 9961 bp, 10 predicted proteins | sample COGITO_mtgs_1104_2_FD_87285 | JGI IMG/M metagenome (GOLD analysis project Ga0115555, IMG submission 87285) | Pelagic marine microbial communities from North Sea - COGITO_mtgs_110407 | ecosystem: Environmental > Aquatic > Marine > Epipelagic | place: Germany:Helgoland, sampling site Kabeltonne...
AAAAGAACGGATGTTATTCAATATCGAACACAAACTCGTGGCGGAAAAGGTGTTTTAACAATGCGATGCACTGATAAAACGGGTAAAATGGTTAAAATAATGGAAGTTGTAGATTCAGATGATTTAATTGTTATTACTGATGCGGGGGTGTTGATGCGTCAACCCGTTGGTGCAATTAGAACAATTGGTCGAGTAACACAAGGTGTTCGTTTGGTTAAATTAGATGATGGAAGCATTATTTCATCGATCACAAGAGTGATGGAAGAAGCCGAGAAAACTGAAGAGAACACAGAACCAAAAACCGTAGAAGAAACCGAAGAAGAAAAACCAAACACAGAATAAAGTTGGACCTTGAACATAAATTAAAAATAGTTCTAGAAAAAATTGAGGTTGCTAAAAAAAAATCATCCTTTAAACAAAAAGTTGAGTTAATAGCGGCGACAAAAACTAGAGATATATCACAAATAGAGAAGTGCTACAGTCTGGGTGTTACTAGCATTGGTGAAAACAGGGTTCAAGAAGCCGAAAACAAGTTTGTTGACTTCCAAGGTTTTAAAACATTAAAAAAAAGGTTTATTGGTCACCTTCAGTCGAATAAAATAAATAAGTGCCTTGATCTTTTTGATACTATTGACAGTGTCGATACTTTTAAAACAGCAAACAAGATAAACAACGCTTCTCAAAAAAGAACTCAAAAAACAGAGTGTTTAATTGAAATAAACACAAGTGGGGAGCCTCAAAAAAACGGTTTTTCACCTACTATATCCAATGAGTTGATTTCTTGTTTTTCATTACAAAATTTAGAAATTGTAGGTTTAATGACAATTGGTCCCAATACATTAGATGAAAAAAAAATCAAAAACTCATTTTCAGCACTTCGTGATTTAAAAGACAAAATAAACCAAGAACTTGGAAGAAACATTCTAAAAGAATTGTCGATGGGAATGACAAACGATTTTGAGTTGGGAGTAGAAGAGGGTTCAACAATGGTTAGAGTAGGAACAGGTCTTTTTGGTTCCAGAGATTATTAAAATTTGAAATTCTATTATTTTAATAGTAACCCGAAAACATTTGGTTTTAACAATGTTTTTCACAAAACATTATTTGGGCATACCATAAACGAAAAAAAAACAATATTTTTATAAAACCAACCGGGTTTAACAAGTTTTCTTTATCTCCCTCTAATATTTTAGGCTTAAAAAAAGCATACAACATAAAAGAAATTCATATGTATGATAGGATAAGAGGAATAGAGCACAACGTTTTAATAACCGACCACATTAATAGGTCTGGTTTGTTTTTTCTTCGAGGTCGAACCCCACACGAAGACTTCCCAATGTTTCCAGATATGTCTAAGGTTTATAAAAAAACATCTAAACTTAAAAAAACCACCGTTCAAACACTCGGTCCTAAAAGGTTTAAAACCACTGAAACACAGGAAGGTGTTGTGTTTTCAGAGTGTTGTGCTATAACAGCAACTCTTTGGCACTATGTTGGTGTAAGTGTTAAATGTTTTGGTGTTTTAGAAAATAAGAATTAAATCTGGTTAAAGTTTTTTTGACCTCACGACCCAAAAAGGTTCGTACATCGGTTTTACCATTGAAGAGCCAACAATAACCCCATAAACCCAATTTGCTATCCACAAAGCAAATATAAAAGGAAGTAAAACGTTAATAATTAAACCAAATAAGGCAAAAACAAACATTAGTGAAAAAGGCAGAATCAGTAAGATTGATAAAGTCGGGTGGTTTAGCATTAGTTGTTTCAAGTTATTCATAATTAACTCTTTCAATTTTTATTCCATCTTAATTATAGTGCCAAAGTGTCAAACACCTACATTTTAAGAGCTATTGTTGCTCCAAGCTTTATATTGTTTAACGCAAGAGATATATTTGTTTCTAGACTCTTGTTTTTTGTCTTTTCTGCGATTTCACTTAACAAAAAAGGAGTTGTTTTATTTCCAACAATTCCGAGTTTATCCATTTTAGAAATTGATTTAGAAACAATGCTTTTAATTTTTTCTTCTATGATTTCATCTTTTTTTGGTACGGGGTTTAGAACCAAGAGGGAGCCTTGTAATTTATTTTTAATGTTTTCCCTATACGTGCCAATTAAACCACCCACGGTGTCAAAACTATATTGGAGTTTGTTTTTAGATTTTGAAGAATAAAATAGTGGAAAGCTGTTTGTTTTATATCCAACCGTTGTTACACCAAATGTTTCGAGGGCCTCTATTGTTTTTTCCACATTTAAAAAAGATTTAACACCGGAACAGACAACCACTATTGGAGTTCGACTTAAGGAAAAAAGGTCTTGTGACATATCAAGTGATTTTTTGTAGCCTCGATGAACCCCACCAATTCCCCCTGTCGAAAAAACCTTAATACCTGCCAAGTGAGCAAGGTGAGAAGTGCTACTGACTGTTGTTGCCCCAGAAATGTTTTTTTCTAAACAAATACCAATTTCTCTTTTTGATACTTTCTTAACAGATGAGTTTGTTGCTATGAAGTTTAATTCTTTTGAACCAAGCCCAATATGCACAACACCTTTAATGATGGCAATAGTAGCAGGTACAACACCCAGCTTAGCACAAATACGTTCTGCTTTGTTTTGAAATTCAATGTTTTGTGGATACGGCATCCCACTGGCGATTATAGTAGACTCTAGAGCCAAAACCGGCTTGTTGTTATTTATCGCATGCTTTACACTTTTGGATAAAGTAAATTTCATATTAAAAAATACATAAAATTCTCACGTTAAATGTCAAAAAGAACGTAATGAACAATATTATTAAATTAAAAGAAATTATTTTTTTAAGTATCCGGCGACCACCAAGATCAAAACTAGCAATAGATTTAAACAAAAATATTTACATAGTTAAAAATATAAAGTCTCGAATTATTATGAAAGACGGAATAAAAATCGTTGATATTGCAAAGTCTATACAAGCACAAAAAAGCACAAAAAAATTTCTCGCTACCACTGCTCCTGTTTGTAGTAAAACGAAACGATATTTAGAAGAAAACCAAATCAAAACGGTTTTCAATTATATTGTTACATAGACAGTGTTAAAAACACTTTTATTTCCAGGAGACTTTAAAATATTTAAAGCCGTTTGGTTTCTTGCTTTTCCCGTAATTATAAGCAATTTAAGCCGTGTAATTATGAGTTTGGTAGATGTAGCGATGGTTGGTCATCTTGGCCCAGAAGCGCTTGCTGCAACCGGTATGGGTGGTATGTTATCATGGGGAGCACTAAGTATTGTTCTTGGAATTAGAACCTCTGTTCAAACGATTACATCTAGACGCTTAGGCCAAAACAAAAAACAAGAATGCATAAAAGCTCTAAATAATGGGCTCTTGCTAGCTTCAATATATTCAATTCCAATTTCAATCATTGGTTGGGTATATGGATATTGGATTATTCCTTTTTTTATTTCTGATAGCACAACAGCTCCAATCGCAATAAGTTATTTAAGTATTTCATCTGCGGGTGTTTTTTTTAATGCTATAAGCTTTGTCTTTCAAGGGTTTTATACCGGTATTGAAAAAACGAAAGTTCACCTAAGTGTTACAATAACAAGCAATGTAATTAATGCATACCTAAACGCTGGTCTAATCTATGGAAAAGAAGGACTTGCCCAAGCATTAAGCGTAAAAACCAACGGTCTTTTTGACTTGTCCTCTTTGTGGTTTTGGGCTGATTTTGATGGTATGGGTGTTACTGGCGCGGCAATTGGCACTTTAATGTCCTCAGCTTGGATGATGTTTCACTATTCTTATTATTTAAAAAAACAGGAAATAATAATAGAAAATAAAGGGATTATAAATCTTGGTTTTGACGTTGAGATGTTAAAAAAACAAATCAAACTATCTGTTCCAATGGGAAGTCAAGAAATGATGATAGCTGTTGGTTATTCTTTTTTTTACAAAATAATGTCAACAATTGGAATTGTTGAGTTAGCAACAACACAATTATTGTTTACGGTAATGCATGCATCGTTTATGCCTGCAATGGGAGTTGGTCAGGCTTGTGCCACCCTTGTTGGAAAATACATGGGTTCTAAGGAAATAGAAAAATCAGAACAAAGTATTAAAGAGTCGCTTAGGATTGCTGAATACATTATGGGCACAATGGGAATTATATTTATTTTATTTCCAAAGTTTATACTATTATTATTTACAAGCGACCCAAACATTCTTCAACTTGGGGTGTGGGGACTCAGGTTGATTGGTTTTTTACAGTTTATTGATGCAATTTGTTTTACGCTTTTTTTAGCTTTGACAGGTGCTGGGAACACCCTATTTCCAGCATTGGTAGAATCTTCACTTATATGGGGGTTTATGCTCCCCTTCAGTTACTATACGGGCGTTGTTTTGGGTGGCGGGTTTAAAAGCCCTTTTATAGCCTTTGCAATTTATTTATTCCTAATGGCTATCATTTTGTCGCTAAAAATGAAAAAAGGGGATTGGAAAGAAATAGATGTCTAGCACATAAATGTATTAGATTTAGCTCTTAATATTCAATATTATTTTGTCAAAACACTACAAAGATACAGACCCACAAGAAACGCAAGAGTGGTTAGACTCAATTGACGATGCCCTAGAGGAACATGGTCATGCCAGAACACGTTTTTTATTAGAAGAACTTATTGATTATGCCCAAGCAAAAGGAGCAAGGCTTCCTTTTAATACGAACACACCATTTATTAACACTATACAACCAAAAGATGAGCCAGAATATCCTGGTGATAAAGACGTTGAGAGAAAAATAAAATCAATTATTCGTTGGAATGCTATGGCTATGGTAGTTCGAGCAAACACAAACACACCTGGAATTGGTGGCCATATTTCAACATATGCATCTTCTTCAAATTTATATGAAGTCGCTTTTAATCATTTTTTTAAAGGACCAGACCATCCGAACGGAGGAGATTTAATCTTTTTTCAAGGACACGGTTCACCGGGAATGTATGCCAGAGCATATGTTGAGGGACGTCTTAGTGATAAAAACTTAGAAAGTTTTAGAAGAGAGCTTACACCTGGCGGACTTTCGTCATACCCACACCCATATTTAATGCCAGACTTTTGGCAATTTGCAACAGTTTCAATGGGGCTCGGTCCTATTATGGCTATTTATCAAGCTCGGTTTCTTAGTTATATCACTGACCGCGGGATATACAAAAAAACAGATAGAAAGGTTTGGGCTTTTTTAGGTGATGGTGAAATGGATGAACCAGAGTCAAAAGGTGCATTAACACTTGCATCGAAAGAAGAGTTAGATAATTTAATTTTTGTTGTAAACTGTAACCTTCAAAGGTTAGATGGACCGGTTCGTGGTAACTCTAAAGTCATCCAAGAACTTGAAGGAGCTTTTCGTGGCGCGGGTTGGAATGTTATAAAGGTTATCTGGGGTTCTGATTGGGATGCATTAATTGAAAAAGATATCTCTGGAAAACTATTACAAAGAATGGATGAAGTTATCGATGGTGACCTTTTAAAATATGTTGTTGAGGGTGGCGCATATTTTAGAAAACATTTTTTTGGTAAATACCCTGAAACATTAGATCTTGTGTCTCACTTAAGTGATGATGAGTTGATTTCAATGAAACTTGGTGGTCATGACCCGGTTAAAATGTACGCTGCATACAAAGAAGCAACTGAGCACAAAGGAAAACCAACGGTAATACTTGCTAGAACGATTAAAGGTTATGGAATGGGTACGGCAGGCGAAGGTCGCAACATAACGCACAATCAAAAAAAGCTAAACGAAGATGAACTTCTTTATTTTAGAGATCGTTTCAATGTTGGTTTAACTGATAAAGAAGCTGTAAAGGCGCCATTTTTTAAACCAGCATCAAGCAGCAAAGAAATAAAGTATTTAAAAAACAGAAGAATAGAACTTGGTGGATCACTACCAAGTAGGGTTGTTAGAAACAAAAAAATGACACCCCCAAATGTAAAAATTTTCCAAGAGTTGTTAGATGGCACTGGCGAAAGAGCTATATCAACAACAATGGCGTTTGTTCGGTTATTAACAATTCTATGTAGAGACAAAAAAGTAGGGAAAAACATTGTTCCTATTATCCCTGACGAAGCAAGAACATTTGGAATGGACCCACTCTTCAGGCAGCTTGGTATATATGCACACAGGGGTCAACTATATGAACCTGTTGATTCAGATCAGTTTTTATATTATAAAGAAGCTATCAATGGACAAATTTTTGAAGAAGGTATCAATGAAGCTGGGGCTATATCGTCTTTCATAGCTGCGGGAATGTCATATCAGACCACCGGTGAAAACATGATACCTTTCTATATTTATTATTCTATGTTTGGTTTTCAAAGAGTTTGGGATTTTATCTGGGCAGCTGGTGATATGCGTGTTCGTGGATTTTTACTTGGAGGTACAGCTGGAAGAACAACATTAAATGGTGAAGGGTTGCAACATCAAGATGGACATAGTCATATAGCAGCAGCCGTAACACCGAATATTAAGGCGTATGATTTGGCATATGCTTATGAAATAGCTGTTGTTGTTCAACACGGAATAAAAGAAATGTTTTATGAACAAAAAGATGTTATTTATTACCTAACTCTAGAAAATGAAAACTACGTACACCCAACAATGCCCAAAGGCATTGAAAAAAACATTATCAAAGGAATGTATAAATTACATTCAACAAAAAACCCAACAATAAGGTTACTTGGTAGTGGACCATTATTGAATGAGGTTATTGAAGCTTCAAAACTTTTAAACGATGATTGGGGTATTGAAGCGGGAATTTGGAACGTAACCTCTTTTACTGAATTAAGAAGAGAAGCTGAAGAAGTCGAAAGATGGAATTTAATGAACCCTGGTAAAAAACCTAAACAATCACACATAGAAAAGTCTTTAAATAAAAACCTTGTTCCCACTGTTGCGGTTTCTGATTATGTAAAAATGTCCACAGAGCAAGTTTCACCGTTTGTTTCTGGTTCTTTTTATTCACTTGGAACAGATGGTTTTGGACGCAGTGACACGAGGGAAAACCTTAGACACTTTTTTGAAGTCGATCGATATTATATTGTTCTAACAGCAATTCGCGCATTGGTAAATGAGGGGAAAATAAAGATGAGCGTGGCTAATGAGGTGATGAAAAAATATAATATAGATTCAACTAAACCCAACCCAATAACGGTATAATATGTTAAAAAAAATTGTATTACCAGATCTAGGCGAAGGTATTGATTCGGCTGATGTAAGTGAAATTTTAATTAAACCCGGAGACACCGTTTCTGTAGATGATATTATATTAGTATTGGAATCAGATAAAGCCAGTATGGAAATCCCCTCAGAAAACAGTGGAACAGTAAAAGAGGTTTTTGTTGTTATGGGAGATGAGGTTAAAACCGGTGAGTCGCTTCTCTCTATTGAAATTACATCTGATGATAAAGATAAACCAGACACTCAAAAAGCAGAAGAAACCCCAAAGGAAGTAGTAGAAAAAATCGTAAAACCTGTAGAAATAAAACAAGAAACAAGGCCATCTACAGACAAAACATTTGCAAGTCCAGGCGTTAGAAAGTTATCAAGAGAATTAGAAATTGACTTATCGTTAGTTAGGGCAACCGGTGAAAAAGGTAGAATCACAAAAGAGGATTTGCATGGTTATATAAAACAAAAAATGGTCCAAAGTGGATCAATAGCTGCCACAAGTTTTCCTAAAATTGATTTTTCTCAATGGGGGGTCGTTGAAAATACGCCGTTATCAAAAATTCAAAAAATTACTGGTGAAAGATTACAACAAGCCTGGCAAACAATACCCCACGTTACTCAGTTTGATGAGGCCGACATATCTGTTTTGAATACAAAACGAATAGAGTTAAAGAAAGAGGGTTTGAAAAAAAATATTAAAGTAACATTTTTACCTTTTATTATTAAAGCAGTTGTCAAAGCTCTAAAAGAGTTTCCTCGCTTTAATAGTTCTTTAGACCACCTAGGTGAAAACTTGGTTCAAAAAAATTATTTCAACATTGGTATAGCTGTGGATACGCCGACAGGGTTGGTTGTTCCTGTTATAAAAGATGCAGATAACAAATCGGTATTAGGTCTTTCCGAAGAATTAATGGATATAAGTGAGAGAGCTAGAACTAAAAAACTAAGACCTGAAGAACTTAAAGGTGGTTCTTTTACTATTTCTAGTTTGGGTGGAATTGGAGGAACAAACTTTTCTCCAATTATTAACCCCCCAGAGGTAGCAATTATGGGTATTTCTAAAAGCTCTTGGAAACCATTATATGATCATAAAAACAAAGAAATTATTCCAACTTTTGTTATGCCATACTCACTGTCTTACGATCACCGTGTTATAGATGGTGCACTTGGTGCTTCTTTTACAACGTTTTTTTCAAGATCTCTTCTTGATGTGTCTACTTTCGAGTAATGTTAAATGGTAAAAAATAAGCATATAGATATACTGGTAATTGGTTCAGGTCCAGGTGGTTATGCAGCTGCTTTTAGAGCCGCTGATCTTGGACGGAAGGTAATGTTGGTTGATAAAGATCCAACGCTCGGGGGGGTCTGTCTTAATAGGGGTTGTATTCCTTCAAAAACACTTTTGCATATAGCAAAGGTTTTAGAAGAGGCAGAGTCTTTGAAAAAAATGGGTGTTACTTTCTCTAAACCCAAAATAGATATTAATTCTGTAAGAGATTGGAAAAACAAGGTTGTTTCACAATTGTCAAATGGAATTGGTCAAATGGCAAAAGCTAGGAAGGTTGAAACTGTGCAAGCAGAGGCAACTTTTTTATCAAACACAAAGGTGGAATTAAAAACAGATTCAAAAAAAGAAACAGTTACGTTTGATCATTGTATTATTGCTGCTGGATCATCTTCATCCGTTATACCTGGGATTCCTTTTGAAAATGACAATGTGTTGACCTCAAAGACAGCACTCGATCTTAAGAAAATCCCCGATAGTCTCCTTGTCATTGGTGGTGGCTATATTGGTTTAGAAATGGGAACAGTTTTTAGCGCTTTAGGTGCAACTGTAAGTGTTGCGGAGTTTTTACCTAACCTGCTTCCTGGCGCTGATCCAGATTTAGTAAAACCATTAGCTCGAAAATTAAAAAAAGAATTCAATCAAATTTTATTGTCCACTAAAATTACTAAGGTAGAGGAATCTTCTTCCGGAGGTTTAAGTGTTACAATGGAACGTAATGGAAAAGAAAGTGTTGAAACATATGATCAAGTTCTGGTTTCCGTTGGTAGGAAGCCGAACACAGATAAAATGGGAGTAAATACGACAGGTATAAAAGTAGATAAACAAGGTTTTATATCGGTTGATAAATATCAAAAAACAAGTGTCGATAACATATATGCTATTGGCGATATTGTTGGGAACCCTATGTTAGCTCATAAAGCTACACATGAAGGAAAAGTTGCGGCTGAAGTGATATGTGGTTTACCGGCTGCCTTTGATGCAAAAGCTATCCCAGCAGTTATTTTTACAGATCCAGAAATCGCCTGGGTTGGTTTAACCGAAACTGAAGCAAAACAAAAATCCATTGCTTATGAAAAGGGTGAGTTCCCTTGGGCAGCTAGTGGAAAGTCTCTTGCTTTAGGTAGAAATGAAGGGCGAACAAAAATTCTTTTTGATAAAGAAACAAAAAGAACGATTGGTGTTGGAATAGTTGGTCCCAATGCGGGTGATTTAATATCTGAAGGTGCGTTAGCCATTGAAATGGGTGCAGACGCCGAAGATATTAGTTTAACAGTTCACCCTCACCCAACACTAGGAGAGACGTTTGCAAATGCAGCAGAAGTTTTTGAAGGAACTGTTACAGATCTATATATACCTAAAAAAACCAGTTAAAAAACTTTAACTCAACCGTATTATAATTTTGCCATCTGAAATTATACTAATTGCAGCAGTGACAGTAGATGGCTTTATTGCTAGACATAGTAACGAAATAACAAC
>Ga0115555_1003627_pt1 | contig 9955 bp, 7 predicted proteins | sample COGITO_mtgs_1104_2_FD_87285 | JGI IMG/M metagenome (GOLD analysis project Ga0115555, IMG submission 87285) | Pelagic marine microbial communities from North Sea - COGITO_mtgs_110407 | ecosystem: Environmental > Aquatic > Marine > Epipelagic | place: Germany:Helgoland, sampling site Kabeltonne...
CCACACACACCCCTGTTAGGGTTACACACACCCCCTGTTAGATCACAAATGCCCAGACTAAAAAATTTTGAATTTCGTTTACTTAAATACATTTTTGTAATACAATTTTCTTTCTTGATATTATCTAGAAATATAATATAATTATTTTGAATCAATAATTTTCAAAATATTTAATCAAATATATTTTAAATTTTTATATTTAAAATTTAAAATTTTTATTATCAAAAATAATAATATTAAATATATTAATTTTTTGAGAACTATATTTTTCAAAAAAGTTATAAATCTTCATTAATAATATAATTAAAAGAAATTGTAATACAAAAATGTATTTAAGTTTACTAAATTTCAGGTCGAGGATTTCCTCAGAAATAACTAGCCCATAACCTTGTTGTAGTAGGTCAAATTGTTAGCTGGTTAACGGTTAGAGTCTTAGAAAGGGGTTGGAGAAAAAGGGGGAGATCCAGATTTCAGGTCGAGGATTTCCTTAGAAATAACTAGTTTGGTTCTTTTCATTTGATTATTGTTGTTTTTTGTTGTTTCACTGAACACTCACTGAACCAAGGAAAAACTAAACAAGCAACGGAAACATCACATCCCGCAAGCCAAGCAACAAAGAAGAGCAAAACTTTCTAAACGTCTCATAAATTATACGCTACATATTTTCAGTCCGGATACTCCATATCCCCCGGTCAAACCAAGGCGAATGACCCTCCAATGTGTCTGGCAGCCGTGTCGTTCTCTCTCCTCCGTTCCTCCCTGTTCCATCTCCAATTCCAGCACAGCGAGATGATGAGCATTTCGCTGAAGAAGGCAGCAATTTCAGCTGTCAAGAGCCCCAGGAAGACGACGGTCCACTCTTCTTTGTTGAACTCGTGAGTAATGTAAACAAAGGCTGAAAAAAACGCCAGGGAAAAAGACCCACCAACGAAAAGCAGCAGACGCCCGGTGATTTGCAGGATACAATTAGCTGATCGAGTTGTTGTGACTTGAACAATTCTTGCTCCTTTTGCAACCTTTTGTAGTGTCGACATTTCCGTTTTTTTGTATTCTCTTTGCACAGCGCTGAATCGTGGTACCAGAGAAACACAGCATCTTTTCGAGAGCGTTCTTACCGCTAGGTGCTCCAAGAATAACCCGTAAAGATAATTACATATTGGGATCACAGCGATGCTCATGAAAGTCAGACAAGTAATGTTGAGAGTGTTGCCTATTTCTTTGCACATTGCTGTCTTACTTGTACTCTTAATCTGTTTGCGTTGTTTTCTTGGCAAGAACTCAGCTTGGTACTCCACAGCGGCGCATAAGCAAAAATCTAAGCACAGGACGCAAGCCATCACAAAAATCTTTTGCCGCCTTGTGAAAGGGTTAGCTGGGTGGCAGAAGAAAATGGAGATCCACGAATGGTAGTTTTGCAGGAAGAATAACCAATCTATAAATTTCCGATATGTTTCGGACCCTGCCCTACTCCCAACGAAATGAGTCCGGTTGTGCAAAAAATAGTCATTGATATTCTCGTCTCTGATGTTGTTTTCTTGTATTCTCAACTCCCCACTGGGTGGTGGGTGTTGGTTCTTTTGTGAATCACAATCGTCCATTTTCGTTCTGAGTAGCGGAGCGTCTGTTTCTGTCTCGATTTAAGCAGAAACCGATAAGCATTCACCCCAAATAAAGATAATTAATAATTTTCTATTTTTTCGAGATGATTCATTTCATTATTCATTGATTCATTTGGTCGGACCCAAAACTCAAAAAACTCCATTTTGGTGCCCTCTATTTGACGGCAAAAAACGTTTACAGTTCTATATAGTAAGGGATAATGCGCGAACGGGCACGTTCTGGTGCTATCTCATCTCCCCCCACTGACCATATACACAGAACAAATACAAATACAAATCCATTTTTGCTCTTACCAACATCATCGTTATTGGAGAGGGGGGGGTTAGGGGACGATGTTAATCAAGGTCAAGATTTTTGGCGGCAAAATGTATCTTCCGTTCCGTCGCTCTACTTCTCTCTTTCTAATTTTTAAAGACGCCACTGTTTATTTTCTCTACTCCCCCCTTCCTCCTCTTCCTCATCTTTGCTTCCCTCTTCTTCACTATCCTCATCACTTTCATCTTCCTCACTGCTACTATCGCCATCAGTTGTTCCAATGGGCGGCAATGGGCCCTCCTCCAGTTTCTCTTTGAACAAATCGAAATTCTTTTCGTACCTACTCGCCATTTTTTCAGCATCCTCAGCCCTCCCAAGTCGCTCATAAAGTCCAGAGAGCTCCATATAAATGCTTGCCATACTGGCTAATCCACCATTATTCTTTACCCCTACTTCTCCCTCTCTAATATCTATCAACCTCTCGTACATAGCACACGCCATCTCATCGTCTTTGGCTCCAAGCATAATTGCCCTTGCACTATATTCTAAACACCTCAATGTGATTTTGTGTGTCTCCCCAAACTCCCTCTCACTCAAATCTAGGGCACTGCTTAAAGCCTCCTCAGCCATTCCGAGCTCACCTGCTTGCATATATTGCAAACCTTCCTTTACACTTTCTTGCACCTCCTCCTGAATCATACTATGTTGTTTCTCAAAGATTGAGAAGGCAGAAAGAAGAGAGTATTTAGAAATTGGGAATTAATGGTGGCAGAAAATTAGGAATTCTCGCAAATAGGTACTAGAGTTGAGGTTAGCGTCGGACAAAAATAAATACTTTTCTGGCAGGGTTTACTCCAAAAGCTTCCGTTTACCAAGAAAAAAGAAGTCGTTTGGTTTTTTTTTAGAAAATTTTAAGCATGATCCAAATAATTACCAATACGACCACAAAATAATGAGTACTCCAATTTTGAAGATGGCACGTGGTCGACAAGCTTTGACCAACGTCCTAACTAAATCGAACAGTAATTCAAATATAGAAATCAGCACAGGGAGCCAAAATAACAAGCCCGGAGAAAAAATGAGTATGAACTCCAACTCCAACACATGGGAGCAGCACAGCAGTGCATTACGAATGTGGATGAGAAGTAACCCACTGAAGCTTGGAATTCCAAATGACGGGTGTTTCGAAACGATAATTGCACAGCTGGATAGAGGTGATAAGTTTGAGAGTGCCAGGGACAAGTGCTGGGACCACGTTTTGATGGAACTGAGGCATTGTGGGGGGAGCGTGGACGGGCTAGGTTTCGATTTCAGCGGCCTCCTAGCTTTTGACGAGAGTAAGGATAAAATCATGGCCGACATTGAGAACATCACTCCCGAGAGGAAATGCACCGGCACACCTACTGGGAGAGGGGGAGGGAGTGCTGCTGTCATGGCTCTCAAGAATTCTCGCATGACGGAAGAAGATAACAAGGGGGAGGGAGAAAAAAGTAACTTGGTCATGAAGTTGAACATGGAAGACGAGTTGAAGTTGGATCTCAATATCATAGCGGGCGACAAAAATGACAATAATAACAATGACAATGACAGCAGCAACATGTGTGGAAGCATGAGTGCGCGTGAAAAGGAAACCCCATGCAATTTTAACGACGTGGAGCTCATCAAAAGCAACGAAAGCAACCGCGCCCAGACTGCGAATGCACCTGCCGCAAAGAAGCCCCAGACAATGATGGAAAGGCAGGAACTATGGATGAAAAAGAAAGAGGAGAAAAACCAAGAGAAGCAGAGACTGAAGGAAGAGGCGCTCCTTGCCAGCGTAGTAAGTAAACCTGACGTCGGAAACAGCAAGAAATCGTTTGAAGCCATCAGGGCCAAGAGAGAGGCGCAGCAGAAAGAGACAATGAAACAGCAAGCGGAGAAAGACAAGGCTGCAGCCAACTGGAACAAGGTCAAGAAGTCCGTTGTCAAAGGTGGAGGTGGAGGGAAGGGAAACAAAAACTCAAACAAGACGAAGCCAAAAGCTGTAGAGAAATCTAGGGAGCAGCAAAAGGCAGACGACGAGAAAAAAGCCGCCCAGAAAAAAGTGAAGGAAGAGAGAGAGCTCAAGGAAAAGGAGGAGGCGGAGAAGGAAACAGAGAACAAGATTGTCTTTAGCCCAACGACAGCGATGGCCAGGAGAAGGAACAGCTGTAGCGATGCCACGGGGAGAGCAGCTGCTGAAGTAGAGGCCCCAGAGAGCTTCGAAAAGAGCGAGAGCGTCCCAAATCTCCTCGAGAACAAAGTCTTGGAGGAAGCCGAGAGGGCGGCGGAAGAGACCTCCTTCACTGAGGGTTCATTCTTCACTAGGATTGACAACGATAGCAAAAAGGGACACAAAAAGATGCGAGATGGAGGACTTTTCCAGATGACGAGTATGTTTCGCAAGAGAGACAAATTCAGCGGACAAGGAAGCGCAGTTAGCTTGCTCGTCGGCAGGACAGAAGAGGCGCCTCATGACGAGAAGGTCATTGATGTTATATTCGACATGAGCAAATTAAATGAACACGCTGCTTCAAAATGGTTCGAAGAACACGAGGGGCGCTTTTCCAGCCCAATCAAGGGTGCAAAGTGAACGACCAAGCGAAGTTTTGGCGAAGCGAGGGCGAGTTGTAAAAAATGATGTTGCATTGTTGTGTAAAAAAACCCCAAAATTTTTGGGATTGGAGACCAAGGACCAAGGACTTCTCAAATATTTTTTTCTTCTTTATTTTGTTGAAAGGCTGCCATGTATTAGCATCCTGAAAAGGCGCTGCCCACCACCACGACCATAGAGCACGCACACTGCACAAAAGCGTAAGCACAAACTAACTCAACGTTGGAAGAAAAATACTTGGAAGAAAATTTCGCAATATGAGCACTGAGGCATCTTCTCTTTTGGGGAAAAAGTCCACGAGATTCGCACCCACGGTTGCCAGCAGCAGCAACGTACCTCTTCGGACGAGGATATCGCGACCCAGTCGCCGAGCGACTTCAGCTTCTACCATAATAACTCGTCTGAAGACTTTTCAGATTCGTTCCCTTGTTCGTGAAGAAAAGGAGTGGCAAGATACACACGTTGACATTTACCATAGCTGCGACAACCGTGACAGTCGGAGTGAATCGAGGAGGAGACGCAAAACCGCCGACGACAAGAATAGAAATGCTCTAGTAAACGATGACTATGGTGAAGGTGACATTGAATCTGCCCCCGCATACTCCTCCTCCTCCTCCTCCTCCTCCTCCTCCTCCTACTCCGCTAGCAACAGCAATTTAGCGGAAAACATGCAAAAACTCTGGACACTCCTGTCCACACCAACACTAATATTGCTGATAGGAATAATTACAGCTGTCATCACAATAACTATCAACACGTGCTCAAAAACATTCTTTTACCCATTCCGGGTTTGGCTAGTCGAGTACGGGTTTTCTTTCAGACCGCAGTCTCCATTTGCTTCCTCGACAGATTCTGATTCTGATTCCGAGGGAGAAAAATTTCTTGAGCACCAATATGCGTATAGCCCCTACAATTTTCTCATTTACATCCTTGTGACTTGTTTCTTGTCAGTCCTCTCAGCGATTTTGACCTATAAAATTTCCCCATCTGCAATCGGCGGAGGTATTCCAGAAATCAAGTCAATGCTGAGTGGGGCTTGCAAGACTTCCCTGGTAACGCCGAGGACAATTATCGCAAAGAGTATTGGCTTAATTCTCGCTTTTGGCGCTGGTTTGAGCGTGGGCAAGGTGAGTGAGTCGCTTTCCAATCTTCTAATCCCCCGGTATCTGCGTGTTTATGAGCGGAATGTTGTCGCACTGTACGAGCGGGCTGCCGAATAATCTCCCATTTCATGTTCCGTTTCTCATTTTTCACACATTCACACACACTTAACACGCCCTTAGGAAGGACCGCTCGTCCATATCTCAGTAGCCGTTGCTGAGACCCTGATGCGGCAGAAGCCCTGGCTCCCCACCCTCCACAATTCTGCCAAGCGACTGGAGATTCTTGGTTGTGCAGCTGCTGCGGGCGTTGCGACAACTTTTGGCACCCCTTTTGCGGCAACGATTTTCAGCATTGAAGTCACGGCGGGTTACTTTGTGGTTGACAACTTGTCTCGGGCATTTGTATGCGCTGTAATTGGGACACTGAGCATGCAGCTTTTGCAGGGTAATACAAGCAGCAACTTCGCTCTCTTCGGGGATCTTCCTAAAATGGCGAGCGGCTACACGCTCAAAGATCTCGGCGGATTCATTGTTTTAGGAATACTGAGCGGCTTGCTGGGCTGCCTATTCATCAAGTGCATCACCAAAATTGTCAAGTTCAGGAACGAGTTCCTTAATCCTGAAAATTCGAGCATTAAGATTAGCGTCCGAAGACGTGTCTTACTTGTCTTTCTGGTCACCCTACTTGTCTCGCCGCTCATCTACTTCGACATTCTTTATGGAGTAGAAAAGAAAGGAGGCGATCAACAGTCCATGATGAATTTCATGTTCGATGTTCCCACGCTCCCTGGCTTCTCTTCAGTTCTCCTAGCATATCTTCCTCTAAAATTTCTCACTACTGTGCTCTGTGTGACTTTGCCTCTTCCCGTTGGTCTCTTTACCCCAGTATTTTTGATTGGCGGTACTCTAGGAAGGGTTGTAGGCGAGTTTTTCAAGTTGGCTGACAATTATATTGGAGGAGACAATTACATCACCGGAGTTACTGCGTCGAAAACCCTCAGTCTGCAGCCTTGGGAGTTTGCATTGATCGGATCGGCGTCATTTTCTGCTGGTGTCACACGGGCGATCTCTACGGCAGTAATTATTCTCGAGCTGAGTGGGGAGCACCACCTCCGCGTCCCAAGCGCAATCGCCGTCATCGTGGCTTATTTTATCGGAAATTGCTTCACAAAGAATGTGTACGACGCGCTTAGCGATGCAATCGGTTTTCCTATTGAGCCGCCCCCTCCCCCAGAGTCTGTAAAGTACGTGAGCGTTGACAAAGTCATGGCGACCTACGACAATGGTGCTCCTTTCCCTGGCGGAAATGCTCTTGATAATCTTCATATTCCACCCACACTCTCACTCGATACGACTGTCCGAGCCGCTGCATCGATTATTGGTAGCGGCGATAATCGCACAAGCGTATTTGATTCTTCCGTTGTCCCTATAGTAGAATCTGCTTCTTCCATGATCCTGGTTGGTGCAGCGAGGGTCAGTGACGTGCGAAAAGCCATCGAGGCTGTTGCAAAAACGGTAAAAACGAGCGAATCAAGCGGCGACGCTCGGGTTGTTGGAGGAAAGCACGGCAGCGGGACGAATTTGTCATCACTGGGAAAGAAAAAGTTGCACCCTCTTTTGGAAAAAAGGTTATCATTTGTAGCTCTGAACGAAAATGGCAAAATGATTCGTGTCGTCAAGGAGGAAGACGTGGGCGTTGCAGCGGAGGAGACCGTGGATTTGATTCACCACACCGATTTCAACATTCCCATTGACGTCACGCCGTACTGTGTGCTGGACAATTCACCGATTATTAAGGTATCGCTGGTCTTTCGGATGCTTAAGCTGAATCAGGCATTTGTGACACACAACAGCAGACTCGTTGGGCTAGTGAATCGAACTATATTGAGAAAATTTGCGGAAGAAAATGACGAGGTCGAAGAGAGCGTTGTGGGTTTACTGTGGGATTCTTTGAGGGGAATATGCGTTGGGGGGCACGATGATAGGCATGATGTGTGTCATGATGACAATGACAATGAAGATGAAGACGATAATGGTCAGGAAGATGATGCAGCAGAAAAGGAAGAGGGAGAGAGGGCACCAGAAAAAGACACCAGGAAAACTTTAAGCAGTGACGCCTCATTAGGATTTTATGACGCAGTTGAGAAATAAACCTTGAAAAGAGATGGTAGTTTTGGGAGACTTCCAATTGATTGATCACTGACTTCTTCTAAAATGCATATATCGGCTCAAAATCTGCTCAAAATCTGCTCAAAATCCATTCTATAATTCTATAGCTGTTGCTGCTGCTGCCGCTAGTCGTTTTAATCTCTCCCCCTCCTCCGCGGGGGACCTGTAGTTCTCCTCGTTTGGATCATGAAAACCCATACTAACGTCGTCCGCCAATTTACTACAACCCCTTTCCATCAAAGCGTCGTCGCCCACCACGTCGATTGCGTTGTACAGCGGCTGTTTGTGGTTAAAGTCGACGGACTGAATCGGTTCATTTTCTTTCGAGTTGTACGCCACGATGAAATTCCTCCGCCAGTCAGGACTTAAGTTCGGCCGGCTGCAGTGGAGGAGGTTGGAGTGGGTGAAGGCGACGTCCCCGGGGTTGAGGAGGAGGTTTACAACGTCATACCCAGAGATCGTGACGGATTCGAGAACGCGGACCGGATCTGCGCCTGTCTGACCAGCGTAATTGCCATGATCTAATTTCCCAAGCTTGTGCGACTTTGTGATGATCCGTATTGCCCCGTTATCCTCCCGATTCTCGTCAATCGCGACGATGGCCGAGATAATTTTATCTGGCTGCGTGACGCCCTGGTTGTACCAATACCCGAAATCCTGGTGCCACTCCCAAGCCCCGCCCTTGAATGGCTCTTTCAATAAAATTTTCGTGTGGGAGCTGTAGGGCTCAGCGCCCCCCATCAGCTTGCTGGCGGCACCCACCATGCTCGCGGATCGACCGATCTGACCGAAGCTGTCCTCGCCAAAATGCGTCCACAGCGTCAACTTCGTCTCTTTGCCGTTTAGATCCTTCCGCCGCACCACCTTGCCGGTGACGAGAGGATCATCCTCGATGCAGTCCCGGAGCATATCCATTTCCTCAGAACTGTAAAATTCTCGAAGGACAACGTAGCCCTCTTCCTCAAAGAAAGCCAGCTCCTCGTCCGTCACTTGCCGCCTTGTCGATGCCACTCCAGAAGTCCATGCTGCGGTTGCTTTTGTGCGTGGTAGGATGGGAAGATCGCGAGCGCTCTCCATTAACCTCGTCATTTCACCGCCAAAGGCCCCAACGAGGAAGAGCATGAGTAGTCGTGTCATTTTAGATAGAAAAAGTTCGAACGAAGAAGCAATTTGTTCGAAGTTGGGGAGACAACATGAGAAAAACTATAAATGCTTATTTTTAAACCTTATAAGATCAGATCGAAATTCTACCCCTTTGTGATAGGCATCAGTGTGCAAGAACGTGTAAATCACCGTTGGCAGCGGTGTGACGAAGGTTTTTGCCTGTTCAGGTCTCCAAATCAACCAAAACACCAAAAACCAACTCCGCTTCGTTGCAACACAACAATCTAAAGACGACCTTAACAGAAAATCACACACAGAAATGATTACGGACGAGATCAAATCTTCGGATGAGCAAAATACTATTCCTGCCACAACAGATCATGATCAACCGAATACAATAACCATGTCGAGATTGAAATGGGAAACCTTTGAGAAGATTGTAACTCATCTGCAATTATCCCACCCAACAATATTCGACTCAATACTTATGAAAGCCCTTAACCTAACTGAATCAGAATTTAACGATATTGTGGTCGACGACGGCATGAGCGCTTGTGACACAAGCACAGTATTCACAGATCCGAAACCTGATATGGAAATAGAAACTGCAGGCAACATGATGGTCGGAGCTCGCAATCAGCAGCGCGATGCCTTTCTTAAGGCCCGGATTGGCGAAGGTATTGATGACACACTCAGAACCATGAAAAAAGAAGAAAAAATCGACTGCAAGGGCCTAGTTAACGAAGCAAAGAAAAATGGCAATTCTCAGTCTTTCATTGAGCTCCTGGAGACTTACCCGGGGGAGGTCGGTTTGGTGTGGAGGTCACTGAGAGCTATTAAGGATTTGGTTATGAACGATAAAGAGAAGAGACTATTCGCAAGGGGGGGAGGTATTGAGCTGATAATTGACAGTATGAGGAATTATGAGAGGTGCGTGAGATGAGAATAGGAGGGGGGGGGGGGGGGGGGGGAATTATATAAGGATCTTTCTATATTTTTTTAGAACAACAACCAAAGAAAAGCGCGACGACGCTATTTGACATCCCGGCCCCCGATCTCACAGACTGGGGAA
>Ga0115555_1003635_pt1 | contig 9944 bp, 7 predicted proteins | sample COGITO_mtgs_1104_2_FD_87285 | JGI IMG/M metagenome (GOLD analysis project Ga0115555, IMG submission 87285) | Pelagic marine microbial communities from North Sea - COGITO_mtgs_110407 | ecosystem: Environmental > Aquatic > Marine > Epipelagic | place: Germany:Helgoland, sampling site Kabeltonne...
GATTATACTTTCTTAAAAGTCGCAGAACTAATTTCTTCTGAGTGATGCTAATGTAGCGATCTCGAAGATAGAGCTCAACTGAGTTAAATCCAGCCAAAGCTGCTTTATGCAGCAAGGCATCACATTCCAAGAACACTTCATCACCAAGCTCGGCACTATCAGGTAAAACCACGGACATAAGGGAGGAGCATTCAAGAAAAGCCCACTTCCCTATCTCTGTGACACTGTCAGGTATCACCACGGACGTCAGGGAGGTGCACCTTCCAAACGCTCCATCGCCCACCTGCGTGAGACTGTCAGGTATCACCACGGACGTCAGGGAGGTGCATTCACCAAACGCTTTACTGCCCAGCTGTGTGAGACTATCGGGCAACACCAAGGACGTCAGGGAGGTGCATTTACCAAACGCTGACTCGCCCAGCATCCTGAGACTGTCGGGCAACACAACGGACGTAAGGGAGGAGCATCTAAGGAACGCCCACGTCCCTATCTCTGTGAGACTGTCAGGCAACACCATGGACGTCAGGGAGGTGCAATCCTGAAACACTGCCCGGCCAATCTGCGCGAGACTGTCGGGAAACACCACGGACGTCAGGGAGGTGCAATCCTGAAACACTGCCGGGCCAATCTGCGCGAGACTATCGGGCAGCACAACGGACGTCAGGGAGGAGCAAAGCCCAAACGCTCGCTCGCCCAGCTGCGTGAGACTGTCGGGCATCACCACGGACGTCAGAGAGGAGCATTTGCCAAAGGCTTGCTTGCCAATCTGCGTGAGGCTATCGGGCAACACAACGGACGTAAGGGAGGAGCAATGCTCAAGCGCTCCATCGCCCAGCTGCGTGAGACTGTCAGGCAGCACCACGGACGTCAGGGAGAAGCAAGCACAAAACGTACTGGTACCCACTGATGTGAGTTTGGTACATCCTTGAAGATCGACGCGCAGGAGAGATTTACATTTAAAGAAGAAAGACACTCCTACTCTCTCAGCTGCAAGATTCATATCCCCAATGGTGGTGATGTCCTTGTCCCTGATGGTGAGGATGACGGTTCCTTCACTGAGAGTCAATAATCGTCTTTTGAGAGCACCAGACCGGAGCCGATTTTGTAAGTCTGTTTCAACGACGATCTCAGTCAACCTATTGCATTTCACTTTATGAAGTTTCCAATCACCCCTCTGACACTCCCGATTACAATACTCTGCCAGTGCACACCGCCCGCATTTCTGCAGCTTGGTGGGCAGGGTCTCCTCACCGCGACCGCAGTACCAACAGCAGCGGGACTGAGTTTCAGATGAGAGAGAAAGACTGGCGATGTTTGGGGTGGCATTTTTGCTCATTGTAGGGGGGGGGAGTTTTGACAGAAAAGATCAGATGACGTCACAATTATTGCTTTGATGAGGAGAGTAATTGAGGTTTAAATGGGCTGATTGAGAGCGTATAGAAAGGACACGAGCACAGAAATGCGGTTTTGAAGGGTGTTTGTGCAGCTAGCAGTGTAGGGGGAGGAGATTCACCCAATCGAAAAAGACAAAACATTTCAGGCTTGAATATCCTTCATTTTGCTGAAAGCGTCGCATTTCTTGCGTACCACAGAGAATAAATCGAGAATCGATCAAATACGATGAAATTTTTTTTTAATATTGCTTGTGCATTGACTGCTCTGTCCGAGCCACTTGTGTCCTTGGCTGCAGAGATGTCATCCTCTCCTTCCTATGATTTGGAGGCCGAGGGTGCTCGCATGCACGATCCGGATCAGTGTACGGCGATCTTAGTTTCTAAGGAGGCAGCAGCAGATGGTGTTGGTAGCATGACTACGCACACCAATGACTGCCTGGACTGTGATTTTCGCATTGTAAAGGTGCCCCCCATGACATTTCCCAAGGGATCGACGAGAAAAATTTGGGGTGGACGCGCGCAGTACCCACGGTATGTTGGTGACGACCGCGGTGTTGAATACTCCACTGAGTATCTGGTAAAGGGTCTTTATGACTGGGGTGAGACCAAATTTGTTGGTGAGATTCCCCAGGTTGAGAAAACGTATGGATACCTTGACGGTGACTATGGCATTCAGAATACGGAGGGTCTTTCGATGGGAGAATCGACCTGCGGCGGTGCTTGGGGTTTCCAATCCGTCCCTGTATTTGATGGTGGTAATGCCCTGTTGGAGATGTCAGAGCTCTCCCGTATTGCCATGGAGCGATGTGCTACAGCTCGCTGTGCCGTCCAGACAATGGGCGACCTTGCCGTGGAATATGGCTTCTATGGGGCTGTTTGGAAGGGAGAGCCCTTTACTGTCCTAGGCGAGGCTGGTGAGGCTATGACAGTCAACGATAATGAAGAATCTTGGATGTTCCACGTTATTGGTGATGACACCGGCACATCTGCTGTCTGGGTAGCTCAGCGTGTCCCTCCCGGGCACGTTTCTGTCGTTGCAAATGGGTTTGTCATCACTGATGTTGATTTGTCTGACAGTGACAATTTCCTCGGTAGTGATAATCTCTATGAAGTTGCCGAAAGGGGTGGAATTTGGGACAAGGAGGGAGGACAAGTGTTTAGGTGAGTGCCGAGAACGAGAACGAGAACGAGAACGAGAACGAGAACGAGAACGAGAACGAGAATAGATACCTTCCTGTATAGTGTTTTTCTCGGCTTTGCTCGTTGTTTTCTTTTTCTCGGGCATGTACTGACACGATATGTCTCTCTTCTCTCCTCTCCTTTTCTCTCCTCTCCTCTCCTCTCCTCTCCTCTCCTCTCCTCTCCTCTCACACAACACAAATTACATGAAATCAATTCACACAATCTTAGTTTCGCTGAAATTTACGGTATGGATCGTGGCCACCTCTCTCCCTATGTCAACCGTCGTACCTGGCGCATTCTCGACCTTGTTGCTCCTTCTCTGAAACTTCCTTCCAAGACGGATATATGGGCCCGAGACTACCCCTTCTCTGTCAAGGCGGAGAGGCCTCTCACTGTCGCGGATATAGAAGCATTCCAGAGGGATCATTATGAGGGAACAGAATTCGACACTACCAAGGGACCCATGGGCGGACCTTGGGGCGATCCAGCCAGGTATGACGGCGGGGCCGTCGACGGCATGACCAAGCCCGAGCTTTTGGCTGGGGCATTCGAGAGAGTAATCAGTCTGTTTAGGACCAGCTATAGTTTCGTTACGCAGAGTAGGCCCAACACTGATCCTGAGGCCACCGGAGTTGACCTTGCTCTGACCTGGTTCGGTCAGTTCACTCCCCATGCATCTACCTATGTTCCCGTCTACGCAGCTGTTGACATGGTTCCCTCTTCCCTCTCTCGCGGATCTCTCTTTGAGATGGATCGCGGGGCTAATTTCTGGGCCCACTGCACTGTCGGAAATTATGCTAGCCACTGGTATGTCTTTACAATTGAGGACATCAAGGAGCTGCAGAATGAGCTCGAGAGCAAGTGGTTTGAGGACCAATCCTCTGTTGAAGAGGAGGCCGCTAAGTTGGCCATCTCTAGCCCTGATGAGGCAAAGAAATATTTGCAAGATTATTGCGAAAAACAGGCTACGACTACCCTCTCTCGTTGGTGGTCTTTCTTTGACTACATGGTGGCCAAGTTCCATGACGGATACATTGTAAAAAATAGGTTCGCTGAGATGATCGTTCCGGACAAACTGTTCTACCCCCGCTGGTGGCTGGAATCTGTCGGATACTGGGGCCGCGTTGGCGAAACTTCCTCGGAGCGTGCTAAGGAGCTCGAGGAAGAGGGGGAGTTTGACTATGATAAGATCTACATGGACAAAGATGGAAAGACGTTCACCAAGCCAGGAACTGCGAGTACGACTTACTCGAACACCCCGGCAGTTGAGGGTGTTGGGGGAGCTGGCGGTGGTAGCCACTTGTTCATGCTCGTCTTGGGAATAGCCCTCGGGGTTGGGGGAGGTTTTGCCGCTCAGAAGTACTGGAAAAATGAAAGGCGTGCCCATGTTTATGAGCGTGTATGAGAGGAATATTATGTGTGGAGGAATGCATTGAACTGATTTGATTGAGCTCCCTGTGGGAGATAGTTTATAGAACAGGAACAGAGATGTTATGATTAAATCTTCTAAAAGAGATGGGTGACAGAGTTAAATGGAAGCTGGTTAAGATAACGGCGTGATAAAAAAAAAACATTTTTTTGTACTAAGCATCCGAAAATCCTTTCTAGAATATTATTGCGCAGCTGCCGAGGCCGCCGAGGTTTATATCTCTGGAAGCCCACCTTCCGGTGCAGTTACACTTGCAGTCGTGTCTTTTTCATTTGCTGCTGCAGCAGTAGTAGTGTCTGGGGGTGTTTCGTCTTTTTTGACTGCATCCAAATCGGGTAAATTCACTGCCTCTTCCAATGCCGCAGCTTTGCCATCGGTCAAGGCGTTTGCGACAATATCATTAACATCACTTCCTTGTTGAACGCTGCTCGTAGGGCTAAAGCTAGTTCTCCCAGCCGGTAAACGGACACTGCCGAAGCCTGCTCTACCAGTACCGCCCCCGAAGGCCTTTCTCTTCCAACGCATCGCCATCATGATTGCCCCAGCAGCGTCCCCGAACCCACTCTCCTTCAGCCATATGCCTAATCGATCCATCTGCGATAAAAAATAAATAAAATGAGAAATAATCGAGAGACGTAATCGAGAGACGTACATGGTTCGTGGTTCGGTTGTTAACGCCACGTAAATAATTGTCATTTCATTGCTGACACAACAAACACTTCATTCACTCACCTGCTCAGCGGCATCGCTCATCAACAAATCGATCTCGTCGAGAAGCCCTTTCTCAATCTTATCTTCGTAGTCGGGATTATCGCGGGTGGCCTGGTTAAATTTATTAAACTTGGGAAGGAGTGCATTGAGAATGTGCTTCGTCGTTATCAGGGCCTCATCAACAGTGTCTGGGATAAGGGCAGGAGTTGCAACCTTGGTCTTCCCATCACACATGTTCGTTGCTTTGGTAATGACTACATTTACGTCGCCAACATCCTTTGTGAGTTTCTGACCCATGGCAATCGCCTTCTCCTGCTCTCCCTTGCCCTTATTTTTTGTGAGAACTTCAGTGAGTGTATCGAGGCTCCGGCTCACCAGCATGAGAATATTGCTAAAGTTTCGCTCCAAGTGTTTCACATGATCCTTGATGCTCATATCCGCTGAGCGCTTGTTCCCAGAAAGAGTTAAAGAGCGTTTTCCCAAGCTGCGGCGCTGGCCCCTTGTCTTGCCCCCCTTCTCTGAGAAAACTGACAAGTCCCCGAGTACACTATTCTTGCGTTCCAGGGCTTTGCTACCTGTTTCTAGTACACCATTCGCTGATGGGAGGGTAGGTTCTGATTGAGAAGTGGAAAGGTGGCCAGTAGGAGTGTTGGAGTCCTCACGGATGTCATCGAGTGTGTTAGGAAGAGCTGGGAGAACCACTTCTGGCACAGGGTCTGGTTCTCCAAGGTTAAGAAGGGAGGTCGCATCTATCACTAGCTCGTCGCCACTATCATCATCTGCCATCTGGTATCAGGATTTTTTATTTCGGGTTCGAGAAACTAGCAAAGGTACTCGAAAAATCACTACGGGGGTGCAACTCCCCCATTTCCATTTGCCCCCCCATTTTCCAGACATTTCCTTTCCCCGCCGGCTTGAAATTTTGCAACCCCTCACACTCCAGTGGCTTTGATCTTTTGAATTACAAAAGATATGCATCAACTGCGAGTAAATATCATCGCTGAAGGCGCTAATTAAAGCGTTAAGAAATCCTTGCTGGAAAGAGATACAAAGTTTTTTCTCTAGCTAACCATCACACTCACAACAACAATATTTGTGACCCGGTCGGTCTCTCCGTTGCGCCCAGATGCACAGGCGCCCTCTTCCCCTCTCCCTCTCACTCTCCCAAGGGTCCTCCTCTTCTTCCTCTCCCCCTGTCTCTCCTCCTCCTCCTGTCTCTCCTCCATCGGCTGCTAGCTCTGTTCATCCTGTGACTAGGCTGCTGCTTTTGGTCCTAATTTTTCTCGTTGCGGTGGCATTCCTGACAAATTCAACTGGCATCAACTCCAAAGACACTGATTACAGTTCGCTTCGCGGAACAAACCCTGGCAACCTAAAACCCCGTCCTGCTGATCCTCTTCCCCTTCCTCCACCTGCTCGCCCTCGAACTGCAAAGGAGGAGGAGGAAGAGGAAGAGAAAAACCTCGTTGCTGAAGTGATTGCCGAGGATCACGACCACGACGCAAAGGGGGAAAGGGAGGAGTGGATTACTAAAACGGGGGTCGGCAGGGTCGAAGATGTGAGATTAAAGCCGCCCCCTCGAGCAGCCCCCACAAAAGATCAAATGAGTATGCCTCTTGCGCCGCAATCCAGCGCACAGTCAGCATCAACTTCAACTTCGACTTCAGTTTCAACTTCAATAGCGAAGAAGAAGACTGTGACTGTTACTGCCCTCCTGTACACTATGGACTCCATAAACACGTACGCCGACAACGCGTCGAAAGGCGGCCCTGCTGGTGAACTTACTGTCCGGCATAGCCTAGAGGAAGCACTTGACTCTTTTGGTGTTCAGCTCACCGTAGCAACGAACGACGATGAGATGCTGCGACTTGGGGAGGAGAAGGGCTATGACATCTACATCTTCGACCCATGGACGTGGGCCGGGAAGGGGTGGAAGCCACGCCCTTTTCTCGTTGGCAAGGAGAAAAGCACGTTTATTCTCGATTTCTTTGGGGGTGGGGACAGCGATGTACGATCGAAGGGTTTCAACCTCAGTGGGACAAACTTTTTAACTGCTTTTCCCGTGGTAAAGTCAAACTCGTTCCTCGGTTATTTTATAGATGAGGATGACTGGAAGCAGAAAAATGGCGTCGGCAAGGGCGGCAAGAAGAAGGAATCCCGCGGAGTCATTTGGGGTAAAAAAGAGGAATACTACAAGGGGAAGGAGACAATTCTCTCCGCAATATCTGAAAAGGTCGAGCTCCACTCCACCTGTAGCAATACAGCGCTGGTTCCCTCTGCCGTATTTCACGGTCATTTGACCCCATCGGAGTGGGACTCGCTCCTCTCGGGCTCTCGTTTCCTTCTCGGTCTCGGGGATCCACTTGCGGGTCCCTCCGCTGTTGACGCTGTCGCTGCTGGGTGCATGTACATTAACCCGACATACAAGGTTCCAAAGAAGGGGGTTTATATGAGCCAACATCCGTACCTTGCTGAGTCGTTGCCGGAATACACTTGCTCGTGTGACTTGGATAATGTAGAGGAGGTAATGGGGTGCGTTTCTCGGGCGATGAACAGCGATTTGAAGCCGATGATACCGCAAGATTTTAGACGTGAGGAATATATGAAAAGGGCTTGGACTATTTTCAAAGAAGTTGTAGAAGAGGCAAAGGCGGCGAAAGAGGAACTGGCCGTTGCCAGTAAATAATTTCGCACCAATAAAAGAAAGTAGACTTTTCTGTGTTGATAAATTTAACAATAAACAGCAAACATCAAACAACAAACAACACAAAAAAAAACGTCCAAAGTGCAAATTCACAACTTGCTATTCGCATACATGGCATCTATTTCCTTCTGATACCTCTGTTTGAGTTGGTGTCGCTTCAGTTTGAAAGTCGGCGTGACGAGTCCGTTCTCGGCAGAAAAGGGGACCTCCTCAATGTGCACGTTCCTCACCATCTCGAAACCGTTGAGTCCGGCAGCTTTCCCCACCTTCGCAATATCCGTCATGACTGTTTCTTTCAGTTCCGCCAACTTCGTCAGCAGTTCCGAATTTTTTGACTTAATAAACTCCTTGTCGATGACAATAATAGCGACCAAATGGCTCTGCAGCGAATCCCCGTAAACGAAGCTTTGCTCTACAAAGGGACTTCCGACATGCACATTCTCGATCTTCTCTGCGGCAACGTACTCCCCCTGGCTAAGCTTGAAGATGTTCTTCTTCCGGTCGATGATCTGAAGCTGTCCATCTGGTCTCCATAGCCCAATGTCTCCTGACTGTAGCCAGCCGTCTCCAGTTAGGCACTCGTCCGTCTTTTCCTTGTTTTTATAGTATCCTTGGAAAACCGTCGGGCCTCGGATCCAAATCTCTCCCCTGCCTACGCAGTCCTGCCCTCTATGACTTCTATCCTTATTCGTGTATTCCATCTCCGGTACGTCCACGAGCCTGACCTCCGCGCAGGTAATGGGCCCCCCCACGTGCCCGAGGGTCTTTTGATCGTCCGGAGACGAAATGCTCGCCCCTCCGGTGCCCTCTGTTTGCCCATATCCTTCGACAATTGGGCACGAAAGTAGGCAGCGGAAGAAGGACATTACTGACGGCGACAAAGGGGCAGAGCCAGAGCACATAATACGCACGCAATCTAAGCCCAGGGCGCGGCTTATCTTTCGAAAGAGGAGCTTGTCCCAAACGGGATGAGTCAGTTTGTTGTGCACTTCCAGGGCCCTTCGTTTCTGTCTTAGAGCGTAATCAAATACTGTCTTCTTCGTCCCTCCCTGGGCAGCAAGTCCGTTGTTAATTTTATCGTATATCTTGTTCAGCACGCGCGGGGCGACGGGCACAATCGTGGGCCGAGTGGCGACCCAGTCTTCGACAAGCCTATCAGGTCCCCCCGAGATGAAAGAAACGCTGCCCCCGTGAGCGGTCATGCCCAGCGTGACAACACGCTCAAATATGTGCGCTAGGGGGAGATAAGACATGTGTCTATCGTTGCTGTTCAGATCGAACCCCATTGATGTTATCGAGTGGATGAGAGAAACCAGATTCGAGTGAGTAATTAATGCTCCTTTTGGAGGCCCGGTAGTGCCGGAAGTGTAGCAGAACGTCGCCAAGGTTGAAGGCGTGGGCAAGCGAAAGTCACCAAAAGCCAATGTTGTTTTTGATTGCGTTGAGCTGCTGTTGCCGCTACCATTGTCGTTGCTATTGTCGTTGCCAAATCTCTTGTCAAAGCCAATAGCCTCCACCCTCTGAAAGCTTTCCACCCGCAAACCAGCTTCGGCTCCTTCTTCGACGAGGCCGGCATCGCACCCACCACCGACAACAATAACTGCCTTCAATGACGGCAAATTGCCCGCCTTCTTGCATTCAAAAACCTTCCTGCCCTCCACATCTCCCCCCACCACAATGACACCCACCTCCGTCTCGCAGAGAATGTGACTGAGCGACTCTGCACCGAGCGTGTCGTACAGGGGGACGGTAGCGCCTCCCAGAGAAAAAATCGATTGCTCCGATATCATCCATTCCGGCGAGTTTTTGGCGTAAATTGCCAGGAGGGGAATATTGTAGTTGGAAAGGTCAGAGTTGGTGGACCTGCTGGGCCATCCAGATGACATGTCCGAACATTTTATGCCGATTGACACCAAACCTGCTGCAAACGAGAGCACCCGGGATTTGACCTCAGAATACGAATAATAGACGAAGGGAGAAAATTCATCTTTCTTAGCGGTAGAATTCGCTCGGAAGCCCAGGCAGGGCTTGTCCCCTCCACCTTCAATATTGGGACCGTCGAAGAAGAGCTCGTGAAGCGTCTGACACCCCGCGTGAGAGGTCTCAAGGGAGAAATTGGGGGATCGCCTGATCGAACCTTTGCGTACGTTGGGTACGAGGTGGCTGTGGGTGGGCTGGGAAAGAGGAGAAGGAGAGTATCTATGGGGCGTGAGAAGGGGAGGGAACTTTGACATGTTGTCAGTTCGGTTGTCAGGATTCAGCGCGCGCAAGGTAGAAGAAGTACCGTGTATCGTTCGATTCCAATTTCTTTGCTTGTAAAGTGCTGGATTTAAGAAACAAATTTTCTCCCCAAAAAAGTGAAATCGAAAATCGATCAAATTAGGTCCATCTGGGTAACCTGTCCTTCCCATTGAAAAAAAAAAAAAAACATGAATTTGCTCTCATCGTCACTAAAAGAAAATCCTCTCAGGCTAACTAGTTACCATCAGTGAGTAAACCAAAATCATTTCCGTGCTCCAAAATA